>ERZ1674149.421-NODE-422-length-10899-cov-21.467540_pt1 | contig 10899 bp, 10 predicted proteins | sample MGYA00581311_ERZ1674149 | MGnify/ENA primary metagenome ERZ1674149 (study PRJEB41354, sample SAMEA4873312) | human saliva metagenome | biome: human-associated habitat [ENVO:00009003]; feature: mouth environment [ENVO:08000002]; material: saliva material...
CATGACTAAATGGGAATACTCCACGATTCCGCTGCTCACGCACGCGACGAAAGCAATCCTCGACCAGTGGGGCGCCGACGGGTGGGAACTCGTCCAGGTGATCCCCGGCCCCACGGGCTCGGAGAACCTGGTGGCCTACCTCAAGCGTCCGATTGAGGAAGCTTCCGCCGTTCAGAACTGACGCGCGGAATCTGCGCGCAGAGAACAGCATGAGAGGCCGTGGTCGGCACGCGCGCGAAGCGCATGGGGCCACGGCCTCGTTCGCGTCAGGAAACAAAAAGGTTGGGCCCGACACCGCGCGGTGTCGGGCCTAACCCGTGAGCTGAGGTCAGCGGGCGCGGCGCGCCAGGCGATCGACGTCGAGGAGGGTGACGGCGCGACCCTCCAGGCGGATCCAGCCTCGCGACACGAAGTCGGCGAGGGACTTGTTCACGGTCTCGCGCGAGGCGCCCACCAGCTGGGCCAGTTCTTCCTGCGTGAGGTCGTGGGGGACGTGGACGCCCTTGTCGGTCGCGGTGCCGAAGCGGTCCGCAAGGTCCAGGAGGGCCTTGGCGACGCGGCCGGGAACGTCGGAGAAGACGAGGTCGGAGAGGGATTCGTTGGTGCGGCGCAGGCGCTGCGCGAGGGCGCGCAGCATGTGCTTGGCCAGCGTGGGGTTCGTGTCGAGCACGTGCATGAGGTCCTCGTGCTCGAGGTAGAGGAGCGACGCCGGGGAGACGGCGGTCGCAGTGGTCGAACGCGGGCCCGGATCGAAGAGCGTGAGCTCGCCGATGATCTCACCCGGGCCGAGGACGGCGAGGAGGGACTCGCGGCCGTCGCTCGACGTGTGGCCGAGCTTGACCTTGCCCTCGGTCACGATGTAGAGGCGATCGCCGAGATCGCCCTCGTCGAAGAGGGTCTCACCGCGACGCAGGGTCGTATGACCCATCTTCTGCTGGAGGGACACCTGCTGTGCATCATCAAGGCCACCGAACAGCGGCACCTGGCTGATGAAGTTTCCGTCACCGATCATGGTGCGGAGCTCCTTCCGCTCGTGCCCGAGTTGCTCGGGCGTTCCGATTTGGACTGCGCGGCGAGTCCCATGCGTTACACCGCTCACTAGGAGGTACCGCGTATCACACTATTATGCCCTATCTATCAGGTGAAACATGTTTCATTCACCGATTTGTGTGATCTGTCTAATGAAAATGGGCTACTGGGCGTGTGCTCCGACGTGCTGCGCCAGGGCCTGCGCGACCGCCGCGGGTGCTTCCTCGGGCAGGAAGTGCCCGGCCTTGCGAATGACAATCTGGGTCAGGGGAGCGTCGACAAACTGCGCGTCGGCGGCGTGATCGAGTGCGGACCATGCGCCGTCGTCTCGGCCGACAAGCGACAGGACGGGCACCTGCAGCGGCTCCGACAGGGTGCGGCGAACCTCGCGAGACAGCGACCGGGTCGCGTGGAGCCCCCGCAGGGCCGTGTGCGCGGCGAAGGGGCGGCGCAGGGCCGCCCGGTAGGTGCCCGACTGTGACACGAGGCCGTCCACGTTAGCGGGAGACGCCCACGCGCGGTACACGGTCGTCACGAGCGACCCGGAACGCAGGGCGCGCTCGCGTCCCGTGGGCAGCGCGAGACGGCCCTGAAGGACGCGGCCACCCGCCCAGGGGGCGCGCCCGATGACGGGCTGGATGCCCAGCGGATGCGGCGCTGACAGGACGGCGACCGAGCGCAGCTCGAGCGGCGCGAGCGCGCCGATCATCCACGCGACGGTCCCCCCGACGCCGAGGCCGGCCACGGAGAACGAGGCGACGCCGAGCGCGCGCACGACCCCGATGACGTCGGTGGCCAGCTGGGTCACGTCGCAGTCCCCGCGCGTCAGGTCGGAGGTCCCAAAGCCTCGCAAATCGAGGGCAAACACGCGCGAGGTCGACTCGGCCAGGAGGGGCAGGACCTCACGCCAGGACCACCAGTGCTCGGGGAAACCGTGCAGGAGTACCAGCGCATGGTCCATGTCCTGGCCCATGTCGGCGACGTGGAATGTGGCGCCGCCAGCGCTCACGTGACGATGGGTCCACGGACCTTCGAGCTCGATTGCGCTGGCGGGAATCAGGGTCTTCACTTGCTGTTCAGGTCCTTCGCTGCCTTCTTGCGTGCGCGCTTGGAATAGAAGGCGCCGGCCGGGTTGACGGCCTCAATCGAGGTGCGCAGGGCCTCCTCGGCGCGGCCGGTGCGGCGCGCGGAGTGGGAGAGGTAGCCCACGCCCATGAGGACGATGCCCAGGATCGCGAAACGACCGGAGTAGCCGGACGCCTGCAGGTGGTGCGAGAGATTCGCGCCGAGGGAGCTGTAGGCGCTCAGGGCGTTCAGCGAAGCCAGCAGGGTCGAGGCCGTGATGCCGGGGGCGAGCACCCACGGCAGGCCGACGATCAGGGTGGCCACGCCCATGATCCACGCTCCCAGGGAGGAGCGGCGCGCGGTAGCAAACAGGATCACGGCGACGACGATCGCTCCGAGGAGTTCGCCGAGCGCCAGGATCGAGGCGACGCCCGAGTACATGGGGGCGCCGTCGGCCAGCGTCATGCGTGCGCCGGCGTCGGAAGCCAGGTACCAGCCGAGCGGCGTGAGGACGAGGAAGAGCACGAGGGACAGGAAGTGGGCTCCTCGACGCGAGGGCATCTCGGTGATGACCGGCGCGGCGGAGAAGAGCTCGTCGTCCAGCCCGGCGGGCTCCTTCGTGTTCTCGGAGCGGTCGCGATTGGCGGAGGCGATCGCGGCCAGGGTGGCGGCGTCGCGCTCGTCATCGTCGGCGTTGAGCAGGGAGCGGCGGCGCGGGCGTTCGACCTCGGCCTGGTCCTGATCCGCGAAGGAGTACGAGGTCGCCTGTGTGGGCAGCTGCTTGGTGGGGCCGTCGACGAGGGCGGTCACTGAGTCCTTGGTCGTGTCCTCGTCCGAGGCCGTGTCGCGCTCGGTGGGTTCCTGGGCGCTCGACGCGCCAGCCTGCTGCTTGGTGGGGCTCAGCGCGGGGATCGAGGGAGAGACGGGTTCCTCGTCGCCGAAGATCATGGAGCGGCGCGACGCCAGGGTGTGGGTCGCTTCCGCCGCGGCGCCGCCGACCGCGGAGACGGGCTCCTCGTTGTCCTTCGAGGCCTCGGCGCCCTCCGCTGTCGTCGCCTCGTCCGCGTGCTCCTCGGCGTTGTCGACGGGCGTTTCCTCGACGTTGTCGGTGGGAGCATCCTGCGGGGCATCAGCCGGTTCGTTGGTTTCCTCTTCGCGGGGCTCGCGCACGGAATCGAGGTTCAGTCCCAGGGCGGCCGCGGCCTGCGCGGGCGTCATGACGGGGGAGCGGGCGGGCTCCCGCTCTTCGGCGGGCTCGCCGACCTGCTCGGGCGCATCGGTTGCCTCCTCGGCGGGCTCGCCGACCTGCTCGGGCTCGTCGTCCGTCGCGTCCTCGCCCTGCGCGGCGGCTTCTTCGGCCGGGGCTTCTTCGGCCACGGGGGCGCTCGGCTCGTCGGACTCTGCCTCGGCGGCGTCCTCGCTTGGTGCGGCCTCAGCGCGCTCGGTCGACGAGGCCTCGGCGGGGGCATCGGCTGGTTCGTCGCTGGGGGCTTCCTGTGCGGGAGCCTCGGTGCCCTGTTCGATCGGGGCCTCCTCCGTCGCATCGCCTGCTGCGGCGGCCTCGTCCGAGGACGCGGCATCGGCCTCGGAGTTAGCGGCGTCGGCCTCGGACGTGGCGCCCTCGCGCTGCGCGGAGCCATCCGCCTCGGGGGCGTCGGAGGACGCATCCGCGGGCGCGTCCTCGGCCCCGGAGGGCGCCCCGGCCTGGTCCGTGGGGGAGACGGCCGGGAGGTCACCCGCGGGAGCGGAGACGACGGGTAGCTCGCCCGTGGAAATCTTGTCCTCGATGGCGGGCTTCAGGGGCGCCGTGGCGGGCACGCGGGCCTTCAGACTACCGATCGCCACGGACTCGATCTCGCCCGTGTGAATGGGCTCGCTGGACTCGCCGATGATGGCCGAGGCGTCGGAGCCTTCGCCCGGCAGCTCGATCTCCTCACCGGTCAACACCACGTTGTCGCGCTCGTCCTCGGCGCGGTCGCGCTCGACGTCAAACTCGTTCTCGGACATGCTTCCTCCTTATATCTGCCCACATATTACGTTTCATGCGCCCGAACGCGCTCATTAGTCCTCGGCAGGCCCCTCATTGTGAGTCGCCTCCTCGTTGGCCTCCAGCGTCTTGAGCGCCCGCACGCGCGCCCACAGGACGCCCATCGACGCGCATCCCGTCGCCATGCCCAGCGCCGCCAGGGTCGGACAGGCGAGCGAGACCTTCGTCAACAGGGACGAACCCGGCACGATCACGTTCCCCGTCAGCGACGCCCACACCGGCACCGCGACGAAGGCGGGCAGGACCAGGATTAGCCACGTCGCCAGCTGTGTGCCGGTGATCGACCAGCGGGCGCCCACCACCAGCAGCGCCAGCGCGAGCGCGGCCCCCAAGGCCAGGCCGTGACCCATCAAGTGCCCCTCCAACACCCCTTCCAGGCCCATCGCCGCCACGTTCGTCGTGTCCGAGGGGGCGGCCCCCACCATCAACACACCCACCGCGATGGCTGCCGGGACCGCGACCGTCGCACCGAAGGCGTGGCGGTGCACCCGGGCGAGCGGCATACGCGTGTCCTGACCGGCGCGCACCCGCACCGACTTGATCGTCAGCGCACACGCGCCCAGCATCAGCGACATGCACAGGGGGTAGAGCCCCCACACGACGCCCGCGGCCATATCGCGCGGCTCCACTGAGGACTTCATCAGGAAGGGGATGCGCGCAATGCCCATGAACTGGGTAACTCCCACCGCGAGCGACCACACGAAGGTCACGACCATGCCCGCGCTGGATTCCTCGCAGTTCAGGGCGATCAGGGCCAGCAGCAGCGACGCGAGCGCCATGCCGATGAGGCCTTCGACCGAGGCCAGCGGCTGCCCAACGGCGGCGAGTGCCTGCACGTCGACCATCGACGACCCCAGGAACACCAGCGCGATGGGCGCAAAAATGAACGCGAACAGGCCGGAGCGCAGGCGCGCGGAGAAGTTTCGATGCTGCACAAGCGTCATGCCCCTAGTGTAGAGGCGTGAGTATCGAAGCCCTCGTCGACCCCGCCCCCGCCGTGTTGCGCGCCGCCTGTGCGCGCCCCGACGTCGCCTCCACCATGGACGAGGCTCACGCCGCCCTGGCCGAGCTGCGTTTCTGTGAGGGGCTGCGTCGGGGATGGGAGGAGGCCCGCGCGGAGGCCGCCGTGCGCGAGGCGGCTGCCCTGTCCATCATCGAGGGCGCGCGCACCACCGTCGACGACGTGCGCGCCCTGTCGATGGCGGACGAGGGAGGGGCGGCCTCGGACCCCGGAGCGGCCCTGGCGCTGGGGATCTGGCGCTCCCAGTGGAGGCTTGCCTCGGGATTCCCCGCCCTCAACACGCGCTCCCAGGGGGGTGCTCGCGTCGCGCCCACGCCCCTGCCCGCCCTCATCGCCGGGCTGCACAGAGACGCCTGCTCCGGCCTGCTCGCCGCCGGCCTCACCGTGCCCGGCCAGGTGGCCACCCCGACGGACCCCACCCTGCTGGCCCCGGCCCTCGAGTACACGCGCTGTGACGCGCCCGCCCTGGCTGTCGCCGCCGCCCTGACCGCCCACTTCCGTTTCCGGCGCGTCTTTTCCCCGGCCTCGTCGGTCGTGGGCGCGGGCCTGGCCCGCTGGATCCTCGTCACGCGCGGCGTCGACCCGACCGGCGTGTGCGTGCCGGGCGCCTACGATGCGCTCGATCCGGCGCGCGCGGGGCGTTCCCTCGCGGGGTGGGTGAGCGCCGACGAGGCCGGCCTGGCCCGGTGGATCACCCACTACTGCCGGGGCGTCGTCTACGGCGCACAGGTCGGGCGGGACGTGGCCCGCCACGTGCAGGCGGGCAGGCTCTCCTAGCCGGTCAGCGGCGCGCCAGCGCGCACGCCGCCGCGCCCACCGCGACGCCGGCCACGAAGGGAACGGCGATCTTCGCGGGCGTGGGCACCCGGCGGGGCAGCACGCGAACGGTCGACGAGAAGGTCAGCGTCGGCCAGCCCTCGCGCTCGGCCATCTCGCGCAGCGCCCGGTCCGGATTGACCGCGTAGGGGTGGCCGACCAGGCGCAGGAGCGGGGCATCCGACACCGAGTCCGAGTACGCCGAGCACTGCGACAGTTCCCAGCCGCGCGTGCGAGCCAACTGCTCGCACGCATCCGCCTTGCCCTGCGCCTGGTTGAAGTGGGTGACCTCCCCCGTGAAACACCCGTCGTCGTCCACGGCCGCCTGGGACGCCAGGACCTCGTCCGCGCCCAGCATCGTCGCGATCGGACGCACCACCTCTTCCACCGATGCCGACGCGATCACGACGACGTCACCGATGCTCTTGTGGTAAGCGATGCGCCGGAGAGCTTGGGCGTAACACACCGGCGCGATCGTGCGCTCCAGCGCGTCCTCGACCGTCGCCTCCAGGAACGCCGCGTTCCAACCGCGCGCCATGCGCCCCATCGCCTCGGCCATCTGCTCCATGCGCGACTCGTCCGCGCCCGCCAGCAGGTAGGGCAGCTGGACCAGCACGGAGGCGATCGCGGTGCGTCGAGTCATCAGGCCGGCCTCGATGAAGGGCCCCGACAGCGCCACGTTCGACGAGGTGTCGAGGATCGTCTTATCCAAGTCAAAAAAGGCCGCACGTGCCATCGCGTTCACTCCAGCGTTGGGATTATCCACAGGGGCCCGCCGTCGGACCCTTCTATGCACAGGGTGTCATTTCGCATCTGCGTTGTCCACAGGGGCGCGCGTGCAGGTAGACGCGCGTGCCGCCAGCGCGCACCGTGGAGGAATGAACCCTCACGCCGCACCCGGCCCGGGCCTCGTCGCCCTCGTGGGCCTGACCTCGCCCGACGCCGACTACGCGCGCGAGACCGTCACCGTGGCGGGAGCGCGCCTGTGCGAGGACCCCTCGCGCGCCTCCCTCGTCCTCGCCGCGCCTGGAGCTCCCGTTCCCGCGCTCGTGCCCTGCGTGCGCGTGGGCGGCGGGGGACAGGTGAGCCTGCCCGGGGACAGCGCGCTCGTCGTCTCCCTCATCGCCGAGGCCTCCTGGCGCCAGCGGCGGGACGGCGCCGTGTGGGTGGTGGCCGGGATCGCCGGAGGGTTGGGAACGACGCGCGTCGTGCGCCTCCTCGCGCGTTCCGCGCGTGAGAGGCGGTGGCGCGCTCTCCTCGCGCGAGTGATCCCTCGGCCTCGCTCCATCCAGAGAACGACGCAGCAGGATGGCCGATCGCGCGAACCGGTGGTCGTGGACGCCTCCGGGTCGGTGCCCGGCTTCGCACGCGCGCGCGATCACTGCCTGCCGGGAGTGCGGTGGGCGGACCTGGACGCCTCGGAGGACTCCTACCTGCCCGCCCTGCGCGACCACCTGCCCCGGATTGACGGCGTGAGCGCCCTCGTCGGGGACGGACGAGGAGGCGCCAGAGCGGACGACCCGCGCGTGGTCGCGGCATGCCGGAGCCTCGGGGCTCCCCTCATCGTCGACGCCGGCCGGTGGGACGAACGCTCCGCACGCCTCGCCCAGGTCATCCGCGCCGACGCCCTCGTCCTCCTCACCCACGCCGACCTGGAGGGGGCCGCCGCGATGGCCGCCTCCCTGAGCGCCGCCCCACCACCGGTCCCCGCGCTCACCCTCGTCGCCTCGCACAGCTCGGCCCGAAGCCCCGGCCTGAGCGCGTGCGCACCCGCCCCCATCCTGCGCGCCCCCACGCGCGCCGGCCGCGACCTGCGCGCGCTGCGCCGGGCCCTCGCCACCATCGAGCCCGCAGACGGCGACGACCCCATCGAGGCGCCCGACCGCCCGGGTTCGCTCGCCCTCCTCTCGTCGCCCGAGCGCCCGGGAGAACTGTCCGGAGGGAGAGACCATGCCTAGCGCGCTGCACTTCTTCGCGAGGGGCGACCCTCCCGCCCGAGCCGTCTCGCGCGCCGCGCGCCCCGGGTGCGGTGCCGCCGAGGCCGCCGCCTCCCTCGAGGAACTGCGGGCCCGCCAACGCGGCATGACGCCGGCCCTAGCGGCACTCGTCGACGCCCCCGGAGTCACCGACATCCTCATCAACGGCGGGCGCGCGTGGGTCGAGCGCGGCTCCGGCCTCGTGCGCGCGGACGTCGGCATCAACTGCGAGGCGGAGGCCCGCACGTGCGCCATCCGCATGGCGAGCGCGTGCGGGGTCCGACTCGACGACGCGAGCCCCATCGCCGACGGCACACTCCCCGGCGGAGTGCGAGTACACGCGGTCCTCGCGCCCATCTCAGGGTCCGGGACCCTCCTCTCCCTGCGCGTGCTCGGGACCCGGCGCCTCGGGGTCGCCGACCTCGAGGCGCGCGGTACGCTGCCCCCACCCGTGGGCGCCCTCGTGCGCGCCCTCATCGCCGCCCGTGCCAACGTCCTCGTCTCCGGGGCGACCGGCTCCGGCAAGACGACGCTCCTGAGCGCCGCCCTCGCCCTCGTACCCGACAGCGAACGCATCGTCTGCATCGAAGAAGTTCCCGAAATAGCCCCCGCCCACCCCCACTGCGTCCACCTCATCGAGCGCGCCCCCAACGTCGAAGGACGAGGCGCCGTCACCCTGACCGACCTCGTGCGAGCGGCCATGCGCATGCGCCCCGACCGACTCATCCTCGGGGAATGCCGCGGGCCCGAAGTACGCGATGTCCTCACCGCCCTCAACACCGGGCACGACGGCGGATGGGCGACCCTTCACGCCAACAGCGCGCGCGACGTCCCCGCGCGGCTCGCGGCCCTCGGCGCGCTCGCGGGCATGAGCGAGTCAGCGCTCGCCGCGCAAGCCGCCAGCGCCCTTGACGCCGTCCTCCACATGCGCCGAGACGCATCCGGGCACCGATGGGTGGCCGAGGTCGGCGTCATCACGCGCGAACACGGCGCCCTGTCGTGCGAGCCAGCGCTCAGCGTCGGCGCGGATGGGAGCGTCACCGAGCACCAGGCCTGGGCAACCCTCGCCGGGAGGGCCGGGCTATGACGGCGGGTTTCCTCGGGGGCGTCGACGTGGCTGCCGGAGCGGGAATCCAGCGCCTGGCGTGGCTCGCCGTCGGCCTCGCGCTCGCGGCCTGCGGGACGTGCCTGCTGGTCGGGTGCGTCGCGTCCGTCGTGCGCGGGAGGCGAGAGCGCCGCATCGTGCGAGCCTGGGCGGGCTCGGTCCGCACGCCTCCCCGTGGAGGAGTCGCTCCTCCCGGACCGTCGAGCCCGATGCGGTGGTGGGAGGGGTCGGGTCGCCACCGGGGGCGTGCCCAGGGGCCGCCGCAGGTGCGCGAGCTTGCCCTCCTCGTCGCCGAGGTAACCACCAGGCTCCGTGCGGGAGCCCCCACGTCGGCTGCCTGGGCGCACGCGATGGACAGGATCGGAGCCACAGACTCGGGCGGCGTCGACGCCGCCTACCCGCCCATCCTCGACGAGTGGGCGACGCGGCCGACGCGGTGGCGCGCGATGCTGGCGGGTGGGAATTCGCCGGGGGAAGCGGCCGCGCGTGTCGGCGCAGCCTCCGTCATCGTGGCCTGTCGATTCAGCAGCGGCCTCGGCGCGCCCCTGGCCGACGTCCTCGACGCCATCGGGGACGCGCTCGACGACGCCCAAGCCGTGGAAGAAGCACGTCGCGTCGCCTCCGCCGGACCGCTCATGTCCGCGCGCGTCCTCGCGGCGCTCCCGCTCGTCGGGGTGGGGGCTGCCCTGGCGCTCGGGGCGTCACCCTGGGCTTTCTACACGGGAGGCGGGCCGGGCAGCGTCTGTGCCGCGGTCGGCGTGGCCGCGTGGGGTGTGGGCATCGCCTCGTGCCGCAGAATCCTGGAGCGCTGCCGACGCTCCGAGGCATCCGGGCCGCCCACGGGGAGCGGTGCGGTGTCCGCCGACGGTGCCCTCGCATGCGACCTCGTCGCCTCCGCGCTCGCGTGCGGCGCTTCCATTCCGCGCGCGCTGGCGGCCCTCGCCGAGGCGTGCTCGCACGAGGAGCTCGCCTGGACGGCCCGCGCTCTGCGCGTGGGGGCCTCGTGGGAGGAGGCGTGGGAGGACGCGCCGACCTGGGCGAGGCCCCTGGGCGAGGCGCTTGAGGCCTCGTGGACCTGCGGGACAGATCCCGAGGGGATGCTCGCCCGAAGCGCCGCCTGGGAGCGGCGCACGCGCCTCGTCGAGGCGAGAACCAAGGCCGAGGAACTCAGCGTCCGGCTGGTCGGCCCGCTCGGGGTCTTCTTCCTACCGGCCTTCCTGGCCCTCGGGATCGCGCCCCTCCTCGCTCACCTCATGGGTGGAATCGGGGGATAGAGTCGTCGCCTGTCGATCAGCCGCGGTTCGGGCTGCGGTAAGAGCGCATCGTGGCCTCGACGTCGGGGCTGTCGGCACCCCAGGCGGCACTCGTCAGGTCACGGACCTGATCGGCCACGTCGCTTCTCGCCTGCGTGAACAGATCCAGGATCGTGCCCGCGAGCTCACCGGGCTCGTAGTCGTACATGTCCTCGGACAGGGTGAGGTCGGTGAGCGCGCCGTTGGAATCGACGACGACGCGCACGCAGCGGTCCTGGGACTCGGCGACGACCTCCACCTGCGCGATGTCATCGACCAGTTTCTGGCTGTCGATTGCCTTCTGTTCAGCCTGGCTCTGCCACTCGTTGAGGAGGTTTTCGATAGCAGAATAGGTTTCTTCGGGGTTCATGGCTGGCTCTCTGTCCGCAGGATTCCGGCAACTAACGGTGATACTGTAGCCGCCCGCGCGCGGCCTTGTCTGCGCGGAAGCACGAATGAGACCGGCCCGGCGCGCGTCACCCAGCCGGGCGCGTGTTGTCTGCGCGTCCCCTTTCTGTATCCACAGGCACTCGCGTCGCGTTGCCTCT
>ERZ1674149.425-NODE-426-length-10842-cov-6.853157_pt1 | contig 10842 bp, 10 predicted proteins | sample MGYA00581311_ERZ1674149 | MGnify/ENA primary metagenome ERZ1674149 (study PRJEB41354, sample SAMEA4873312) | human saliva metagenome | biome: human-associated habitat [ENVO:00009003]; feature: mouth environment [ENVO:08000002]; material: saliva material...
CTTTTAGGGTAGTTAGATTACAAAAAATAAGTTAATTAGTGGGCTTTTGTATATACATTATCACAGGTTAATGTAAATATTTCTCATATAATTCGTCAATACATTTTATTTTACAAAAAGTTTTATTACCTTTGTTTGCAGATATAGATTATATAGACGAACAAAGGTAGTAAATGAGGAAACAAATAGACATATTCAAAAGCTTTTGGGGCCAAATAATTATTTGGGTTCCACTTTTCCTCATCCCCATCTTGTATGCACCGAGTGGACATACGTCTTGGCAGAACGACCTTTCATTATATATAATCCCACTATCCATGATGGTTGTCGCATATATCAACTATTTTGTACTTGCCCCCATCTTACTGAAAGGACGTAAAAAGGAATTTTGGATAATTAATACTCTACTCATTGTATCCTTGTCTGTCATGCAACATGGATTGTTGTACTATACCTCAAGCGAGCAAGACTTACTGAGTTATCCATATCAGATATATGTAGAAAACAAGGAATTATACCCACACTTGTTCTTCATCATCCGTAACATCTTCAATTTAAGCATCTGTGCTGGTGTTGCCACCTCAATACAGATGGCACAAAGATGGTCGAAGGCAGAGAAAGAGAAGCGTGAGGCAGAGACCGCAATGACAAAAGCCGAGTTGGTAAACCTACGTCAACAAGTCAATCCTCATTTCTTGCTTAACACAATGAATAATATCTATGCGCTAACAGCCTTTGACACCGAAAAGGCACAAAAGGCGATTATAGACCTATCAAAGATGTTAAGGCATATTCTCTACGACAATCAACAGCCATACGTATGCTTAAAAGAAGAGGTAGAGTTCTTACACAACTACGTTGATTTAATGATGATACGTATACCAGAGAATGTGGAGATTAAACGTCAGTGTAACATTCCTTCTAACTGCAACATACATGTTGCTCCGATGATATTTATCTCACTCTTGGAGAATGCCTTTAAACATGGAATTAGTCCAGAGCACAAGAACTTTATCCATATAAGGTTAGATGCAAATAATGAAAAAATCGTTTTCTCTATACAAAACAGTAATTACCCTAAGGAAGAAGCCGAAAGAAACGGCCACGGAATAGGTCTAAAACAAGTAGAACGACGCCTTGAACTTGCCTATCCGGGTAAATACAAATGGGAAAAAGGATATGATAGTAACAGAAAAATATATTCAACAAAAATAATCATTTATGACACTAAACTGTATAATCATTGACGACGAACCTTTAGCAGCGGATTTGCTTGCGAGCTATGCAAAGAAAACACTATTCCTAAACCTTATTGGCGTTTTCAATAGTGCTGTAGAAGGCGTAAAAGCCATCCGTGAGAATAGGGTTGACCTCATATTCTTAGATATTCAGATGCCTGAACTTAGTGGACTTGAATTTGCTAAGATTCTACCTAAGGAAACTAAGATTATTTTCACAACTGCATTTAGTCAGTATGCGATTGATGGTTACAAAGCAAATGCTATAGACTATCTGATGAAGCCTATCAGCTATGATGATTTCTTAGATGCGTCTAACAGAGCATTGGATTGGTTCCAGACTACACATCAGGCAGAGAACGCCTCGACAGACCGCTTTATATTTGTAAAGAGCGAATATAAGCTGGTTAAGATTATGTTTGATGACATTCTCTATATAGAAGGAGTAAAAGATTATGTTAAGATTTATCTTAATAATGACCATAAGCCTATCATGACACTGATGAACATGAAGAAGATAGAGGAGTCACTTCCTAAGCCAGAGTTTATGCGCATTCATCGTTCTTATATCGTGCACATGAAGAAGATTGATGGAATCGACCGTTTCCGTATTGTTATCGGTGATGCTGTTCTACCGATCTCTGATAGTTATAAGACCATCCTTCAAGATTATCTTGACGGACACACATTATAAGTTTTATCTAAAAACTTTTATACATATAAAAGACATCAGCTTCAATTTACTGCTTCAGCACAGATAGGAGTTGGTGTCTTATTAGTTTATTGACTCTATAACCAACTACATACACAGGAACATAGGGCTTTGATCAAAGTAAAACATGTGCGTAAAAGTAGCATCTTATTACACAGTTATATCTTGAAGAAGATTTATTAACGCACATTCCTCGACCTTTTTTTGCGGTGTTATTATCCCATACATCATCTACGAAAAGGTCAATTCTTTTGTGAGAAATGATTAAGCTGAAAGTAGAAAATATGCAACGAAAAAGTATTCTACAACAGATAAACAAGATTAAGTTTGTTAGCAGGAAACTTATCCATTAAAGAAAACACACGAGCGGCAATATGCAAGAGAAAAAGATTAGGGATTATATACCTTTATCCCTTATGAAAAACAATTATTCTACACCTGAATAAGTGTTTTATCACTAACCGATAAAATTCTTAAAAATAATTTTGCTGTCATATCTGTCATCATTCATAGGCTCATAACTATCTCGTTTACAGGATAAATACACGAAATGTTAAATATGACAGCAAAATGAATTTAAACTTTTCTTGTTATATAGAGTATCGTTTCTATCTTGTTTCAGAAAGATTTATCACTCTTTACTCCGCAAGTCCCGACAATGGTAAAACATGGGAAATAAACATATACCAAGAAATATCATCATCTCCTAAGGCATGTAGGACAAGATGCCATTGGTAGTCAAATAGAAGCCTTCTTGTTATTTACTCGTAGATAAGCTACTACGTTTCGTACGCTTAAACGAGCGATAATCATCAAGTTCTATTTCAACATCTGGTTCTACCAGTTCTCCTGCCCTCGGTAGCTGGAACTTCATATACTTAATATTCAATCCACGCTCAATCCATTGATTCTCATAATAAGTATGAATACCAAGAATCTCACGTGTCTTCTCGTCCATCTGAGAGTCCGCCATTCCCTTTTCACCTAATTCATTGTTATACAAATCTTCCGTACGATATAAGACAGGTAGTTTGTTCACATTGACCATGTAAGTGGTGTAAGTAAAAAGGAAATTAGAGTCTGTCTTTAGATGAACCAACCCACCATCAACCAAGAACCGACGATAACGATTCATGAAGAAAGTAGAAGTAAGACGCTTATGTACATTCTTCATCTGTGGATCTGAGAAAGTAAGCCATATCTCCTGCACTTCATCTTCACTGAAAAAGCGGTCTATAATTTCAATACTTGTACGTAGAAAGGCTACATTATCCAATCCTTCATTCAAAGCCTGCTTTGCTCCCGTATAAATACGAGCACCTTTAATATCAACACCGATGAAATTAATATTTGGATAGACACGTGCTAATCCAACAGTATATTCACCTTTACCACATCCTAATTCGAGGACAATCGGGTTGTCATTATGGAAATACTGCTCTCGCCAATGTCCCCGCATCTCAAACGGAACTTCACTGACAACGCTATAAGGATATTGGAAAACGTTCTTAAACGTCTCCATTTCTGCAAATTTCTGTAACTTACCTTTACTCATAGTGCAAAGGTACAACAAAAATAAGGAACAGGCTGTAAGGAGTAGGATTTAATTTATTTAGACTGACTGTATAACCATTATTTTATCTCATTACAAGATATTTTTGTATCTTTGTACACCAAAAGAGATTCATCATGGCTATAAAAGCAGCATTCTTCGATATAGACGGAACATTAGTATCCTTCCAATCGCATCAGATTCCAGCCTCCACGATACAGGCTATCGAACAAGCAAAGGAACAAGGTGTGAAGATATTCATTTCTACAGGTCGCCCTGTAGCGATTATAAATAATATCGACTCTATTCGTCATCTCATCGACGGATATATCACATTCAATGGGGCAAGGACTTTCGTAGGCGACAAGGACATTACGCTTATGCCCATACCAGGAAACGAGGTGAGAGCTATGCTTGACGATGCAAGTCGACGTGACTATTCTGTTTTGGTATGTGGTAGAACTGATGTGGCGCTTTACAATCATAAACATATCTTTGATGAGATATTCGTCCAAGACTTGAATGTGAACAATATAGACATTCAGAAACCTGTAGAACCGCTGCTCAGTCAACCTGTTTTACAGCTCACCCCTTTCTTCAGTGAGGAGGATGAGAAGGATATCTTACCTTTCATGCCACATTGCACATCAGCACGTTGGCATCCAAGTTTTACTGACATAACCTTACAAGGAGCTGACAAAGGGAATGCTTTAAGGCAAATGGCAAAGCATCTTGGACTGAGTTTGGAAGAATGTATCGCTTTTGGTGATGGTGGAAACGATATCAGTATCCTACAAACAGCAGGTATCGGAGTAGCAATGGGCAATGCGAATGACAGCGTAAAGGCTGTGGCTGATTATATAACAACAAGCGTTGACAATGACGGAATACGCAATGCCTTTACTCATTTTGGTGTCATCAATAATTCATAAACAAAGCTTATAACATTCAGACGTCAGTATTGATGTAAACAAATTCTAAACATAGGAAATAAAGAAAGTAATGTCAAATAACATAGAACGTTCTTCACAAGAGAAGCGTACAGCCTTTGTGGTAATCTTTGCCTTCTGTGTAATGATTGCAGAAGTAATCGTGGGACTATCTTCCCATTCTATGGCACTCTTCGCAGATGGCGTACACATGGGGTCACACGTGTTGGTTATTGGACTCAACTGGGCTGCTTACATACTCGTGCGCCGATTGGAGAACAAGGGAACAACTCATTATGACACAGAGAAAATACTGAACCTATCGGCTTTCACAAGTGGTATTCTATTGATTCTCATGGCTATCTTTATAATCGTAGAGGCAGTAGAACGATTCACTGCTGAGAGGGAGATTCTCAACTACGAACTTGCGCTTATCACAGCTGGCATAGGCTTAGTGGCAAATACGATTAGTGCTTCTGTACTTCATGGACACGATGGCACAACGGATTACAACAGTCATGCAGCTTATCTCCATGTTCTCTCAGACGCATTAACAGAGATTGGGGCTATCATAGGAATACTCTGCGCAATGTTTTGGCATATCACATGGATAGACTCGGCAGTAGCAGTAATAAGTGCGTTGGTCGTTCTTCGCTGGGCTAAAAGACTACTATGGGATACGGGGAGGTCGCTTACAAAGGCATAAACCTACCCTTCTCTATAGAAAGAAAGGTTCTCGAAATATGGAGTTATTTGTTAAAGCTCCTATATTATAAAGCATACAGAAATACGGAAAGGAATGCCCTTATCACTCAAAACATCTGAAGAGTCTTCTTTTTCTCACAGAGTTACACAGAAGAACAGATTTCACAAAGGTACACAGAGACATTAAGTCAACCGATGACACAGAGCGTTTCAGCTAACGTTAAAGGAAGCGGCCCCTCCCCCAACCCCTCCCCCGCAGGGAAGGGGCGTAGTATGTGAGGTTACCCCTATAGGGCTGCTGATAAGAAGATAGGACGAAGCGTACACCCTCATTATAGGGGTATCTCGGTGATCACGCCCCTTCCCTTCGGGGGAGGGGTTGGGGGAGGGGCCGCTCTCTCTCATGTTCCCCTTTTTTTTTCTCACAGAACTGCACAGAAGAACAGAAATCACAAAGACGCACAAAGACGCACAGAGACATTAAGTCAACCGATAACACAGAGCGTTTCAGCTATTGTTGGGTGTTAATTGTTAGGTGTTGATGATTAGCAGAAAGGCTCTGTGCTATCTGTCGTCGCTTGCCGACGTTTGTGGGTTCTCCCTGTTCGCAGAAAGGCTTCTGTTCATCTGTGAAAATCTGTGAGAAATAAAACTCCCAACGAGTCTCTTGTATTCTTTCTCTCACAGAGTTGCACAGAAGAACAGAAATCACAAAGGCGCACAGAGACATTAAGTCAACCGATAACACAGAACGATATAACCAAAATTAGTAGAAAGGCTCTGTGATATCTGTCGCCGCTTGCCGGCGTTTGTGGGTACTCCCTGTTCGCAGAAAGGCTTCTGTTCATCTGTGAAAATCTGTGAGAGATAAAATCCCCAACGAGCTACCACAAAAAAACTTGCCCCATGACACCAACCATGGTGACAGGGGCAAGAAACGAAAATTAAATTACCGATGTATCGTCATTGATATCACATCAATGCCTTCCCGCTGGAAACATAATTAAAACTAAATTAATCAATTCAGCATTATTAAAACCGAACTTGTTTCTTTTCTTGAATATTGGCCTTATTAGGCTCATTAGCCTTATTAGCCCTATTGGCCTTATTGGCCCTATTGGCCTCATTTGCCCTATTAGGCCTATTAGCCCAATAATCTCTTTTATCCTTGGCCCGCTACTGGGCCACTTCCTCCTCCGTTCTTTTTCTTATCCTCCTTCTTGTCTTTGCCTGCTTCCTCCTTCTTCCTCACTGTTTCGTAGGAATTAGCGGCAAGTTCTCGCTTCAATTCTCCGCCTGGCGTGAAGACGACACGAGGCTTAATGGTTGCGGTCTTAAAATCCTCTTCCTTTTCAGCTCCTTTGCTCGACAGTGTGACACGCATAGAGCCAAACTCGCCCAACTGAATGCTGAAACCATCACGGAGATAATGGGGCAAACAATCAATAAAGTTATACAACACGTTTGACACATCACCACGCGTCAAGGACGAACGCCCCGCAATGTCACGTGCAATGTCGTCGAGCGACTTATGCCCAAGGTTAACTGGGTTAGCATAAAACTTTACTTCCTCCCGCTTTTGCGGATTTTTCTTTGGTACTAAACGAATTTTCATGATTCTTTCGACTTTAAATTATTAATACTATTGTTGTTTATCATAGCATAGGGCAGCACGCCTCTGCAACTTTCTTCGCGCTTCTTCATGCTGCCCCATTCTATTTTCTTGGTTTGTTTCCTCCCTTTCATCGTCTCTTCTTTCCTCCTTTCTGCACCTTCTTCCTGTCAGATGCGTATTCCCTTGCTGCGCAATGCGTATCTACGTGCCGTTAGATGCGGTGAGCGTTGCTGCTGAATGCGGTGAGCGCTGCTGTTAGATACGCATCTAACGGCTGCGCAATGCGTATCTACGAGTAGCTAAATACGCATCCGCCAACACGTAGATACGGTGAGCGCAGCGACGGAATACGCATTCAGCAGAAACCCTGTCTGTTAGGCGCTCCCTCCCCTTCGGGGAGGGCCGGGGTGGGGTCTTACGGCGGTTCTTAAGGTGTCGCCTTTTAGAGGGCGACACCTATAAATGGACAACCGCAAGGACTACTCGAACAACGCCTCCGCCCTTAACCCGGCGTAGCGGTCGGTTGTGCCCACGAAGAGGATACCCCTTCCGAAGTACAGGAGGTATGCTTCCTTTCTGTAGTTCGGAAGAGCAGTCGACGACCAATATTGGCCAGCGTTGCCAACATTGTGCAGCTGACCAGAGGCGTAGAAACCCAAGGCGGGCAGGTAGAAGTAATTACCAGCATCGGCTGCGGAAGGAAGAGTATAAGAGATAGACCCGCTGTTTCCTGCTCCTATATTTGTTCGCCTATCGATTCCGTCTACTGAGGTGTTAGGATTGTATCCGCTTATATTTGCTTTCTTCTTAAACCACATGCCACCTTTATATAAGCGACCCATTGTTGTCCATAATTCGTCTGCGTCCCAACGTGGTTCGCCCTTTGCGACGTACCATGTCATCTCGTTAACGTTGGGAAGGTCTTTACATGATATGTGGGTTGCTGGATTACTTACGCCATTACCTGGGTAATACTCGTTGCAGTAACGTGAGTCTGTGTTACTCTTAACGTAATCATTTGAGGTTGTTGCGCCTGGAAGACCATAATTGAGTGTTGGCTGGCTACCACCAAGATTCCATTCGTGTCCCTTCCAGTACTGTTCCTGTGCATCCCACATGTAGTATTTGTCGCCGTCGTAAACACGTACGTCAAGGTTTGCAGTGATATTGTAATACTTATTTTGGTCGTAGGTAGCTGATGGTAATGTCTTCGTTATAGTTCCCTCTGTACCTGTTGCAACATCCTTCAGCCAATAACGTATCTTGAGTATGTGGGTACCTGGCTTTATTACGACGTATGCACCGTTTGTTGCTGCGCTGGTAGCATTATTGGTTAAAGAGAAGCCGTTAGCGTATGTTCCGCTACCACCTGTTGAAACAATAATCTGTTTGCCTGTCCCTGTTCCTGTTAGTTCGCCTGTTGTTGGATTGAGCGTATAAGTACTGGTAATGTCGTTGTCAGAATTTACCTCTACCTTAGTCAAGTAGCAGCTCTGTAAAATGGTATTGCTGGTACGTGGCAAGAAGAGAAGGTAAGCAGCCTTATGGTCGAGTGTGAAAGCAAATCCATTCTTTGCATTTGACCATGTAGCATCTGCCATACCGCAATCGCCAGATGCACCAAAGTGGGCGGTCGTGTTTGGCTCTGCCTGACTTTGGGTCGCAGCGATTGAAACTTGGTCCTTATTGCCATTCTTACCAGGATAATAAACCTTATAGGTGTTGCCTTTAGTAAACTTACCAGGCACTTTAAACTTAAAGCTGGCTGTCTTTTCTGTTGGAGCATTGCTACTTTGCTGCCATGCACCGTTATCGTCTTTAACCCAAATCTTATCGCCAGATTCCCAATAGAACGTACCATTGCTTTCCATTGATGTACGGGTTGTTGGGTCACCTGTTGAGAAGGTTGTTAGGTTTGCATCGTAATCTTTGCCATTTTGGTTCTGCGCTATTTCTTCATTGGCACAAGAAGCAAATGCCAAGGTGATACCAAATGCGAGTGCCAAAGACTTTAAACGTGATGCGACTGAATGTTGTCTCATTGTTTTCTTCATTTTTCGTTGTTCTTTTAGTTTATTACTCTCTATTAGTCTTTCCATGATGGAGTTTCGTCCTCATCTTCGTCCATCCAATCAAATGCCTTCTTGGCATCTCCTGATGTGCCACCTGGTTGTGCAGGATTATGCTGACCCGGATAAGACGTATCCATCAAATAAGTGGTTTCGTTTACGTAAACTATTTCACACTTTGGTGAAGAATAGTTCTTCTTTTGTTTCTTTTTCTCCATTGTTTTATTGATTAAAAATAGTTATTATTTCGTGCTTAATTTCTTCTTATTTCAGTTTACGTAGGGACACAAAAAAGCGAACAAAGGAAACTCCGAAAAGTCCTTTGTTTACAGGGGTTGCACGGCACGCCTCGCGCGCGTATGCGTGAAGAAAAAAGTGGGGAGATTAGGCCTGGCCTATATGAGAGAGAGAGAGAGAGAGAGAGAGAGAGAGAGTACAAAATTATTTGGAACTACCAAATAATTTTCGATATTTTTTTCATCTTTCTTCGTTAAAGAATCTAATGCAACACAAAGCATATCTGCGCCTTTATTTCCTAATAAAGTGCAAACATTTGCTGAATTAATATTCTTTATGACTCTCATCGTTATTACGAGTTAATTTTATTTTAACTGGCCGCAAAGGTAGTGAGAATATATGAAACAAACAAGAAATTAGCTAAAAAATATAAAAACATTTATCTCTCCTTGCGCTACGTATTACCTTATATAATAGTAAAAATCTTTGCAGAAGGCTTGAATTATGAGGGTTAAGTCCTTTTGCCTCTTCGCCTTTTCACCTTTAACTTAAGACGACAATTCGTCTTTTTACGTCCTTCAGTCTTTGACACGCATTGGACTAAAGTTTTGATGGTGGGCGAAAGAGAAAAGAGGGTCAGCCACGTTTCATAAGTATAGAACGCTCTGCGGGTGAGAACTTCTCAATCGCATAACGCAACATGGTGCGGGGCATGTCTGCTCGATGGTTCATAACGTAGTCATAAAGACGATCGGAATCACGCTTCCCAGCCTCACGAAGCATCCAGCCAATAGCTTTGTGCATGAGGTCGTGAGGGTTGTGCATCATTAGGTCGCTCAGTGCGTATGTGTCTTCTAACTGTCCTTTACGAATGAATGCGTATGTTGATACGATAGCGATACGATTGTCCCATAGTAGTGGACTGTGGGCTAATTGATAAAGAATGTCACGTGATTTGTCAAGCAGATATTCGCCAACGATGAAGCGGCAAGATAGATCAACAAGGTCCCAGTTGTTAATTCTATCGGTTTGAGAAAGGTAGAGATCAAATAGCTGTTGACGTAAAGCCTCGTCTTTTTTCTTGCTTTTCTCTACCATAATAAGCAAAGCACAGAGGCGTACCTCATGCCATTCTGATTGCATTAGTTCTCGTATTTCGTTCAAGGAAATGTTTTTGTACTGCTTGGCAATAGCTCTGATATTGGGAACAGTAACACCTAAGAAACGGTCGCCTTCACCATATTCTCCTTTGCCAGCCTTAAAGAACTTCGGGAAAATCTCTCGTTTTTCAGCATTTGACAGTGCTTGAAGTTCACTTGTAATAATCTTAGTAATCTTTTCCATTGTAAATCTTTGATAGTTCTTACCATATTCTTTTTCTATTGCAAAGATAAGACTTTATTTTATTTCTTGGCTTATATGACAAGAAGAACTGACAGGTTGTCAGATAATATTCGTGAAGATGTCAGTACGTCCTTTTGGCATACTTTTCGTATAAAGTAAGGCGAAACGATTTTTAGGAGTCGTAGAGTAATGATAAACAAAATCTTAAAATATACGATTATGACAATTAAACCTTTAGCAGACAGAGTGCTTGTACTCCCAGCACAGGCAGAAGAGAAAGTTGGTGGTATTATAATTCCAGACACAGCCAAGGAGAAACCACAGCGTGGTAAGGTTGTAGCTGTTGGTAATGGTACCAAGGATGAAGAGATGGTTCTCAAGGTTGGCGACGAGAGATCGGAAGAGCACACGTCTGAACTCCAGTCACATTACTCGATCTCG
>ERZ1674149.427-NODE-428-length-10820-cov-5.501626_pt1 | contig 10820 bp, 9 predicted proteins | sample MGYA00581311_ERZ1674149 | MGnify/ENA primary metagenome ERZ1674149 (study PRJEB41354, sample SAMEA4873312) | human saliva metagenome | biome: human-associated habitat [ENVO:00009003]; feature: mouth environment [ENVO:08000002]; material: saliva material...
CTATATATATCCTTTTCTGTATTCGTCTATTTGCCCACTTCTTCAACACACAAATATCATTTGGAATTATCTTAAACTCATTTGAATTAAGTAGGCATTCGTACAGAGAACACACAGTACAGAGTGTTTCTGAATAATAGAAATAGCCGTTTTAGTTTCATTATCTTACAGTTTATTGCTAACTTTGCAGTAACAGAGCTACTATTAGCTACTATTATCAGTCAGTAAACTAATCTATTTATACGAAAAGAGACAATGAACGTAGAAAAATATAGTACTATTTTAGAGAACGAAGAGGGGCTGAGCCGTACTTTAGGAATGCACTTTATATCGACTCCCGAACCCGACACGCTAATGGCACGAATGGCTGTTGGCGATTGTAATCGTCAAACATTTGGCTTCCTTTCTGGCGGTGCTACGTTAGCATTGGCAGAAAATGTGGCGGGCTTAGGTTCAATGATACTTTGCAATGGCAAGATGGCATTGGGTATAAACGTAAGCGGAAACCACGTAAAAGCCGTTCCTTATGGAGGAATGGTTACGGCTTATGCACGTATTTTGCACCAAGGACACAAACTACACGTATGGCATATAGACGTGAAAGACAGTGAAGGAGAACTTATTTCATCGGTCCAGGTAACCAATTACATTGTTCATTCTAATAGGAAATTGTAATACAAGTAACCTCAAAAAGATGCATACGTTTGCTATTTATAGATTGCCTTTTGCCACAGAATGCACAATGCTAATACAACATTCTGCCCCTTTGGTATTATCGTCGCTCGCCGAACTGGAAGGTAAAAAAGGCTTTGTTATAGCACCATTCAATGTGTCAGACAAATGCCCCATATTGCTTTTACAGCCCAACGAAGTGCGTACAATGCCCATAAAGCAAGTGCAATCTAAACCAAAAGAGAAGCAAAATGCAAGCGAGAACGAAGTCTACCGTATGCAATACCACAGAGACTTCGTTGCCTTTCACAAAGAATTAACAAACAATAGATTTGCTAAAATAGTGCTTGCGCGTTGTGTACAAGAACAAATTCCACACAATTTAAAAACAGAAGAAGTTTTTTGGCAAGCTTGCAAAGAGTATCCACGTCAGTTCGTAGCTCTCTTTTCTACGCCACAATCAGGCACTTGGCTTATGGCAACTCCCGAAATACTACTTGACGGAGATGGCATAGAGTGGCGAACAATGGCTTTGGCTGGCACAATGCCATACAACGAGAATGGAACAGAATGGTCGGCAAAGAACAAAGCAGAGCAACAATACGTGTCTCTCTATATAAAGAGGTGCCTGAAATGCTATGCTGACGAAATAAAAGAGGAAGGACCATATACCACACAGGCTGCAAACTTGGTGCATCTGCGCACCGATTTTACGTTCAAACTGCGTCCTAATGCTACAGTAGGACAACTTTTACACAATCTTCACCCCACACCAGCAGTCTGTGGAATGCCTAAAGACGAAGCAAAGTCCTTTATTATGGCTAACGAATCTAACGAACGGCTTTATTATAGTGGCTTCGCAGGACCACTAAACTTAAATGGAAACACGCACCTTTATGTGTCGTTGCGTTGTATGCAAATGCAAACAAATACTTGTAAGCTATATGCTGGCGGAGGAATATTGAAAGAAAGCACGGAAGAAAGTGAATGGAAAGAAACCGAAGCTAAACTATCTGCAATGCAACAACTGCTTCGATGAAATATACAATAAAAGATGTTCAGCAATAAAGAGAACGTAAATATCCTAACAGCGTTGCTTGTTCAGCACAACATAACACAGGCGGTAGTTTGTCCTGGTTCGAGAAACTCGCCACTTGTACACAATCTTTGTGAATGCAAAGAGATAAAATGCTATCCCATAACCGATGAGCGTTCGGCAGCATTCTTTGCTTTAGGCGTTGCACTGGCAACTCACTCGCCCGTTGTAGTTTGCGTAACATCAGGGTCGGCATTGCTGAATGTCGCACCAGCTGTAGCAGAAGCATACTATCAAAACTTACCATTAATAGTTATTTCAGCCGATCGCCCACAACAATGGATAGGGCAATCGGACGGACAAACTATGCCACAGGTTAATGTGCTTGATCCGTTTGTGCGTAAAAGCATTCATCTTAACGAACCAAAAACAAAAGAAGAATATTGGTATTGTAACCGTTTGGTGAATGAAGCACTTATAGAGTGTAAACGATTTGCATTTGCGCCAATACACATCAACGTACCAATAAGCGAACCATTGTTTCACTATAATGTGGCAACACTGCCTAAAGAACGATGTATTTCTGCTACATCTGTCTGCAACGATTATACAGCCGTAACTAATGTTGTATCAATGGTGCAACAAGCGCAGCGCCCCCTGATAGTGATAGGACAGGAATCGTGGTGGGATATGACAGAGGTGAAAGTGGAATTAGCAAAACTACACCAACGAATAGTTGTAATACAAGACAAGCTTTCCAATGTTTCTGACACCATACCACAGTTCTTTGATGCAGCTATCGCTATTGTAAAAGACACAGAAGCATTACGTCCAGACCTTATTATATATATAGGAGGCACGATAGTGAGTAAACGCTGCAAACAATTCTTACGAAGTTGCACACCAACACACTCTATATTAGTAGATGCTCGTGGTGATATTCGCGACACATTTATGAACCTTACCACTGTAGTGCAATGCCAAAGCGCTACATTCATTAGAATATTGGCAAACAGTTTAGAGAGTTTTGCTACTTCTAATTTTTATAACGATTGGCAACAGACACTTAAAAACGCAGCAACCGTTGCGCAATCATACACTCCTACTTATTCTCAAATGTTAGCTGTGAAGCGTTTCCACACGCTGTTGCAACAGAATAACGACGCCAAAACATTCGTTTACGGAAACAGTTCGGCAGTTCGCTTGGGCAATTTTTATTCGTCTAACTTCATTTTCGTAAATCGTGGAGTGAACGGAATAGAAGGTACGCTCTCCACTGCAGTTGGTATAGCAGCAGCAAACAAAGATAAGCGAATCTTCTGTGTTATAGGAGATCTAAGCTTTTTTTACGACCAGAATGCTTTATGGAATAGTAATCTGGGAGAGAATTTATCTATCTTGTTGCTAAATAATAGTGGTGGTGGAATATTCCAACAGTTGTCTGGATTGGAGAAATCAGCACACCGATATGCAATAATGGGGTCGAGTGCAAGCGTTACTGCAGAAGGTATATGCCAAACACATAATATAAACTACCTTTCAGCAGTTAATTCAGATGAATTGGAAAGTGGTTTATCATTGTTCCTCAACATCAGAGACAATTCAGCATTATTGGAGATATTCACCAAATCTGAAGAAGATGCCAAGGCGTGGAACACTTTTTACAAGCTATTAGAAAAGAACAATAAATTAAAACAATCATAATATGGCTAACAGAGAATGGAAAACCATTGAAGGTTTCAACTTTAAAGAAATTCTTTTTGAGGAATATAATCACATTGCGAAGATAACAATCAACCGCCCACGCTATAGAAATGCGTTTACGCCGTTAACGGTTTGGGAAATGTCGCAAGCATTTGCATATTGCCGTGAGGCTTTAAATATTCGTGTAGTGTTGCTTACGGGAGCAGGCGATAAAGCATTTTGTGCAGGTGGCGATATGCATGTGAAAGGACGTGGAGGCTATGTTGGTGGCGACGGAGTTCCTAGACTAAATGTATTAGACGTACAAATGCAAATTCGCCGTTTGCCTAAGCCTGTCATTGCGATGGTAAATGGCTTCGCTATCGGTGGCGGACACGTGCTCCACGTTATGTGCGACCTAAGTATTGCATCTGAGAATGCAGTCTTTGGGCAGACTGGTCCGAAAGTTGGCTCGTTCGATGCAGGCTTCGGCGCTTCCTACCTTGCACGCATAGTAGGACAAAAGAAGGCTCGTGAAATATGGTTCTTATGTCGTCAATATACTGCTGTTGAGGCTGAGCGTATGGGTTTGGTAAATAAGGTTGTTCCTTTCAGTAAACTCGAAGATGAGTGTGTAGAGTGGGCAGAAACTATGATGGAACGTTCGCCATTGGCATTACGTATGATAAAAGCTGGACTGAATGCAGAATTAGATGGTCAGGCGGGTATTCAAGAACTTGCGGGCGATGCAACAATGCTATACTACACAATGGACGAAGCACAAGAAGGCGGACGTGCTTTCTTAGAGAAACGTAAGCCAGACTTTGACAAATATCCTCAATTTCCATAAGTGGAATGCGCAAAATAACGATTACTTCCAAGCTGTTACACTTTCTTCAGCCTGCAGAAACATCGCGTGGGGTGTACAATACACGTCTTAGTTTTTACTTAAAACTTACTTCCGACGAGCAACCTAACGTGGTGGGAGTGGGCGAATGTGCTACGTTGCCTGACCTTTCGTGCGATGCGATGCCACCAAACGAATATGAACGTAAGCTAAGAGCATTTTGCGACGAGTACGAACGTACGGGAATAATTAATTATGAAGCTATGCGCCCCTACCCGTCTATGCTCTTCGGTATTGAAACTGCAGTGGCGCAATTTAATACTAAAGGCAGTTTAAACTTCTTTGGTACGCCTTTCGGACGTGGCGAGGAAGGCATTCCTATCAATGGTCTGGTATGGATGGGAACGTTCAATGAAATGTTTAATCGTATGGAAGAAAAGCTAAAGGCAGGCTACCACTGCGTTAAGCTCAAAATAGGATCAATTGACTTTGAGCAAGAATTGCAACTGATACAACATATTCGTGCTTCTTTCAGCCGTAATGATGTTGAGTTGAGAGTAGATGCTAATGGCGGTTTCACACCTAAAGAAGCTCTTTCACGCATAGAAGCGTTGGCACAATACGACATTCATTCCATTGAACAACCCATTAAGCAACACCAATGGACAGAAATGGCACGGCTTTGTGCTGAAACGCCTTTACCTATAGGGCTTGATGAAGAACTGATTGGGGTTAATGATAAGCAAAAGAAGATTGAACTATTAGACTCTATCCGCCCTCAATACATTGTTTTAAAACCGAGTTTGCACGGTGGAATGGCTGGAACAAAGGAATGGATACAACTTGCTCGTGCAAGACACATTGGCTCTTGGATTACTTCTGCTCTCGAAAGCAATGTGGGGCTTAATGCTATTGCGCAACTAACAGCTCACATTTATGGCACAAACATACACCATGCGCAAGGTTTAGGAACTGGACAATTATTTGCCGACAACGTAAGAATGCCTTTAAAGGTAATTGACGATAAACTTTGGATAACGCAGTAACTGTATAATAGACTGTAAATATATATGTAAGAAAGGGCTGATAACAGCACTTTTTAACAAGAAAACAACAATGACTTTAGAACAGTTCCTTAGCGAATGGCACAGCAAAGACCCTACTTTGCTGGTTCATACGAGTGGTTCTACAGGAGTACCAAAACCGTTGCGCGTCGAAAAGACACGTATGCTGAACTCTGCACACATCACTTGCAACTTTCTTAATTTACACCCTAACGATACAGCCTTGCTGTGTATGCCGCTCGATTACATTGCAGGAAAGATGGTTGTGGTGCGTAGCATTGAGCGAAAATTGCAGCTGTTGAATGTTAAACCATCTGGACACCCCCTTTCTGATGCTTCTCTTGCTCAGCTATCAAATCCCGATACGCCCATTACATTTGCTGCAATGGTGCCTTTACAAGTGTTCAACACACTGCAAAACAGTAAGGAATGCGAACGATTAAAGCGCATTCGTCATCTAATAATAGGTGGCGGGAGTATAGATGATAATCTTTCAGCACAGCTAAAGAACTTTCCGAATGCGGTATGGAGCACATACGGTATGACAGAAACACTTTCGCACATTGCTCTTCGCCGTTTAAATGGAAACGAAAGAAGCGACTGGTATACGCCATTTGATAGTGTAAAGGTGTCGTTAAACAGCAATGGCTGTCTGGTAATAGATGCCCCTGCCGTTTGTGCACAACGCTTAGAAACTAATGATATAGCAGAATTGCGACTATCGGACGATGGAAAACGAACAGAGTTTCGCATACTTGGACGTAAAGATAATACCATCAATACGGGTGGGATAAAAGTACAGATGGAAGAGGTGGAAAAGGCATTGCGTACTTATATAGTTACTCCATTTCTAATAACAAAACGAAAGAATAAGAAGTTTGGCGAGGAAATAGTTCTACTAACAGAGGCTGACAACTTAGAAGAGATACGTAAAATTTGTATGAAAGTATTGCCACGATATTGGCAACCTGCGCACTATCAGCACATAAATAGGCTACCAATAACCGAAACTGGTAAAATAGCACGTGCAAAAGCGCTACAAATGGTAGATACCAACTTATAAAGGTTATAGTTTTCTATGATATCTAAAACGATCGTCTCAGATATCTGTCACGATCGTCTCAGATATCTGAGACAAACGTTACAGATATCTGAAACAAGAGTAACTGTAACAGACTGACTTTTATGGATATAAGAAACACTCTATTTGATTATTGTATAAACAGTAGTCGCAGCTTATAATTCCCTCGTCTATATTCTACTGAACCATTACAACTATAGCAGTATTGCCTAACTTATTGGGCACCGCTACAGAATATGGTGAGCACAGAAGAATATTTTGCAACTATAAACAATTATAAGTTTACCCTATAAACTATAGGCTAAACCTTTTATATAAAAAGTAGGAAAAGCATCTATCTATTAGAGCTTTTGCCATTATTCCATTAATACCACTGAACAGCTTGTGTAATTCCACTACGCTTGTCGTATTTAAGAGCATCGGTAAGTGTTGATGCATTACAGCGGAAAGTGAAATTATACGATGTATAAGGCGCTAACACGATAGAAGCACTCATATTGAAACAATGCAAATCGCGCGACAAACTAGCCGTAGTCATACTAATAGCGTGGTTGTCAAAGTCGTAACCGCTTGAGAAGTTTATATTCCAACCATCACTAATGCGTATATTCCCACTAACATTCAGTGTTTGCGAGAATTTATAAGGATAGCGCATTCGCTTTTTATTAAACGTACCTTGTTGGTTTTCACGCATTGTTATACCATAACCAAATGTTAAAGACCATGGCATATTAAAGCGCATATAACCGTCAGCATCGGTTTCGGCAATACTCCCTCCTGTCTTTTGCGCTGCATGTTTACCCTTCTCCATCGTGTCGTCCATATTCGACTCTATGTTAGGATCTGGACCTTCGTCATCATCTTTCTGCTTATCACCAGACTTTGCTTTGCCACCACCAAACCATTTCTTTATCTTATCTGGCGTAAGCGTAAACGAGAAGTTTTGCGACATACCTTGGAAACGTGGTAACCTACCATATCCCCATTCGGTATGATTGCCAACAAACGGTTTGCCATTCGCATCTAACTCGTAAGCGTATGTGGCAAATTGAGCATTCATAGAGAAAGTATAGTTCTTCCACCATTTCAAACGAAGGCGCACACTAAGGTCGCTCCATCTATGCCAATCGGTTGCAGCATTATACGACATAGATGCTCCAAGCTCATCAATGATACTAAGCTTCTTATAACCAGTGGAATCCTTATCGCTACGGATTTTCATTTCTATGTTATTACTAACGTCCCAAGTTATCATTTCAGTCTTCGTCTTTCCAGGCACACCATACATTGCTTCTTGAAATGGTGAATAGTCAACAAGCTTTACATTACCACTTGCATCAGTATATTGGTAGCTGGCATAGTATCCGTAGCGTGGTGCCCCGAAGTTAGGCGAATACGATAATGTTATTTGTGGCGTAATAACGTGGCGTATTGCTTGTATTTTATTTCCAAATATCTTTTTGTTCGGAATCCAAAATCCATATAGCTTTGTACTGGCTGCAAGATTTAGCGACCAGTTATATATGTTATAGAAACCAGCTATAGTATCGCGTTTCTCTTGTGAATGCACATTATCCCAACTGCGCATAATCTTATTAGTATACATGCGGTCAGTGAAATTGAACGAAGGATTAAGATTGATATAGTTGAATAATGTAAAATTGGCTTGTATAGGGATATTGTGCTGAAAGCCATGCTTCCATTCTTTGGCAAAGTTAGCTCTCAGAATACGGTCTTCCTTACCAGCAATGGAGTTAGATAACTGACCAGTGTAGCTCATTGCTATTTTCTCATACCAACGCTCCTTGCCCATCGCTTTCTTGCGTTTAAATGGATAGAGGCGGGTCAAACTAATATTAAGGTCGGGTAAGGTTAAATTAATGGTAGAGTCGCGCATACTTTGCGATAGGTTTACAGTAGTACTAATAGAAAGTCCAATATTAGGGAACTGTCGCGACCAGCTAACAGATGAAGTACGTGTAGACTGGCTCAACGTCTGCGGATTATACATACTGTTCAGGTTGTTGCGTTCGTAACTTGACGATGCAAAGTTCACGCTGGCAGCCAATGTACTGTTTGGGTTTGCTTTTGGGTCTTGCTGATGGTTCCATTGCAACTTAAAACTTCGTTCAGAAATATAGTCAGGCAATCCTTTATCGCCAGTTTTAGTATTCTGATAACTAAAGAGGAAAGACCCTGAATATTTATAGCGTTTACGGTAATTGCTTGCAGCACTCACGCCCCACGAGCCACGTGTGTATATTTCGCCTAAGAGTTTCAAATCCCATTTATCGCTGATGGCAAAATAATATCCACCATCACGAAGGTAGAAACCACGGTCGTTCTCTTCGCCATAGCTTGGCATAATGAAACCACTAGAATACTTCTTGGAGAATGGAAAAAAGCCGTAAGGTATTGCTAAAGGTAACGGAACATCGGCAACCACAAGATAGGCTGGTCCGAAAACAACGTCTTTACCAGGACGAACCTTTGCACGCGAAAGCGCTATGTAGAAATCTGGGTGCGGCTTATCGCATGTTGTATAGCGACCGTGCTGAATATAAACAACGCCAGAAGAGTCGCGTTTAGCTCGCTCGCCAGTTAAGAAGCCATCGTCTTGAGCTGTGTACACTCCCTTAATCATTCCACGCTTCGACTTAATGTTAAATGCCATTGAGTCGCTGGTATATTCTTGACCACTAAGTGTAAACTCTGGCTTTCCTTTTATACCACCTTCTGCTGTAGAGTCAGTAGTTCCATTGGCTCGCACAAGATTACTATCTAAGTTCATTGAAACATTGTCGCTGCTAAGTTTCATGTTCTGATAGTTCATCTTTGCAGAGCCATACAGATGCGCTACACGTGTCTTTGCATCGTAAACGAGTGAATCGTCTGCCGAATATGTTACAGGAGCTTCTATTCCATTCGATTTCGATTTCATTATACTATCAACACGAATAGAATCGTCTATAGCTTTATTGTGCTTATAAATGGCGAGTTGCAACGAGTCCATTTGTGTGGTATCAATCGTTGTCTGCACTGTGTCTGCACTTTTTTGCAATGGTTTTAGGCGTTTAGCACCTGTTACATTGCTTTCGCTAACAGCATTAATAAAAGGTAAGAGAAGAGAAGATACGACAGGAGATGCCATTGCGAATGCTATGACAAACGTAAAAATGAATATGAGTATCTTTGCTTTCATTACCTAATTGCGTACAAAATTACGCAAATAATAGAATAAATAGTGGCTATTTCTTTATTTTAACTTTTTATGGGTTCAACCTCAATCGACCATTAGGAACGCTTAGGACTCAAAGCAATGATGCCAAGCTGTAAACCGTTCTACCCCATCGCTGCCAAACTTCTCCAAACTCTTTACAGCTTTTTCGAATGTCTTTTCTACATCTAAATGGGTTTTGGAAAAGAACTTGTCGGCATAGCAAATCAGCTTTTCTTCTTCCGTTTCGGGCAGAAAGTCTTGCGGAGGCAAGGGTATGCCCTGCTCTACTATCTCTTTTTGTGTAAGCCCTGCACCCGTATGGCGTTCGCAAACACGTGCGTGGCGTGGGTAGCCCTCGCGCCTTAACAGTTCAGCACCTATGCGTCCATGGCACACATAAGGTTCTTCGCCAAAGCACTGAATGCTCGGAGCATTGCACTTGAATATGCCTATGTCGTGCAGCATAGCCGCTTCTTCCACAAACTGCCTATCGAGTTGCAATTCAGGGTGTAGGTCTACAAGTGCCAATGCCTTGTCGGCAACACAACGACTGTGTACCAACAATATCTTTTTAAGTTCGTTTTCTTCGGGATAATACTTATCTATGATGGCTTGATAGTTCATTGTGATTTATGTTTTTTCTTGTTCTTTGCTATCGCTTGCAACACTTTTGTCCGTGCACACTTCAGTCCTGGCGACAAGGGCACACCGTCGTAAGAATGCAATATCGCTTCCAACTCTTGCAAAAGCTCTGGGAAAAACCTGCATTGCTGGAAAGACAGATAGATGCTGAGCGACTTTATAGCTATTGGTTGTGCAGAACTTGTGATGTTATCGAGACAGAAATCGAGGAAAGGAGTTGCTATTTCCTCTTCCGAAAAGGGCTGTCTTAAAATAATCGTAAGCAACAAACGCAGTTTCGTAGCATTGGAAGTGCGCATTGCTTCTGTCATAATGAGTTGTTTTCTGCTATTCAGCCGTTCCCGTCCTGCTTTGTTAAAATGGCTCATTATCCAAGCTACATTCTCTGCAACTCTCGCTTCTTCATCGTATAAGAGTTGGAAGAACTCGCCAAATTCACGGTCGTCGAAAGAAGACTGAGCCATAGATGCAAAGTGTTTGACCTCTTCTCCGTATATTCTTTCTGCTAACCGACTACGTAAATCCATACTCTTAAAACAACAATGGCATAAAACTTGGCTTCCAATAAACTTGTA
>ERZ1674149.436-NODE-437-length-10738-cov-5.572592_pt1 | contig 10738 bp, 10 predicted proteins | sample MGYA00581311_ERZ1674149 | MGnify/ENA primary metagenome ERZ1674149 (study PRJEB41354, sample SAMEA4873312) | human saliva metagenome | biome: human-associated habitat [ENVO:00009003]; feature: mouth environment [ENVO:08000002]; material: saliva material...
TATGTTCAATCATATGATTGATTACCTATCATTGTTCAGTTTTCAAAGATCTGTTTGCTAGTCACTGTCGTGCGCTAGCGACTTGATTATAATACCAAGTTCAGAGTATTTCGTCAAGCACTTTTTAAAACTTTTTGAATTAAATTCAACGGTTTTAATGATGTGCTGTCATCCGAATTACGCTGTGTCCTAACGACTTGTATTAGTATATCACAAACAAAGAAAACGTCAACCGCTTTTTCACCACTTTTTACAACTTCATTATTAACTCATTTATATTCAATGTTTGCCCTTACGTAGCTTGTTACTATATCATTACTATTTCATATAAAAAACACGTATTTACCTAGTATTTTGATAGTTTACTATCATACATACTATAAGAAATACGTGCTTTTTATAATGCTTATTCCGCTATATATGAGTGTTTACGAATTACGAAATGATATAAAGCCAATGCTATGATCATTATGAGTGATGTAATTTGATATAAAGATTGATATCCTAATGCATTTGCAATTAAGGCTAAGATAACCGATCCAGCCCCGACGGCTATATCAAGTGCTAAAAAGTATGTGGCTGTAGAAACGCCTGCACGTTCTATTGGTGCTGATTGAACTGCTAACGCTTGAAATGCAGGTTGAGCTGCTCCATAGCCTAGCCCAAGTAATGGCGCAGTACAAATAATCCCAACCGGAGTCGATACCACTCCAAGAATAGCGAGGCCTACGATAAATAGGCCTACACCAGGATAGATGACGAACCGTGATCCATATCTAGCATATACTTTGCCTACTAATGGTCGGCTAATAATTATCATGAGCGCAAACAAAGCAAAGAACACACTCCCCCATACACCTGCTCCCATACTATTCAATTCAATAGGAATAAATACTAGAACACCAGAGTATGTAAAACCTATAAACAATCCCATTAATGCCCAAGGAAGACTTCGTTTCTCTATAAACTGAGATATACTCCATCCCTTAGAAGATTTTTGTTTCGGTTTAGCTAACTCTTTTGGCAATCGAATGACATTACTCAAAACAAAAGCTAGCGCAGTCATTATAGTCAGAAAAATATATAGCGCTGAACTTCCATAGGCTTGTAATGTATATAAACCAACAGCAGGCCCTAATACCATAGCAATATTTGAGAATACAGCAAACATATTGATGCCTTCACCTTTGCGTGAAGCAGGCAAAACAACTACGGCCAGTGCTGCCATAACAGTAGTACCTAATGCAAATATAGCGCCATGTATGCCCCGTAGCACAAAAATCGTTTGTAACGATGTGGTTAAATTAAACAACCCCATAATAATAAAGAATAAAACAGATGAAATCAATAAAATTATGCGTTTATCCAACCCATCAATTAAACGTCCTGCAAAAGGACGACATAAGATGGTCCCGATTTGGAAATATGTCATAGCCAATCCCGCATCTAAAGCGGTACCACCTAATTCAGCTGTTAAAATTATGGGCAATGCCGCCACTAAGACATATTGGGTCATATAAAAAATGCCACTACTTACACCATAATTGATAAAAGCAGGACTCCATAAACGTTCTGAACTCACTATATCACTCTTTCTACTTAAAACCTTATATAGTCTTTATTGTATGTTATTTCTCTTTGAATCACAATGATCTCACTCATAAGAAAAACCCCAATCGCAATAAAATGCGATTAGGGTTTATAGCTTTCACCATAACAATCAAATTATTGATTGCGAATGTCGTTCTTATTTCTATTTTTCCAGAGCACCCATAAAGATGTAGCGACACAGATGGAGGAGTATGCACCACTGGCGAAACCAATAATCATACATAGAGCGAAGTTTTTTGTTGTATCCCCACCAAATACAAATAGAGATACACAGGCAAACATTACAGTAGCTAATGTATAGATACTACGATGAATACTTTGTGCAATAGAAGCATTCGCCAAATCTTCAAATGTATCAGTACGTTTATGAGTATGAGCATTTTCACGAACGCGGTCAAAGATAACTACAGATTCGTTCATGGAATAGCCTACAACGGTTAAGATAGCCGCCAAGAAAGATGCATCGATTTCTAATTGGAAGAATGAGAATACACCTAATACCATAATCAAATCATGGAAAATAGCAGTCAATGCAGATGCGGCTATTCTATATTCAAAACGATAAGAAATATAGAGCGCCAATACAGCAAAGGCAATAACAAGATTCAATAACGCATGTTGCGTTACTTCAGAGCCGATAACAGCACCAACGGTTTCAATACGTTTTACTGTGTTTTCACCGATATCGCTATTCAATTTTTCTACTACAGCTGCACTTTCACTTGGCTCCAAGTTACGAGTTCGAATCATAACATCTTCGCCTGCTGTTTCTGCAGTATCACCAGACAATTGAATTTGTGCATTTTCAAGGTCGAATGTTTTCAATACATCACGAACTTGGCTAACCTCTACAGGTTTAGTGAATTGAACCTCTACAATGGTACCACCAGTATAGTCAATACCAAAGTTAAAGCCTTTTGTAAAAATAGAAATTAAACTAATGATTACTAGAATGGAGGAAATCACAAACCACCAACGATGATGTCTAATTACGTTGAAACTCATTTGCGCTTACCTCCTTTCAAAGATTTTGGTGCAAAATCATCAGAACTTTTACTTGGTGAGATATTAGCACCAAACCAGAATGGATGATTAGTAAAGTTACAATCAATTAATAGGCGAAGCAAGAAATGGCTGACAGTAATCGCTGTAAACATACTTACAACAACACCTACGCCCAAGCTGATAGCAAAACCCCTTACCGGACCAGAGCCTAAGACCGTCAAGATACCAGCTGTGATGATAACGGATACGTTCGCATCAGTGATTGTAGAAAGAGCCCGTTTAAAACCAGCCTCCATAGCAACACGCATGGATTTACCAGAGAAAACCTCTTCCTTAAAACGTTCGAAAATCAGGATGTTCGCATCTACCGCAACACCCATAGACAAGATAATACCCGCAATGCCCGGCAAGGTCATAGTTGCATTAAAACCTTTACCTAACACGAGAAGTAATAACATAACATATACAAGCAATGCTACATTGGCAACAAAGCCGGATAAACGATAGAGCAAAAGTAAGAATACCATGATCATGGCAATACCAGCGCCAAATGCTACTACGGATTTATCCTTTGAATCTTGACCCAAAGAAGGACCTACAGTACGAACTTCAAGGACATTAATTTTTACAGGTAATGCACCAGAACGCAATAAAATTGCTAAATCTTTTGCTTCATCTAAGGACTTACTACCAGAAATAGTAGCCTTACCACCAGTAATAGCTTGTTGTACTACAGGGTTGGTTAATACTTCACCATCGAGAGTAATGGAAATATGACGACCAATATTTTTAGATGTTAAATCAGCAAATTTCTTTGCCCCTTCATCACTAAGCTCGATAGCAACTAAAGGTTGTTTATTTTGACCCATTTCCTCTTTTGCATCTTTTAGGTCATCACCGGTCATAACAGTTTCGCCTTTTTCATTTTTAAATTCAAGGACCGCTGTTTTACCGATACGTTTCATTGCTTCATCAGGATCTTTAACACCTGGTAATTCAATGATAATACGTTTTGCCCCTTCCCGTTGCACAATAGGTTCGGACAGACCCATTTCATTAATGCGTCGTTCAAGAATTTGTTTTGCTCGTTCTACCGCATCATTATCAGCTGTACCATGCTCAGTATCCTCTGCTTCTAGCACAATATGCGTACCACCTTGTAAATCAAGGCCTTGCTTTAATGAACCGGCTAGGGGTCCAATAAAATACGCAAAACAACCAATAATTGCAGCAATAACGACTAAGAATTTAACTATAGCCTTGCCTTTCAAAATCGTTGCTCCCTTCTAAATAACATGAATTACACCCTGTTCTGTAACGATAGCGGGCATACGTTGATCATAGCGTTCCATCGGAATCGGGTTTTTCATAATTTGCGCTTTCCATGCGACACCAATATAGTTCGATGGTGAAAGCCCCTTAAGAAAACGGTCATAATAACCATTTCCCATTCCCATACGACCACCAAGCCGATCAAATCCGGCACCAGGCACTAGCACAAAATCAATATCCTTAGGATCAATGATTTCATAGGGTTCCTTTGGGACACGGATATTTAGGACGCCATGCACTACATCGTGAAGATTATGAAGTCGTACAGCAATCATCGTAGTCTTATCAGTACAAACAGGTACATAAACGCGTTTACCTGCCTGTAAAGCATGTTCTATAACATCATCCAAATTGGCTTCTTTAGGCATCGCTAAATAAGCCATAATCGATTGTGCCTGTTCATACTGAGGTAATTGAACAATCTCGTGACACAACTTAGGTGCCCAAGATTCACAATCTGCAATAGATAAAGCAGCGCGCTGGGACTTGCACGCCTGGCGCACTGCTTCTTTTGTTATCATTACTTAGTTTCCTTATTTTTTTTAGAAACTACGGATGCGATAGCAGTACGAGCAAATGTCATTTCTACTTTTTCCGCTACTTGTACCTTAACTTTTTCATCATCAAGTTCGATAATTTCGCCATAGATACCACCAATAGTTACAATTTTTTGGCCTTTTTTCAAGCTGCTCAACAAATTAGTACGTTCTTTTTGTTGTTTCTTTTGTGGACGCCACAACAAGAAATAAAAAATTACGACCATCAAAAGGATTGGCCAGCTAGTTTGTAAAATTTGTTCGATATCACCCATGGGTAATCCTCCTCACTAAAATTCATCTTATCTTTATAAGTATATCTATTCAAAATGAATTTGACTAGTTTTTTTATATTATTTATTAAAGTTATCCCAAAATTGCATTCTAAATTGAGGGAATCGATCCTCTAAAATAGCTTTACGCATCTGGCGCATAAACTCTAATAAGAAATATAAATTATGGTATGTAACAAGTCTCAATGCTAAAATTTCTTCCGCCTTATATAAGTGGCGTAAATAAGCACGAGAATAGTTTTTACATGTATAACATTGACAACCTTCTTCAAGAGGGCCCCAGTCATGCGCATATTGAGCATTTCGAATATTAAGACGCCCATGCCAAGTCATGGCCATCCCATTTCGCGCAACTCGTGTAGGATATACGCAGTCAAACATATCAATTCCGCGAGCCACCCCTTCTACCAAACAGTCAGCTGTACCAACGCCCATCAAATAACGAGCTTTATTGGTTGGCAACAACGGTGTTGTATATTCGAGAATTTCATTCATCAAATCATGTGGTTCCCCTACAGATAAACCACCAATGCTGTATCCTTCAAAGTCCATCGCCACTAATTCAGCTGCACTTTGTTTGCGCAAGTCTTTATACATACCGCCTTGCACAATACCGAACATACCTTGTCTATCATGAGCATGACGAGCCTCTTGACATCGATGTGCCCAACGCGTAGTACGCGCTGTAGAGCGTTTCGCATAATCATGTTCTGCAGGATAAGGAATGCATTCATCAAAGGCCATCGCAATATCAGATCCAAGTTGTTCCTGTACTTTTGTGGCCACCTCTGGGGAAAGAAATTGTTTAGATCCATCGATATGAGATCTAAATGTTACCCCTTCTTCGGTAATCTTACGCATATCGCCTAAGCTAAATACTTGGAAACCACCACTATCCGTAAGGATTGCTTGATCCCAGTTCATAAATTTATGAAGGCCACCAGCTTCCTCTACGAGTTCAGGACCAGGTCTCAAGAACAAATGATAGGTGTTGCTTAAAATCACTTGTGACCCAATGGCCTTTAGCTCTTCTGGCGTCATCGTTTTTACTGTCGCCTGTGTCCCGACGGGCATAAACATAGGTGTTTCATACGTGCCATGTGGCGTATGTAACAAACCCGCACGGGCACCCGTGTGAGGACATGTTTTCTGTAATTCATATGTAATACTCGGCATAGAATCTCCTAACGTATAAACATAGCATCGCCAAAACTAAAGAATCGATATCGTTCTTTTACAGCTGCTTTATAAGCCGCTAAACAATGTTCACGACCGGCTAGTGCACTAATGAGCATTAATAATGTAGATTGTGGTAAATGGAAATTGGTTACCAATGCATCTACCATCTTAAATTTATAGCCCGGATAGATAAAGATTTTTGTCCACCCACTTGTGGCATGTAGTATACCATCATCAGTAGAGGCTGATTCCAAGGTGCGAATCGATGTAGTACCTACTGCAATAATACGCTTACCCTTAGATTTTGCTTCATTAATACGACGCGCTGTATCTTCAGATACGCTGTAGAATTCGCTATGCATATCGTGATCTTCAATAGTTTCTACGGATACAGGTCTAAAGGTACCTAAACCAACATGAAGGGTAACAAACTCGAGCTCTACACCTTTAGCTTTAATTTTTTCTAATAGTTCCGGTGTAAAGTGTAGTCCCGCTGTTGGAGCCGCAGCAGATCCCTTTTCCTTTGCATACACCGTTTGATAGCGATCCTTATCCTCAAGTTTTTCATGAATATATGGTGGTAACGGCATTTCACCAATTTCTTGAATAATATCATCAAATACACCATCGCAGGTAAATTCCACGATACGACCGCCAAAATCAGTTTTATCTAATACAGTTGCTTTCAACCGCTCATCAAACACAATAACCTGTCCAATCGGACATTTCTTGCCAGGTTTAACGAGACACTCCCAGCGATTTTCTCCACATGGTGTAAGTAATAAAACCTCCACCTTGCCACCGGAACCCTCTCGTTGACCATATAACCGAGCTGGGATAACCTTCGTATTATTAAACACGAGGACATCTCCTGCTTGTAATTCATCAAGTAAATCGTAAAAATGCGCTTTATGTGTATACTCACCAGTTATTTTATCCAATGTAAGCAACCGCGATGTATCGCGAGGCTCTACAGGATGTTGAGCAATAAGCTCCTCTGGTAAATCATAATCAAAATCTGTAACTTTCATTCTTATCCTTAATACATTTTTTTCAATGTAATACCACTATAGTAATGTCTTAAAATTGTTTGATAATAATTGGTGTCCCCCGTACCAGCTCGTTTCGCCATTTCAGCGGCGCCCCATTGTGACATACCAAGACCATGGCCCCACCCATGACCTTTAATGTACACTGTATCATTCTTGCCTGTGAAAGTATGATACGCTTTACCGGTTGAACTTGCTGGATTTTGATTGACATAAAAATCAAATAATGTTGACTTTAAACCTAACATGCCCCGTAAATCATCACCACTTACCGTAACCTTACCAGCAGTACCTACGAAGGTCGCCGATTTAATACGCCCAGACACGCCTCTATCGGCTGTGGCCTTGCCAGGATTTCCCAATGGGGTTAATTGAATACTCTTCAACTTACCCACTCCCTTACTAGCAGCATTTAACTTGCCCTCTAAAGCGCTACGACTCGTGGATACTGTCCAATTTGACGCACTAGAATTGCTATTTGAAAAATCTTTAACACCTTTCAAGTACGGAATATCATTGCCCCATACATTGACACTGTCCTCGGTATAGCCACCACCATCAGAATGGAACAAGGCATTAATAGGACGATTATTATATAGCATAACAACGCCTTTAGTATGATTAACAGCAGCCGTAGTACTTTGTGTTTCACCGCTCACACCACCATATACTTGATGATCTGTAGACGTGCTCACATCATAGAGCTGATTTTTATTTTGCTCCATCGTATGTAGTGCATACGTACGAGCCGCTACTGCTTGCGCTTCTAAGGCCGCTGCTGGCCAAGATGGAATCGCCTCTTGTGGAACAACACCATATAAATACGATTCCAATGGAACTGCATTAATAACCATCATAGCTCCATTATTGGCCCGCAATGTAAGAGCCCCTCGATACGCTTTGCCTTCAAAGGTAAAAATATCACCACTCGTAGGTTTTAATGTGACAACAGAATCAAGAGCTTTGCCATTAACAGCAATCTTATTGCCTCGTACACCTACGGATATAACCTTATGACTACCAACCTTACCATTATTGCTAGTAAGAACGGTTACACCATTTGCACTCGATACGGAGGCATCTTGACGGCGAGATCCAAGTAAAACGCGAACGTCCGGTGTATTTTCTACACGAACGCGCGTTGTTACTTGTTCTACTTGATTCTTCGTCACCACCGCGGCCGTTGCACGAGATGCTGTAGTAGAAGTTGTAATCTTCGGTTTTACAGCAGTAGTATTAGCAACCTTTGGTTTTGCATTGGCTACGGTCGTACCCTTTGGTTTTATGCTTGATTGTGCAGTAACCTTAGGTTTAACAGTTGTAGTTGCTGTAACTTTAGGTCTAATAGTCGTAGATGCAGTAACCTTTGGCACCGGTTTTGTAACGAGCGGTTTAAACGTGGATTTTCCAATCGTTCCACGCACAGCTTTTACAGGAGTTTTTCCCGACACCGTTGTTGATGATTTAGCTACAACAGGTTTTGTTCCCGATTTACCTACTACCTGTGCAGCCTCAACAGTTGCAAAACTATGAATGCCTAACAATAATGTTGTCATAATCATTAATGGTAATTGTTTCTTTTTCATTTTATTTCCCTGTTTGCGAAATACCTAGATGATCATAAGCCAATTTAGTAGCCACACGCCCCCGCGGTGTTCTACCTAAAAATCCCAATTGCATCAAATATGGTTCATACACATCTTCGATGGTATCTCTCTCTTCACTGACGGCAGCCGCTATTGTTTCTATCCCCACAGGGCCACCATCATAATTTTCAATAATACACTTCAACACTCGTCTATCAATGCGGTCAAGTCCCATCTTATCCACATGTAGACGTTTTAGCGCTTCATCTGCAATATCCGCAGTAATAACGCCATTCCCCACAACTTGTGCAAAATCGCGAACTCGTTTTAACAATCGATTCGCAATACGCGGTGTTCCTCTCGAGCGTCGAGCAATCTCACTAGCACCAGCTTGCTCAATGCCGATATTTAAGATATCCGCTGCACGAGTTACGATAAATTCTAATTCTTCTTGTTTGTAATATTCCAATCGACTCACGATACCGAATCGATCACGCAATGGAGCAGCCAATGCCCCAGCTCGTGTCGTCGCACCAACCAAGGTAAATTTGGGTAATTCAATGCGGACGGAACGCGCACTTGGTCCCTTGCCGATGATGATATCCAAGGCATAGTCCTCCATAGCAGAGTACAATACCTCTTCTACACTTCGTGAAAGTCGATGAATCTCATCGATAAACAAAACATCATGTTCATCAAGATTCGTCAAAATAGCAGCTAAATCTCCGGCCTTTTCTATAGCAGGACCTGATGTTATACGAAAATTAACACCCAGCTCATTAGCAATAATGCCAGCTAATGTGGTCTTACCTAACCCCGGAGGACCATATAACAGAACATGATCTAAGGCTTCACCACGCTGTTTAGTAGCTTGAATATAAATATTCAGATTATCCTTAGCCTCTCGTTGGCCAATATACTCATTAAAATACTTAGGTCGAAGACTATATTGCCATACGTCCTCTTCTCGATCACCGCCGCCTACGAGGCGTACTTCTTCGTTCATGGCTAACGTCCTTTCCCAAGTTCAACTAAACAAGCTTTTATCAATGCAGATACATCTTTTGAACCATCGTTTAAGGATTCAACTAGTGCTTCCACATCTTTTTGCGCATATCCTAATGATACCAGTGCCTCAATCGCCTCCCCGCTCGGTCCGCTATGAGTAACACCAATTGATTGGATGGCTGAAGGTGTTTCAACACTAATCTGAGTCATCTTCACTAACTTATCCTTTAATTCTAGGACAAGACGCTCTGCCGACTTTTTCCCTATGCCCGGTAATTTTGTTAACTGTTGTACCTGACCATTAATAACAGCCAATTTGAAAGCCTCTGGCGTCATGCCGGACAATATGCCTAAGCCTACCTTTGGCCCAATCCCAGAAACAGAAATGAGCAGAATAAAAAGTTCGTACTCATCCTCTGTCCAGAATCCGTATAGTTGCATCGCATCTTCCCGAACATTGAGATAGGTAAACAATGTGGCCTCTTGCCCCTCTATTAATTGTTGTCGTGTAGTGGTTGGCACATACACACGGTACCCTACACCATGTACATCTACATAACAAGATTCCTTGAATAGATGTGTTACAATGCCTCGTACATACCCAATCATTTAATTAACCTCATCAATCTATCTTGGTGAGAACTATGCGCCGTACAAATGGCAACTGCTAATGCATCTGCCGTATCATCGGGCTTAATTTTCTCACGAATCCCCAAAATATTCATGGTCATGTAAATAACCTGATTCTTATCAGCCTTACCGTAACCTGTGACAGCTTGCTTGATTTGTAGCGGTGTATATTCATAGATAGGAATTCGTTGCTGCTCAGCCGCTAACAAAATAACACCTCGAGCTTGACCAACCTTAATAGCGGTCGTTACGTTGCGATTGAAGAACAATTCCTCTACGCCGAACTTATCCGGCTTAAATTCCTCTAGAATATCACTTAGATCATTAAATAAAATTTCTAACCGTTGTGAATCAGTTAATTCCTTAGGAGTGGTAATAGCCCCAAAGGCTACTGGCGTTAACTTGCTACCCTTCACGTCAATAATGCCATACCCGCATATAGCCGTGCCTGGGTCAATACCTATTATTCGCACCTCAACCCACCTTAGTTTAAAAATGAGATAAGCTGT
>ERZ1674149.444-NODE-445-length-10657-cov-13.022166_pt1 | contig 10657 bp, 10 predicted proteins | sample MGYA00581311_ERZ1674149 | MGnify/ENA primary metagenome ERZ1674149 (study PRJEB41354, sample SAMEA4873312) | human saliva metagenome | biome: human-associated habitat [ENVO:00009003]; feature: mouth environment [ENVO:08000002]; material: saliva material...
ATGATTCGCCCCACGGCGTTCCTCCTTGTGTTGTTGGTGAGGATCCCGCCGCGCATCTTGCCCGGCGGGCAAGTCTGTTTACAGGATGGGGTCCGACCCGGTGAGTCGGCGGTAGGCCTCGACGTAGCGCGCGGCGGTCGCGGCGGCCACGGAGTCGGGCAGAGCGGGCGGGTTCTCACCCGAGGTGCGGTCCCACCCGGATTCGTCCGAGGTGAGCCAGTCGCGCACGTACTGCTTGTCGAAGCTCGGCGTCACCTGGCCCTCAACCCACTTGTCGGTCGGCCAGAATCGCGAAGAGTCCGGCGTGAGGATCTCGTCCGCGAGCACAATCGCGCCGGTCGCCACGTCGATACCGAACTCGAACTTGGTGTCCGCGATGATGATGCCCCGCTCGGCCGCGATGTCGCGCGCCCGGCGGTACAGGGCGAGCGAGAGGTCACGGATCGCGGTCGCGTACTCCTCGCCGATGCGTTCGACGGTCTGCTCGAAGGTGATGTTCTCGTCGTGCTCGCCCAGCTCGGCCTTCGCGGCCGGGGTGAAGATCGGCTCCTCCAGGCGCGAGGCCTCGGTCAGGCCTTCGGGGAGCTTGATGCCGCACACGGTGCCGGACTCGCGGTACTCAGCCAAGCCCGAGCCGGTCAGGTAGCCGCGCACGACGCACTCAATCGGGATCATGTACAGGCTGCGGCACACGACCGCGCGCGCGTCGACCTCGGCGGGAACCGTGAAGCGCGTGGCCGGAGCACCCTCCAGGGCGCTCGAGGCCTCGGCCGGCACCTTCGTGCCCACGGCCAGCAGGTGGTTTTCCACGAGGGGACGCAGCTTGCCCATCCACCAGATCGCCAGCTGGTTGAGGACCGCGCCCTTGCCGCGGATCTCGGTCGGCAGCACGTAGTCGTAGGCGCTGATGCGATCCGACGTCACCATGAGGAGCGCCTCCGGGCCCACCTTCGCGTGACGCGGGCGGCCCTGGGCGGCAGGCGTATCCGGAGCGGAGCCCACCACGGCCTCGTCGGGAGCGTAGATGTCGCGAACCTTCCCCGAGCTCAGGGGGGTCCAACCGTGCAGGGAGGCGGGCATAATGCTCCTCAGTGTCGTGGGATCAGTCGAGGGTGACGACCAGGTCGGCGGGCCACGTCGCGATGTCGCTGCGGTGGTGCTCGCCGTCAAAGTGGATGAGGTCGACGCCCCGGTAGGCCAGGGCACGTGCCTCGTCGAGGGTGGCCGCGCGGGCGACAACGTCGAGGACTCGGCCGCCGGAGTTCACCAGCGCGTAGGTGGGTTCGAAGCCGCAGCAGCCGGCCGCGACGTCGGCGGGGTCGTCGGTGATTTCCTGGGAGGTGCCGGCGTGGATGACGTGGACGCCCTCCAAGGCCTCGGCCGCCTCGATACCGGTGATCTCGTGCCCGGTGTCCGTGGGACCCGGGTAGCCGCCCGAAGCCATGACGACAGTGACGGCAGCGTCCTCGCTCCACACGGGGGCGGGGATCTTGGCCAGGGTGCCGGTGGCGGCCGCATACAGGATGGGCGCCAGCGGGGAGTCGAGGCGCTCGAGGACCGCCTGAGTCTCCGGGTCGCCAAAACGCACGTTGAACTCGACGACGCGGATGCCCTTCGAGGTCATCGCGAGGCCGCAGTACAGGAGGCCGCGGAAGGGGGTGCCGCGCCGCGCCATCTCGGTGATGACGGGCTGGGCCACCTCGTCGACGATGCGCTGCGTGGCTTCTTCGGGGAGCCACGGGAGGGGGCTGTAGGCGCCCATGCCGCCCGTGTTCGGGCCCTCGTTGCCGTCGCCCACGCGCTTGAAGTCCTGCGCGGGCTGGAGCGGCACGACGGTGGCGCCGTCGGCGAAACAGAACAGGGAGACCTCGGGGCCGTCGAGGTAGTCCTCGATGACGACCGCTCCCCCGTCGCGCGCCAGGCAGGCGCGCGCGTGGTCCGAGGCCTGGGCGCGGTCGGTGGTCACGACGACCCCCTTGCCGGCGGCCAGGGCGTCATCCTTCACGACGTAGGGGGCACCCAGGTCGTCGAAGGCGGCCTCCACCTGATCCATGGTGGTGCAGGTGAAGGAGCGGGCGGTCGCCACGCCGGCGTCCGCCATCACCTGCTTGGCGAAAGACTTGGAGGCCTCCAGGCGGGCCGCATCCTTCGTCGGGCCGAAGACCGGAATCCCGTAATCGAGGACGGCGTCGGCGACGCCCGCGACGAGCGGGGCCTCGGGACCGACGACCACGAGGTCGACCTTCTCGGAGGTCGCGCGTCGCACGACATCCTTCGGATCCATCGGATCCATGGTGAGGGAGCGGCCCAGCTGCTCCAGCGCCGGGTTACCGGCCTGGACGACAAGCTTCACGGGCTGCTCGGGGGTAGACGTTCGCACAAGCGCTCGGGCGATCGCGTGTTCGCGACCCCCGTTACCAACGAGAAGGACCTTCACGATTCCAGCCTATCGGTCTTTGGCGGCCTGGCAGGCCGACATGGGATTTTATGGGTGCACGTCACAGCGGTAATGAGACGTGGACGCGCGTGTCACCAGCCGCCGTTCGGGTTACCGCTGCGCTGCTGGTCGTCGTGTTCACGTCGATCGCGATCACGCTTGGTGTTTTGCCCCTCCAGGCCCTGTCGGCGTTTGCGCTCCTCCTCGCTTTCGCCCTCGTAGGGGTCAGGCGTGGGGGCCGAGCCGGGCTGCGTGGTCGGCTGGTTGCCCGGGTTGTTGCCGTTGTTCGGGTCGTTGCCGCCGTTGCCGCCGTTGTTGCCCTTATTCGGGTCGTTGCCGCCGTTGCTCGGGTCGTTGCCGCCGTTGCCGCCGTTGTTGCCCTTGTTCGGGTCGTTCGGGTCTTCGCCACGATTCTTCTTGTCGGCGTTCTGCTTCTTCTTCTGGACGCGACTCTTGTTCTCGTCGGCGTGGTTAGTCTGGCCACCCTGGCCCTGGTTGCCGGACTGACCCTGCTCGCCGTTCTGGCCCTGCTCGCCGTTCTGGCCCTGGCCGCCGGACTGGCCCTGGCCGCCGGACTGACCCTGGTTGCCGGACTGGCCCTGGTTGCCGGACTGGCCCTGGTTGCCAGACTGACCCTGGTTGCCGGACTGGCCCTGGTTGCCGGACTGGCCCTGGTTGCCGGACTGGCCCTGGTTGTTCGACTGGCTCTGGTTGGCGCTCTGGCAGGGAGCCACCATGTCTTCGGACTCCTGGTACAGGTCGTAGGCCTCGCCGTACGCACCGGCTGAGTCCTTCGCATCGCCCTGGATTTCAATGCCCAGACCGAGGTTCACGCGCACGCGACACTCGTAGGAGAAGGGCTCCAGGCGCCCGGGCTGGACCTCGATGGCTTTGGGGACCATGTCGTAGGCGGTACGCAGCTCAGCCACGCCCTCGTCGATCGAGTCCTGGCTCACGAGCGTCGTACCCAGGTTGTAGTGTGCGACCCACTGCTCGACGCCGGAGGAGGTCCACGACTTTTGCCCCTCGTACCCGGCCTGAGCGGCGGGGTACTCCTCGTTCGTCCAGTGTCCCAGCGACGAGCGTGACCACAGGGTGATTCCGATCAGGTACGCGGAGATCGCCAGCGCGATCACCAGGAAGGGGATCGAGTACCACAGGGGGCGCAGCGCGCGCGGGGAGCGCTGGGGTTTGCCCGAGGCCGAGGCCAGCTTGGCACGCACCGCGGGGTCGGTGGCATCTGCTTGGGGGGCACCGAAAGGCAGGAGGTCGTCTTCGCGTGCAGGGTTGTTAGATTGCATGGGAATTCCTCAACTGTTGTGCGCGCCGCGCCAGGTTTGCGCCCTCCCACGCCAGGAGTCCTCCGAGGATGAGGGCGACCGGCCAAATGATGTAGCGGTACGTGGACCGCATGTTGCGTTCTTCTGCGATCGTCGTGGCTCGTTCGAGTAGTGACTGTGCGTGCGACTCGATCGCAGCCTTGTCGGGTGAGTGCACGTAGTCAATGCCGAGACGCGACGCGATATTGTTCAGCGCGGCCTCGTCAATGTGGGAGATGGCGACGGGGTCACCCGGCTGCGACTTGTCATGAATGTATCCGTCACTGCCGCTCTGTTCCTCGGCGCCAGCCAGGCGCTGGATCTTCATCTTGCCGCCTTCCTCAGTGCCGTAGCCGATGACCAGGCCGCCGTCGACGTAGGGCTTGACGGCGTCCCAATCCGATTCGGACCCCATGGGAGCAGTCGACCAGTGGCCCTCGTTCGACGTCTCACCATCGGAGAAGATGAAGACCGCGCGAATGTTGTTCGGGTGGCGTTCCTTGTTCTTCTTCAGCAGCTTGGCCAGCTCCTGGGCGGGGCGGTGGGGGGACGAGCCCTGCGAGGAGGAAGATAGCTCCTGCGTGAACGTGGCCATGTACGACTGGACCGCGGAGGCGTCGGTCGTCAGGGGCATACCAACGTGCACGTTCGAGTCCCACGACAGGATCGAGAAGCGTGACCCGGTGAGAGAGTTCATGAGGATGCCGACGTCGCTGCGCACGCCGTCGATGCGGGGATTGTCCCCGTCCCAGTCCTCGGCGCCCATCGATCCGGTGCGGTCGATGACGTAGTACACCTCGAGGCTCGAGGTCACCTCGACGGCCTTGCCGGGAATGGAGGGTCCCGCGCCCATGACGGCAACCATCACGACGATCAGGGAACGCCTGATGACATCCATCAGGCTCGTGCGCACGGAGCGCCGGGCGGACACAACCACGAAGGCTGCCGCCACCAGGACGATGATGACGAGAAGCGCCGGGTGAATAACGGGATGAAAAACCATGTCAGAGCCTCCCGAAGGCAAGCAGGCCGAGCAGGGACACGACACCGACCAGTGTCCAGCCCAGGGCGGCGCGCGGACGATCAGTTTCGATCAGCTTGCCCTTGGCATCCAAGTCTTCCTTCTGTTCGGCCTCGATCTGCTTAACAACCGAATCGACGGATGCGGGAGACGACGCATCATAGAAGTCGCCGCCCGTCGACTTCACCTGATTGCGCAGATCCTCGCCCTCGCTCGACAGGGTCGTCATAGAGCCGGGATACAGCGCCGTGACGGTCACGTTCTGGCTCTTCGCGAAGGCAATGGCCTGCTGCAGGTTGTAGTAGCCGCTGCCGAATACCTCGTTATCGGTGGCCAGCAGAATCGTGCGCGAACGCTGCTTGTCCGTGTGGTCGAAGCCCATGACGCACGAGGCCAGCCCGTCGCCGACCAGAGAGGCGCGTTCCTCGTCCCGCGCGGCCAGCGTCGGCTCCAGGTACTCGTACAGTTCCGGCGTGGCATGGGCGTAACCGTCGGCCGTCGTCGAGAAGCCCCGGTCGATCACACCCGCCATTTCGGTGAGCACGTCGTCGGCCATCTCGTAGTCATCGGTGAGCGGGAACATCGTCATCGAGTAGGCGTTCCACAGCTGCAAGGAAATTCGTTCTCCCTCAAAGTGGGAGATGATCTGCTTGAAGGCGTCGCCGATCTCCGAGTCGTAGGGAAGCATCGAAGGGGAGGCGTCCAGGCACAGCACGATATCGCGACTCGCGGACTTGTCGTACTTGACGTAGCGGTCCACGGGCGCACTCGCCGACACGGAGGTCGCGATGACCGCGATGAGGAAACACACGAACGCCATTGCCAAGGATGCGCGCGTGCGCCGCACGAGAGCCTGATACTTGGGCAGGCCTCGTACGAAACCCGAGTTGGCAACCCAACCCTTCTTACCCGCGCGCTGGCCCGCCCGGCGTGCCAGCCACCATCCGAGGACAGTAGCGCCCACCACCACGAGCAGGACGAGCGGGATCAACCACCAAAACCTCATGCGTTCACCGCCTCAACAGCCATGGTCAGGGCGCGCGTCACGGCATCGTGCGAGGGCTGCCCATCCGGAATGTTCTCCCCCGCGAAGCTGGGAACCTCGCACGCCGCGAGCACGTTTGCCAGGCCCGGCCAGACGGGAACGAGCGCGCGCACTTCGCTGACCGTGGCGACCTCGAGGTCACGCCCGGTGCGTTCCGTGCCGAGCGCGCGCATGAGGCCGGCCAGCGCCAGGTGGACCCCGCGGGCATCCAGGTCACCGTCCGCGTAGCGATCCGCGATCTGATCGACGTAGACCAGGTACTTCTTGCGTCGCGCATCCGTGATGGTGTGCAGCTCCGTCACCTCGCCGACGCGGGACGTCCACCAGCGCCACAGGCAGAAGAGAACCCAGCCGATGACCGCCACGAGGAGTGCCACTCCGAGGACCCACATCCAGTGCGGGTAAATGACGGGGGTATACAGGTCGTCTTTGATATCACCGGACATGTGCTCCCCTTTCGAGAGCGCGCATGAGCGCGTGGGGGATCTCCTCGCTGGAGGACACGTCCACGTGGATGACTCCCCTCTGATCGAGCAACTGTTTGACTGCGGCCCGGCGCATCGCCACGACGTTGGCGGCCTCCCCCGCCAGCTGCGAGTCGCGCAGCAGGAAGTCTGGCAAAGGTCCCTCGTTGACGTCGACGACCTCCGTGCCCTTCTCGAGGGTGGTCGGGTCGATGTCTTCGATGCTGATGAGGATCACCTGGTGACGCACGGACAGGGACTTAATGAGGTCATCCGTTTCGCGCGTCGCCGTCGGCTGGGTGCTGTCGGTGACGATCACGATGAGGCTGCGTCGGCGCGTGACTGTCCTGACTCGGGCGAGGAGCTTGGGGACGTTCGCATGCGGGGAGGCGAGCGTGATGTCTTCCTCGATGCGGCGCAGCACCGTTTCGGCGTGCGCGTTACCGGAGCGGGCGGGCATGAAGCGCACGCGCTCGTCGTCACCGGCGACGAGGCCGATCTGGTCTCCGCGGGCCACGCTCAGCCAGGCGATGGCCTCGCAGGCCGCGAGGGCGATCTCTTCCTTCGTCTCTCCCGACGGGGCGAGCGCGCCCATCTCGCGTCCCGTGTCGACGACGAGCATGACCTGTAGGTTCGCCGTGGCTTCGTGACGCTTGATGATGGGTGAACCGGTGCGTGCCGTGGCCGCCCAGTCGATTTCACGTACGTCGTCACCCGGCTGATAGGGGGCCAGGTCCATGAACTCCCATCCGCGTCCCTGCCGCAGGGCGGAGTGCTGCCCGTCCATGATGGACAGCAGTTTGCGCATGACGGGCAACTGGATGCGGGTGGAGAGCGCGTGGATCTCGCGCGAGCGTACAGGCATTGCGTTCCTCTAGAGAGTCGTGGCGTGGAACCGGTGTTCTTTACGGAACGGGAACCGCTTTGAAGACGGCGTCGATGAGGCCTTCGATGGAGACGTTGTCGGCCATGGCGTCGAAGGTGCGGATGATGCGGTGGCGCAGGATGCCGTAGCGCATTTCCTTGATGTCGTCGGGCATGACGTGGTTGCGTCCCGCCATGAGGGCCAGGGCCTGGGCGATCTGCATGAACGCGATGCCGCCACGCGGGGAGGCGCCCACGCGCACGTGCTTCTTCCAGCCGGGCAGCGGGTTGGGCCCGGCTCCTCGGGTGGTGTTGACGATGTCGACGATGTAGGCCTTGAGGGTCTCGTGGATGAAGACGCGGCGGCGCGCGTCCTGGAGGACACGAACGTCGTCGAGGCTGATCGGGTCGACATCGGAGATGGTTGTCATCTGGCCGGAGTCGATGCGGGTGAGAACCTCGAGCTCTTCGACGGGCGTCGGGTAGGTGATGACCTCCTTGAGGAGGAATCGGTCCATCTGCGCCTCGGGCAGCACGTAGGTGCCCTCTTCTTCGATGGGGTTCTGGGTGGCCATGACCATGAAGGGATTGGGCAGCTTGTGGTTGACGCCGCCGATGGTGGTCTGGCGTTCCTGCATGGCTTCGAGCATGGCGGACTGGGTCTTGGCGGAGGAGCGGTTGATCTCGTCCAGGAGCACCATGTTCGCGTGTACGGGGCCCAGCTGGGTGACCATTTCGCCGCGTTCCTGGTTCCAGATCTGGGAGCCGACGATGTCGTTGGGCATCAGATCGGGGGTGCACTGGATGCGGTGGAAACTACCGGACACTGCGGACGCCAGGGTCTGTGCGGCCGTCGTCTTTGCCAGGCCGGGCACGGATTCGACCAGGACGTGGCCGCCGGCGAGCAGCGAGGCTGTCAGCGCGCGGCGCAGGCCATCCTGGCCGACGACGGTGTACTGAAAGATGGTGGTCATGCGATCGAGCAGGCTCTTGGCGTGTGCCAGCTCGTCGTCCGTCAAGTAGTTGGGCACGGGGTTCTCCTTGCGTGCGCGGTCGGATGCTGTTCCAGTGTAGCCCGCCCGCCGTACTCGCACGCAATCTGGTCAGTTTTAGGTTTGCCAGGTACGAGGCCGTGGCTGGGCTTTCGGCCTTGTGACGGCGCGTGAACACTCCGGCATGTCAGGCTTGTCGACCGTCGGCTGACTCCGGCCGATGCGCCACGTTTCAGCTTGTTCGGCGCCGCGCCCAGGTGATTCCCACCGCCGCGGCCAGGAGGAGGAGCGCGGCACCCGCACCCACGGCGATGACGAGGCCTCGCGAAGAAGCAGACGAGGACTCGGAAGCGGCGGCCTCAGTGGTGGCGCCCGAGGCTGGCTCCTCGGCCTGCGGGGGCGTGGGTGTGATGGTGAAGGGATTGACCGGTGCGGGCAAATCGATGAAGGGTCCGACGGTGCCCCGCTCGAAATCAAAGAACGCCTGCTCGGCGTCGCCTTCCAGGAGCGGCTCATCCGTCGTCGGCACAGTGTCGCCTTTGTCAGTCATCCACTGACAATAAGACAGGTGACCAACAAGGAGGGGATCATCCAAGTGCGCTATCCAGGGCTCGGCATTGCAATGGGCGTTATTGATCGAGGTGAACCTGACTTCCAACTCGGTAATACTCGCGTCCTCAAACGAATCAACGATCTGGGTCAGATACGTCATAGGGGCGCGCACCTGCACGTGTCCCGCCTCATCCAGGGAATAAAACGCGTGACGAGCCTCCCCCAAATAATACGCATCCAGGTCACAAAAAATACTCACCGACTCGACCTTTACGAAATAGTCCGGGGCACTACCCGACCAAAACGTATCAGCGAGGTATTGACACTCCTCCTTCGTAATATTCAACGACCGCATCCACCCTCCTTGAAAACTCAGCTTCATATGGATGGACCACTCCCTCGTCTTAGCCGGGGTCTCAATAGCGGTCTGCTCCACCACCGCCCTGATCGTCACGACATGACCGGGCAACACAGGTGTCTCGGGCGAAGCAGCAACAGGAACACTAGGGGTGGGAAGCGGATCACCAACCGACGCAGGCACCCCTGCGCCCACCACACACGCGCCAACCGCAACCACACACGCCACCCACCGGGCCACGCGGACCTTCAACATCGTTGCCACTGCTACTACTCCTTCGATTGGTAGGTCAGACGGGGGTCTGCGTTGGTTAGGGCGCTGTGATGGGTGTGTTAGCTTGTGCGGCGCCGCGCCCAGGTGATTCCCACCGCCGCGGCCAGGAGGAGGAGCGCGGCACCCGCACCCACGGCGATGACGAGGCCTCGCGAAGAAGCAGACGAGGACTCGGAAGCGGCGGCCTCAGTGGTGGCGCCCGAGGCTGGCTCCTCGGCCTGCGGGGGCGTGGGTGTGATGGTGAAGGGATTGACCGGTGCGGGCAAATCGATGAAGGGTCCGACGGTGCCCCGCTCGAAATCAAAGAACGCCTGCTCGGCGTCGCCTTCCAGGAGCGGCTCATCCGTCGTCGGCACAGTGTCGCCTTTGTCAGTCATCCACTGACAATAAGACAGGTGACCAACAAGGAGGGGATCATCCAAGTGCGCTATCCAGGGCTCGGCATTGCAATGGGCGTTATTGATCGAGGTGAACCTGACTTCCAACTCGGTAATACTCGCGTCCTCAAACGAATCAACGATCTGGGTCAGATACGTCATAGGGGCGCGCACCTGCACGTGTCCCGCCTCATCCAGGGAATAAAACGCGTGACGAGCCTCCCCCAAATAATACGCATCCAGATGGCAAAAACTACCCCTCGACTCAGCCTTTACGAAATAGTCCGGGGCACTACCCGACCAAAACGTATCAGCCAGAAACTGACAGTCCTCCCGGGCGAACTTCTCTCCCTGACTTTTCTCACCGTAGAAAGCCATCCTCATATGGATGGACCACTGATACGTCCCATCAGGAGTCTTAATTTTGGTCGGATCCACCATCACACTGATCGTCACGACATGACCGGGCAACACAGGCGTCTCGGGCGAAGCAGCAACAGGAACACTAGGGGTGGGAAGCGGATCACCAACCGACGCAGGCACCCCTGCGCCCACCACACACGCGCCAACCGCAACCACACACGCCACCCACCGGGCCACGCGGGCCTTCAACGTCGTTGCCACTGTTACTACTCCTTCGATTGGTGGGTGAGACGGGGGTGTGTGTTGGTTAGGGCGCTGTGATGGGCCCGTTAGCTCGTGCGGCGCCGCGCCCAGGTGATAGCCACCGCCGCGGCCAGGAGGAGCAGCATGGCACCCGCACCGAGGGTGATCAGCAAGCCTCGCGAAGAAGCAGACGAGGACTCGGAAGCGGCGGCCTCAGTGGTGGCGCCCGAGGCTGGCTCCTCGGCCTGCGGGGGCGTGGGTGTGATGGTGAAGGGATTGACCGGTGCGGGCAAATCGATGAAGGGTCCGACGGTGCCCCGCTCGAAATCAAAGAACGCCTGCTCGGCGT
>ERZ1674149.458-NODE-459-length-10473-cov-20.648397_pt1 | contig 10473 bp, 7 predicted proteins | sample MGYA00581311_ERZ1674149 | MGnify/ENA primary metagenome ERZ1674149 (study PRJEB41354, sample SAMEA4873312) | human saliva metagenome | biome: human-associated habitat [ENVO:00009003]; feature: mouth environment [ENVO:08000002]; material: saliva material...
GCTGGCGGGTTCCGTCCCGGCTGGCGACGCAGCATCTTCTTTCACTGCGACTTCCGGCACTGCGGCTCGCGCTGCCGCGACTTCCTCAGCCGCAACTTCCGCAGCCGCAACTTCCGCAGCCGCGACCGATGCCCGCGAGCGCGGCGGCACCCCGGCCTCGTGCGACTCCACCCACGAGCCCGGCGGCACCCCGGCCTCGTGCGACTCCACCTACGAGCCCGGCGGCACCCCGGCCTCGTCGATGGTGGGCTCCCCGGTCCTGAGCGGCCCACGCGACCCCAGCGGGCGGCCGTACGCGCTCGTGTGGGCGGACTCGTTCAGTCAGACCCTGGACGGCACGGGGGCGCGCGCGGTCGTCGACGTGCTCAAGGCGAACGGGTTTGCGCCCATCGTCGCGCCCGACGCGTGCTGCGGGCTCACGTGGATCACGACCGGGCAGCTGACGGGCGCCAAGAAGCACTTGGCGTCGCTGCTCGGCATCCTCGCGCCCTTCGCCGCTGCGGGGATCCCGATCGTCGGCGTCGAGCCCTCGTGCACGGCGGTGCTGCGCGACGACCTGGCGGACCTGCTGCCCGAGGATCCGCGCTCGATGCTCGTGTCGGGCGCGACGCATACCCTCGCCGAGGTGCTGTCGGCCGTGCCGGAGTCATCGCGCAACCTGCCGAGCCTGGAGGGCGTCGAGATCGTCGCGCAGCCGCACTGCCACCACTACTCCGTCATGGGGTGGGACACGGACCAGGCGCTGCTCGAGTCGCTGGGTGCGCGCGTCACGCGGCTCGAGGGCTGCTGCGGCCTGGCCGGGAATTTCGGCATGGAGGCGGGCCACTACGACCTGTCGGTCGCGGTCGCCTCGCATTCGCTGCTGCCGTCCCTGTCGGCCCAGCCGGACGCCGTGTACCTGGCGGACGGCTTCTCGTGCCGCACCCAGGCGGCGCAGCTGGCGGGCCGCAGGGGCGTGCACCTGGCGACGCTGCTCGCGGGGCACGCTGACTGATTGCCGTTGCTGCGGCGCTCCGCGGGTACTCCGGGCACTGCTCCTGTTCGGGGCACCGTCGTACCTTGCTGTGAGGCCGGGCTGCTTTGTGTGCCGGTGGGCGGCGGCCCGCCCGCGAGCCGTCCGCGCCGCGAGCTTCGCTCGGCGCGTCGCCTCGAAGCCCGGCCAGGCCCCGCCACCGCCCACCGGCACCGCAACCAGGCCCCACCGGCACCCTCCACATCTGTGGGGCCTGATGCACTGGCGCATGTTTCGGTGCTTCGCCCCGCAGTGGCATCCGTTCGTGATTACGTCCACGCATTCGCTTGTTACCGATGAGGTGTTACACCCGATCGGTAAGGTTCAACCTCTTCTGATCGGGTTGAATGTTCCCGATCAGGTTGAATCTTCCCTAACGGGTGTAATCCTCTCGCGCGGTTCCCCAACGATTGGCAGCCATATGGAACCGACGCTCCGGTCCATCACATGCCGGCGTGGGTTTCGCCCACAGGCCCTGAGCCGAGGATGGAATCACGGATTGGAAAGGCCCCAACAGCTCACTTACCAAGGACCTCAGTTGCGTCAGATCCTCATAGTCTGGCCACGAGAATCGATAGATTGTCCAGCCAGCGCCACGTAAATCATTTTCACGTTGGATCCAGTCACGCTTCGCCCGAGCAAAGTCGGCTTCGTTCTTTCCGAGCTTTCCAATCCCATCGAACTCGAAGATGATCATGAGTCCCGGAATAGCGATGTCCGCAAAATAACGCCTCCCGTTGACGACGATCTCGAACTGGGTCACGACCTCGAAGGCACTCACCGACTTCACCACCCACAGAAGAGCGGCCTCAGCAGGGTTCTCGCAGCCCGGGTCAGCGGCAACAATCAGGCGTTTAGCTCTCCGGAAGGGGATAGTTTCTTTGCCTGTCGCGCGTTCTTCGAGCCTTGCCAGCATATTGGCCCGCAGACCATCCGAACGTTGCCGGTCCACGTCCTGCGTAAACACTGAAAATTGCGACTGTCGATTGAGCAGCATACACAGTGCCACGAAGGCACTTAAGTGTTCAGAGAAGAGAGCCATGCGCACTCCAGCATCAACGATTCCTTCGACGGTGATGCCCTCTACTTGCTCAAGCTCCGGCGCATTGGGTGGCACGACGCTCCACCGGACCGAGACAGCAGGCACCCGAACAGCCTCCGCTTGGACTGCGCGCAGCAATTTGTGCCCACGCCGCGAAGGAGTCCACACGCAAACATCGGGGTTCGCTTCCCACAACGGAATACCTCGAGCAACGAGCGCACTGGCTCCGATGAAGACACGATCTTCACTCCCCGCATGCTGCACAGCCAACAATCGTGCTCGTGACACGGCTTCCCAGACAGCCCATCGCGAACTCAGGAATTGAGCATCGTCGACGCGTACGTAGCACCCCTTCATGATGTGTAGATACACGCATGTATCTTGCATATCGCGAGGAATTCGACAGCCCGACGATGAACGAATTACGGTCAGCTGATTGTCACTCATATGTGGATGATTGCAGCACGGCGAAAGCACCTCACCTAGAACGGCTGCCCCTGTGGAAAACACACGACACGAACAAAGGACTGTGGATAAATGCCCCCCAGCTCCTGACAATGGTGGCCGACAACAGCACCTGCCCAGGTATTCACTTGTTACCGATGAGGTGTTACACCCAATTGGTAAGGTTCAACCTCTTCTGATCGGGTTGAATGTTCCCGATCAGGTTGACCCTTGCACCAAGCATTTCCCATCCCAGGCCCATCCACGCATCAGCTGCTCGTTCATCGCGCCGCACGCACCAGGCCCACAACCTTCGCCGAGGCCGGGGCACCCGTCACGCGGGCCCAGCGAGCCACGACATCAGGAACATCGATGGATGGATCAACGAGCAGAGCCGTTGACAGGGCCTCAGCCAACACACCCGACGAGGCCACGACACTGACTTGTCGCACACCTGCATGAGCGGGATACCCCGTGCGCGGGTCGATGATGTGGTGGTCCAGCAGGCGCGAGGAGGGTGCCTCCCCATCGGCGTGAGAGGACACGGTAGCATCGGCCGCGCACGCGGGTGTTTCACGGGTTGTTTCACGCAGGGACGAGGTCTGCCCTCCCCCGGTGGGCGCGCCGGGCTCGCTAGCAATAACAGTGGGGTGAGTACGGGCAGCAGTGCGAGCCTGCGCGATCACACCATCAGAGCCAGTGCCACCCGCGACGGAACCCTCGCCTGACACGCCACCGCTGGCATCACGACCGGCACAGTCCCCACCGTCCTGCGCACCGCCATGCACACAGCCAGCCGCGCCTGTTTCACGCGATGTTTCACGCGCGTGAGGATCCGATGCAGGTACCGACACAGGATCCGGCGCAGCCCCCGCACGCACACTACCCATCGGTCCGAGGTTGTCCCCGGACGTCGACAGTGACGCCATATCACCCACGGGAAGTTCCACGACGCCAGAGACGGCCGTGGGCGCGCCGTTCGGGTCGCGCAGGCCTGCGCGCCACGGGGACCCGTCGGCGCGGGTCCCGAACACCGACACCGACGACGTCCCCACCGACACAAGGACACCGCGCGCCCCCATGGAGACCGCCAGGTCGCGGCACGTGTCAGCGGTGTACCCCTTCGCGATGCCCCCCAGGTCGAGGCGGGGGCACGCCACTCCGTTACGATGCCGTCGGCCATCCGTCGCGGACACACGAGCGCCCTCGGAGGAGGCGCCTGCGGCCTGATTCTCACGCGAGGCGTCAAAGGGGTGTCCGTCGCCGCTAACGTGGCCGCGGGCATCGGTAAGCAGGCCGCGGGCATCGGTAAGCAGGCCGCGGACATCGGCAGGCAGGCCGCGGGCCCCACTGCCGCTTGCGGCGTCGGCGGGTGCCTGCAGCGTCCAGCGCCGCTCGCCGACGCGCGACAACAGGTGCCACGACGAGGCGCGTAACGCTGCCTCCACAACGCGCGAGGACGGCGCAGGAGGCAAGGGCCTGCTCGCAACATACGCCGCCCGCATTGCCTTGACATCCCACGCGGCGACAAGCGGCCCGATCATCGGGTTGAACGCGCCCCCGGTGGCCTCCGCGAGCGCCAGCGCGTCACGCAGCAGCCGGTCGGTGTCCTCACTGACGACGAGGCCGGGGCCGCCCCCCGCGTCAGCGGCTCCTTCGCGGGATGGTTGCGGACGGCGAAGCGGAGTGTCCGGAGCATCTGTGACCAAAGCGGAAGCTGTCACGCAGTCGGGTGATGAGGCGGCGCGATGAGCGGCGTCTGTGCGCGCGCCCCCGGTCGGCGACGGCCCCTCGCCACCGTGCTCGTCGTGACAGCGCGCGGCGTTCAGCCGCGACACCTCGGAAGAGGAACGAAACATGCTCCACAGGTCTTCGTGGCGCGCCACGACTTCGACGAGGGCATTGACGATCGCCATGCCGTCCCCGCCCCACCCGATGACGTCCACGCGGGTGCCCATCGCGGGAAACGAGGAACGCCAGGTGGGTGCGGTCCCCGCAGCCTGTGTATCCGTCGCGTCTTGGGGGGCGGCCCGCGTGTTTGTATCCGCCCGATTGGCGCCAACTGGGGCGTCCTCGTCGCCTGTAACGGCGGCGCTCTGGCGGGACCTGGCCACGGCCTCGTCCCCCGAGGGGATGCTAACAGGCGTCCCCGAGCCGTGCGGATCAGTCGTCGGAGTTCCCGAGGTCGGCGTCCTTCGTGGAGTCGTTGAGGCCGGGGATGTCGATGTCGTCGGCGCCGTCGGGGGATACGCCCTGTGCGGCGGCGATGGCGCGGATGGCTGCCTGCACGAACTGTTGGTGGGCGACAGTCGCGCCGGTGATGACGTCAACCTTGGCGGGGTCGCCGACCTGGGTCAGGTTGTCGGAGTACTCCTGGTAGGAGGCGACGGCGGCCTGCGCTTTCTTGTAGTAGTCCTGGTTGAAGACCTCGCCCGAGGAGCTCTTGCCGTAGTCGGCGCCCTTGTCAGTGCCGTCGGCAAGCGTGGTCTGGTAGGTGGTCGCAGTGATGTGGCCACCCTCTACGGTGATCGTGATCGTACCGATGGAGCCTTGGTCGTCGGGGTTGGACTGCGCACTCCAGGTGCCGTCGCTCATGGGCTTACTCATGTCGAGGCCGGTGGAGGGCGTGCACGCGGCCAAGATGGTTGCGCCGAGCGCGCCGAGGACCGCGAACGAGGCCGGGGCGATCCATCGCGAACGGGTGGTGTCGGCGGGTCGAGCGGTCATCGTACTTTGTCCTTTCCGCTGCGCGCGTCGCCGTCACGGCCGGGCAGGACGGGCCCGGAGGCGTGCGCCGCGAAGTCGTGGTCGTGCCAGGTTTCTTTCACGACCTTACCGTGATCGAGCCGAATCTCGCGCTGGCCCTGTTCGGCGACGAGCGCGTCGTGTGTGACGACCATGAGGGTCGTGCCGTCGCGGTGGAGCTGGTTGAACAGGTCGAGGACGATTTCCTCGTTGGTTTCGTCCAGGTTTCCGGTGGGTTCGTCGGCGAGGACCAGTTTGGGGTAGTTGATGAGGGCGCGGGCCACGCACACGCGCTGTTGTTCGCCGCCTGAGAGTTGGCGGGGCAGGTGGGTGGCACGATCTGCGAGGCCAACACGGTCGAGGGCTTCGAGGGCTTCTTTTTCGTCGGGCATCGAGTGGTAGTACTGGGCGACCATGATGTTTTCGAGGGCCGTGAGGTGGCCGATGAGGTGGAACTGTTGGAAGACGAGGCCGATGGTGCGGCAGCGGACTTCGGTGAGTTCGTCGGCGGTCAGGTCGGAGATGTCGTGTCCATCCAGCATGACGGTGCCCTTGGTGGCGGTGTCCATGGCGCCGACGATGTTCATGAGGGTGGTCTTGCCGGAGCCCGACGGGCCGACGATGGACACCCACTGGCCGCGCGGGATCACGAGGGACACGTTGTCGAGGGCGTGCAGGTCGCCGTAGATTTTGGAGACCCCGTCGAGGGTCAGCAGGGCGTCAGTGGGGGCCGACGAGGCCTGGGCGGCCTCGGGTGCGTCGGCAGCGGCGGTGGGGGTGGTGTCTGGGGTTGTCATGGTGGTTCTCATTCTCCGCGCAGGACGAGCGCGGGGTCGACGGCCAGTGCGCGGCGCACGGGCGGGAGGCAGGCGAGGACGGCGATGAGGATCGAGCAGGCGATCGTGCCGATGAGGATGAGCGGGTGCAGCGAGATGGACCGGTGGAACACGGAGGTGGAGATGAGGACAGCGAGGCCGTAGCCGGCTCCCGCACCGAGGATGCCTCCGATGAGGCCGAGCATGATTCCTTCGCCCATGAATTCCGTGGTGATGGAGCGGGCAGTGGCGCCCAGTGCTTTGCGCAGGCCGATTTCGTTGCGTCGCTCGGTGACGACGGCGATCATCGTGGTGGACACGCCGATCATGGTGAGGGCCAGGACGATGACGGTGATGACGACGAGCAGGGACCGCAGCATGGTGAGGACGCCCGTGTCGGATTGGGCGAGGCGTCGCACGGTCTGGGCGTGAATGTCTGGGTTCGCAGCGTTCATGCCGTCGGCGACGGCGCTCAGCGCGTTGCCTTCGAGGGCGATGGAGTATTCGGCGAGCGACACGGTGCCGCTGGTCCCGGTCAGCGCGTCCATGTCTTGGGTGGACATGTAGACGTAGCCGTCTTCGTTGCCGCCTGTCTTCAGGATGCCGGAGACGGTCAGGGTGACGCTACGCGGGTCGGGTTCCAGGGCCGAGGCCTGGGCTGATCCTTGTGTTCCGGCGCCGGACTGTGGGCCTTGGGTGGCCGGGGAGGTGGATGCGCCCGACTGGGTAGCAGCATCGTGGCTCGTCGATACCTGTGGCGCGGCACCGACTTGGGCCTCCGCTTGGGCGGCCTTCGCGGAGGCTGATCCGTCGAGCTGGCTGATCGTGATCGTGGAGCCTGTCTTGACGTCGATGGTGGAGGCGATCTGTTCTCCTACGAGGACCTGCCCGGACTCACCTGGCCACTGCCCATCCACGTACCAGTAAGGGTTCATGGAACGCACGGCCGCCAGGTCTGTTCCACCGGCCACATACGGCTGGTCGTTGATGGTGACGGTCTCGTAGTCGAAGGCCGCGGATCCGACCAGCGCACCCGAGGGAACCATGCTGGTTGCGGCCGCCACGGCCTCGTCCGTGAGGACCCCATCCCCGGCAGGCGAAACGACGAGGTTCGCGCCATAGGAGCGGATCTCGCGGGCCATCTGCGCGGGCACGTCCACCGCGATCGTCACGAGACCGGACAGGGTCGTCGCGCCGATTGCGACGGCGAGGACCGCGATGAGGACGCGGGAGCGGCGGCGCAGGATGGAGGAGATAACCATCCGCCAGAACATTGCTCGTCTGGACATGGGCATCACCTTCCGTGCAGGACTTCAGCCGCGTTGAGGCGCAGCAGGTAGCGGATCGCCGGGATGGAGGCTCCCAGGACGACGAGGATGACGAGGACGGCGACGAGACCGACGACGACCGGCGCAAACGCGATCGAGGAGTGGAACACCATGTACCCGATCGCCTGCGCCAGCCCGAGGCCGGCGCCGTAGCCGAGCACGCCGCCGACCAAGCCTACGACGATCGTCTCGGTCAAGAACAGCGCGATGATCTGTTTATCTTTGGCACCCACGGCCTTCATGAGGCCGATTTCGCTGGAGCGCTCCATGACGCCCGCGGTCACCAGGTTCGCGATGGCCAGGGCCGAGGCGATGAGCGCCAGGACGGTCACGAGGACCATGAGCAGCTGGGTCTTCTCCAGGATCGTGCCCTCGGACTGGGCGACCTGGCGGACCGGGCGGGCCACGGAGTCCGTCATGACTTCCTCGATCTGGTAGGCGATCGAGGAGACGTAGGCCGTGCAGTACCAGGTTTCTTTTTCCTTCACCGTCAGCGAGTTCGGGTTCTTCGCGGCCTTGCGGGCCAGGTCGTTATCCGGCGTGGTGAGGGCGGAGACCTCGACGCTGCCGACTGCCCCCTCACGCCCGATGAGTACCTGCGCCTGCGCCAGCTGAATAAACACGCCGCGGTCGGCGTCGTCGCCGCTGGTGATGATGCCGCGCACCGTGAAGTCGCGCGTGATCCCCTCGCGGGTGAGCGTGAAGGAGTCGCCGACGGCCAGCCCGTGCGCGGCAGCGTAGGCGGTCCCCACGACCGCTCCGTCAGCGTCGTCGTCCGCCGGCCACGCGCCCTCCAGCCCCCACCATCCGCGGAGTCTATCCAGGCCCGTCTCGACGCTCTCGCCGGTGGCCAGCTCGAGGTGGTGGCTGAACCAGGTGCCGGTCGTGGGCACGTGCTCGCCGCTCGCGTCGGTCGCGGACACGTTCAGCAGCGGCGCGAAGTCGAGGATGTTGTAGGTCCAAAAAATCGTCTTGATGTTGCCCAGCTCGTCCTCACGCAGGTACGAGCGGGCCTCGGCGGCCTCGCCCGTGTTGTAGAGGTCATCGAGGACGGCCGCACCCTGAGGGCGCACAACGATGTTCGCGCCGTAGGACTTGAGTTCCTGGTTGACCTTGTCGCCCACGTTGAACATGACGGAGAGCATGGATGTGGCCACGCAGGCGCCCAACGCGACGGTCAGGGCGATCATCAGGTGGCGGTTGCCGCGCCTCGTGAGGGCGCCGCGGAGCATTCGGAAAAACATGCGGACCCCTTACTTCACGAAGACCGAGGCCGAGGCCTCGAGCGCAGAGATCGGAACCGTCAGCGTGCCGTTGGAGACCTTGTAGTCGATGGGGATCGGGTTACAGCCGCCCTTAAAGCCGATGGTCGCGATGTTCATCGCCACTTCACACAGCTTGCAGATGACCTTGCCGTCCTTCTCGTAGTAGCCGGTGGGACCGCAGATGTCGCACGCGTCCAGGCCCACACCGAAGGAGGAGCCGGACTTTTGGATGACGATGAAACGCACCTTGACACCGCCCGAGGTCGTGTACTCATAGCGGTGCAGGTGGCCGTCCGAAATGTCGGCCAGGTTGAGGCTCACCTGGTCGTCGACGACGCTGAAGGACTCGGGCGGGGAGAGCTCAACCTCCTGGCTGCCGTAGGCCACGCCGACCGTGATCAGCAGGGCGCCGCACAGGTAGCCGATCGCGGCGGTGCCCGCCATGGACTTGTACAGCCGCGAGCGCGCACGGCCCAGGCGGCCCTCAGCCGGGTTAGCCCCGACGGTCGGGATCGCGCGGGACGCGCGCCACGTCAACACGACGACCGCGCACAGGGCCAGCGCGCCCACGATCGTGAAGACGGCCTCGTGGTTGATGAACCAGGAGATAACATCCCACGACGACTTGGGCATCGTGATCCAGTGCTTGGCCTTCATGATGCGGACGATCAGCAGCGCATAGTCGACCAGCAGGGACACCAGAATCACGCCCGCAGGCCACACGCGGTTATTCCACGCACACATCCGGTAGGACACCCACGCCAGGAAGCTCACGAGCAGCCACGCCAGGACGTAGCCGAGGATCGCGAGGACAACCTGAGTCGAGTAGATTTCAACGCCGCCCGACATCATCATGAGCGCCTGATTCATGGCGGTGGGCACGGCTCGGAAGAGCGAGACGGCGATGAACAGGGCACCGACGATACGCACGAGGACATCACCGGGCAGCGCGGTTTCTATCGACGAGGCTGCCCGGGCCTCGTCGTCGGCGTCGCCGGGCAGGAGGGAGCGCATGCGGCGCGAGCGCACGGCAACGAGCGCGAGGAAGACGATCGCCAGCGCAATCGCGATCGGGAGGGTGAACAGGCCGACCGTCTGGCGGTTGATCAGCTTGGGGGCTTCGACATTGACGGCCGTCAACGCCAACGAAGACACCAGGCCCAACGCGATACCGAACCAGACCGCCCGTGAGCGGGCCTTCTTTCCTCGGCGGCCGCGGCCCGTGGCCGGCATGAAGCGGATGACGGCGCCAACGGCGAGCATCGTCAACAGCAGCGTCAAGGTTGCTTCGCTCATCTGCTGAAGCATTGGCTTTCCTCCCGAAATAAAGGTTCACCGAAGTCTCACGATTCCGGCGTCGAGTCTAGTCCCCCCACGGGGCGGGGGCCGAGGCAAGCGATCCCTCACAGGAACCACTGCCTCGGCCCCACGAAGCGTGCGCGTTGATCACCAGGACACGGCCGTGGGATCCCACTGCCAATCCGGGAACTCGGCGACGAGCGGCTCAGTCCAGAAGCGGCCCTCGACGCCCGTGGTCTTGTCGGTGTGCAGCAGCCAGCCGCTGGGGGGCTTGATCGTGAAGGTCACGTCGTAGGTGCCGGCATCCAGCTTCGGCAGGTTCAGGCCGTAGTGCGGGCCGTCGGAGGCATTCATCGGCATGAGCGTGCCCTGCTGAACGACGTTACCGGACTTGTCCGCGATCGTGTAATCCACGGTCAGACCGGGCACAAACTCGCCCGTACCAAAGCCGAGATTATTATGCTCTAACGCGTGAATATCCGCCTCAAGGTGCATCGACGAGTCCGCAGCCGGGGTGCCGACC
>ERZ1674149.463-NODE-464-length-10378-cov-18.554199_pt1 | contig 10378 bp, 6 predicted proteins | sample MGYA00581311_ERZ1674149 | MGnify/ENA primary metagenome ERZ1674149 (study PRJEB41354, sample SAMEA4873312) | human saliva metagenome | biome: human-associated habitat [ENVO:00009003]; feature: mouth environment [ENVO:08000002]; material: saliva material...
AGTGCCTCGGGTGTCGGTGGTAGCACGCGTGTGGTTATGCGTGGTAACAAGTCGATCTCTGGGGATAATAACGTGCTCTACGTGATCGACGGGGTTCCTGTCGGTAACAGCGCTGACCGAGGTGGTGACGGCTCTGGCTTCGGTGCAGGTCGTGCTTCGGGTGAAGGTATCTCGAATATCAACCCTGACGATATCGAGTCGATCAGCGTCCTGACGGGTCCTTCGGCTGCTGCTCTCTATGGTGCAAGTGCTGCTAATGGGGTTATCCTCATCAATACGAAGAAGGGTGCTGCAGGTCAGCTGCGTGTGAACTTCTCTTCTTCGGTAGAGACGGCTTCGCCCTTCATCCTGCCTAAGTTCCAGAATACCTATGGCAATCAGGCTGGTCAGTACACCTCATGGGGTGATAAGCTCTCTACTCCTTCCACCTATAAGGTACGCGACTTCTACAACCGTGGCGTGACGTTCAATAACTCGTTCAACTTCTCGGTTGGTACGGATAAGAACCAGACCTACTTCTCTGCTTCTGCTATCAATGCTAAGGGGATCGTACCTAACAATAAGTACCATCGCTACAATGCTTCGATTCGCAATACGTCGAAGTTCCTCAATGATAAGCTGACGCTGGACGTCTCGGCTAACTACATCCGTGACTACGCGAACAACATGATCTCCTACGGGGCATACTTCAATCCTATCGTAGGTGCTTATCTCTACCCTCGTGGTGAGAACTTCGACCAAGAAAAGTACTTCGAGCGCTACGATGCTGAGCTGGGGTACAATGTACAGCAGTGGAAGCCCGGTAGCATGGGTATGGACGTGCAGAACCCTTACTGGGTGGCATACCGCAACCTGCATCCCGAGGTCAATGACCGCTACATGCTCTTCGGCTCACTGAAGTATGAGCTGAACAAGAAGATCAACTTCACGGGTCGTGCTCGTCTGGATAACACCTTCACTGAGCGTGAGACGAAGCTCTATGCTTCTACCTCCAGCGTCTTCTCTAAGCCTCTTGGTTACTTCTCCTCTGATGTCAGCTACTTCAAGCAGAAGTATGTGGACTTCATGGCGAACTACAATTCCCCTATTGCTCAGGACATCAATTTGACGGCTACCCTCGGTACGTCGTATGAAGAGTATGACAATAAGGGTCAGGGCTTTGGTGGACACCTCTTCCTTATCCCTAATAAGTTCATCTTCCCCAATACCAATCAGCTCCAGAGCGGTGGCTCGCAGTCTTCTACGCGTAAGAGTAATTTCGCAGTCTTCGCTTCTGCAGAACTTGCTTGGCGCAACGCGCTCTACCTCACGCTTACGGGGCGTACGGACAAGCCTTCGCAGCTCGTCGGTAGCGTAGATCCCTGGATCTTCTATCCCTCGATCGGTCTCTCTGCTGTCGTCACCGACCTTCTCTCTGAGAACCTGCGCGCTAAGCTCCGTCCTACGCTCTCTTATCTGAAGATACGTACCTCTTATACGGAGGTGGGTTCTCCTATCCCCTTCACTGGCCTGACCCCAGGTACTATCACGCACTCGATGAGCAGCGGTAAGGTTGAGCCCTTCGACTACTATCCTCTGCCTGACCTGAAGGCTGAGCGCACGCGCTCTATTGAGCTCGGGGTTGACTCCCGTTGGTTCGGTGGTGCTCTGACGTTTGGTGCTACGGTCTATCAGTCAAATACGCTCAATCAGCTCCTTGAGACCGACCTTGATCCAGGTACGGGCTATAAGAAACTCTATGTACAGGCTGGTAATGTCCGTAACCGTGGTATCGAAATGACGCTTGGCTTCAACAAGAAGTTTGGTGGCTTTGAGTACAACTCAAGTGTTACGGCTACGGCTAACCGCAATAAGATCCTCAAGCTGGCTTCTGGTGTCACGAATCCTATCACGCATGAAGTCTTTGACCTGAAGGATATCGTCAAGGGTCGTTTCCGTCTGCGTGAAGGTGGTGAGCTCGGTGACGTCTACGCTAGCGAGCGCATCAAGCGTGATGCTAATGGCTATGTAGACTATACTCCAGGTCAGTCTCTCGTTACGGAGCCAACGACTCCTTATAAGCTCGGTTCGGTCAATGCTAAGTGGAATCTCGGCTGGAAGCATGGTTTCTCTTATAAGGGCTTCGACCTGAATATGCTCTTTACGGCTCGTCTTGGTGGTATCGTCATCTCGAAGACGCAGGCTGCTCTCGACAAGTTTGGGGTTTCTCAGGCTTCTGCTGATGCACGTGATGCTGGTGGTATCAACATCGGCGAAGGTCTTACCATCGCTCCACAGCAGTTCTACGATGCTGTCTACAACCTCGACTCCTACTACGTCTACTCGGCTACGAACGTTCGTCTGCAGGAGCTAAGCCTCTCTTACAGCCTGCCTAAGAACTTCCTTGGCAAGACCTTTAAGAATGTAGCTCTCTCTGTCTACGCTACGAACCTTTGGATGATCTACAACAAGGCTCCTTACGATCCAGAACTCACGGGGTCTACGGGTACGTTTGGTCAGGGCTATGACTACTTCATGCTCCCCAGCCAGCGCACTATCGGTGCCAGCATCAAGGTCGGCATCTAAGTCGAGTACTTATCTTATCAGATAAAGAAGAAACGAAATGAAGAACTTCAAGAAATTAGTCCTTCCCGCTTTGGCGATGGCCTCAGCGCTGGTCTTCGCCTCCTGCAATCAGGAAGATATCAATACCAGCCGTGTCGGTGTCACCGATGAGGAGCTCAACCAGGGTGGTCTTGCCTATGGCCTGGCTATGATGAGCCTTCAGCGCTCGGTCATGCCTATCGGCGTCGCTGGCGAAACGGGGCCTGGGAATAGCATGCAGGTCCTCGAGCTTATCTCTACGGGTAACTATGTAGGCTACTACGGGAATAATAACAACTGGAACTTTAACACGGAAGGTACCTGGACGTTCACCAATGGACGTATGAGCATCCTCTACGGTCTCCTCTACGGGGATGTAGCGAAGTCTTGGCTCCCCATCCACATCCAGGCAAGCCGTGCTAAGGATAACCTGCAGGCTCAGCAGGTCCTGGCTATGGCCAATATCGTGAAGGTTGTCGGCTGGCTGCGTGCTACCGATGCCTTCGGCCCTATCGTATATACGAAGGCTGGTAGCGGTGACATCACGCCTACTCCTGACTCTCAGCAGGAGGTCTATAAGGGTATGCTTGCGGATCTGGAGAAGAGTGCAGCAGTCCTGCGCGAAGCTCGTGAGTCCGTCCTCTCCCGTAATGACCTCGTCTATAACGGTGATGCCAGCAAGTGGGTTAAGCTTGCGAACTCCCTGATGCTGCGTATGGCTGTCCGTGTCCACTTCAAGGATGCCGCACTGGCTAAGGAATACATCGCTAAGGCTTTGGATGCTTCCAATGGTGGTGTCATTGAGACTACCGCTGACGAGGCTAAGATCGGTAACTCCGATAAGCAGCCTCTGGCACACCCAGCACTCATCTCTGTCGATCAGTACAATGAGACGCGTATGGGTGCTACCATCTGGTCTTACCTCCAGGGCTACAATGACCCACGTCTTGAGAAGTACTTCACGAAGGGTACTTACCGCAATATACCAGGCTACTACTTCCTCCCTCCGACCAACAACGAGTCGAAGAAGGAAGGTGCTAATACTGCTCAGTACGCTTCGAAGCCTAACTTCTCTACGGAAACGCCTCTCTACTGGTTCCGTGCTTCGGAGACGTTCTTCCTCAAGGCTGAGGCCGCTCTTTACGGTCTGATCTCTACAGGGACGGCACAGTCTTACTATGAACAGGGTGTCCGTCAGTCCTTCGCCGAAGCTGGCGCAGGAGATGCTACGGCTTATCTGGCTCAGACGGGGGTATTGCCCGCTGCAACTACTGTAGCTTACAACCCTTACCTTTCGAGCAGATATAGCGATAACATCTCCTCTGGTAATGTCTCTCCCAACTGGAATGATGTAGATGCTACTCGTAACCTGCAGGAAGTACAGCTTCAGAAGATCATCACGCAGAAGTACCTTGCGCTCTTCCCCAATGCTTATGAAGCATGGACGGAATATCGTCGTACGGGCTATCCCTTCATTATGAAGCCAGCTGATACCGGGGCTCCTTCGCGTATCGGTGGAGATGCCAGCATGCGTGCTCCTGAGCGCTTCTCCTTCCCTGCATCGGCTTACGATAGCAACCCCAACCTCAAAGTCATCCCCTCTCTCCTCGGTGGTGTAGACCTCGGTAAGACTCCGCTGTGGTGGGTGCGTGACAATCGTCCTAATCAGTAACTCTAAAACGAATCATCTATGAAGATGCTTAAATATGCGCTTGTCGCAGCTATGGCCCTCGCCTCTGTCGCTTGTAGCAAGTGGACTGATGATGAGCGCTTGACCTTCGACAATCAGAAGGATCTCAAGCGAGCCATTCCCTTCATTGAGTTGACGAGTGCCGATCAGCTCACCGCCGAGCAGCAGAAGTATTACAGCGAGCTCCGTGCTTGGAAGCAGACGCCTCACGTACGTGGCTTCGGCTGGTTCGGTGGCTGGACGGCTAAGGGTACGGATCCACAGAAGTACCTCCGTATGCTTCCCGATAGCGTCGACATCGTATCTCTCTGGGGTACGCATGGCGAGCTGACCGAGGATCAGAAGACTGACCTCAAGCTCTTCCAAGACGTCAAGGGTGGTAAGGTCCTCCTTTGCTGGATTGTTTCTAATGTCGGTGACCAGCTTACTCCTAAGGGTAAGACCGCTACGGACTATTGGATCACGGAGAAGGGTGGTGGCAACTTCCTCGAAGGTGTCAAGGCTTATGCTAATGCTATCTGTGATACTATCGAGAAGTACAACCTCGACGGCTTCGATATCGACTACGAACCCTATTATGGTGGTTCTGGTAATCTGGCTACTGCTCTTCAGTCTTATGAAGATGGTGGTGAGACCTATCACTATGACTGGAAGAAGTATCCCGCTGCTGACTATGTAGGTGCAGAGGCAGATATCATCGATGCCTCTTCGGAGCGCAATATCGGTATGTACACCTTCGTCAAGACGCTCTATGATCGTCTTCATCCCAAGGGCCGAATCATCCTCTTCGACGGTGAGCCTTATAAGCTCTCTACCGAAGCCTCTAAGATGATCGACTTCTATGTCTATCAGGCTTACGATGAGTCTACGACTTCCGCAGCTCTGAATAAGGTCCGTCAGGGCTCGAATCTCGACAACTGGGAGGGTAAGACCTTCCTCACGCTGGAGTTCCAGAAGTACTCTAAGACGGGTGGTTTCCCTCGTTATACGAGCTCTAACCCTGAGATTCAGAAGCTTGATGCCGGTCGTCAGATCATGGACTATGCTACGATGCTCATGCCTAATGGCAAGCGTATCGCTGGTATCGGTACTTATCACATGGAGCTTGATACGGAGGGTGGTAGCTATCGCTTCCTTCGCCAGGCTCTCAATGCCGGTAATCGCGTCAGCGACACCCAGAAGGCAGACTTCCAATAATGGCTAACAGAGAAAACAAGAGTTTGATGAAAAGAATAGTATATGCGCTCCTCGCAGCAAGCCTCCTTGGTAGCTGTCAGAATGAGCTTTACAACGATCCCGCAAAGGATCATCAGAGCGAGCAGGGGATCTATATCCACGGTCAGGAGCAGACGCAGATCTTCCTCCTTAGTGGTGCATCGCAGGATGCAAATGGTCCTCGTGTCAGCCTTGTCAAGCCTGCTTCGTCTACCGTCACGGTGAACTTCTCCGTCGGCTCACAGGCACAGCTCGACGCTTACAACGCTAAGAACGGTACGAGCTACAAGCTCCTTCCTTCGACGATGTATGAGCTTCCTGCTTCGGTCACTATTCCCGCAGGTCAGACCTCGGCTTCGATCCCCGTCAAGCTGAAGGCCGTTACCTTCTCAAGTGGCGAAGTCTTCGCTCTGCCCATCCAGCTGCAGGGGAGCAATCCTCACGCTATCGGCGGTCAAAGTGAAGCGATCATCGTCGTCGACCAAGCTACTGAGACGAAGGCTCTCAGCATCAATACGGGCAATGAGATCGCTACTTACTTCGCAGAAGATATCCTTGTGCCCCAGTGGACGATGGAAGTCATGGTCAAGCGCAGCAATATCAACGGTGCACTTGCTGGTACCAAGTTCGTCGGTGCTTCGGATGACAAGAGCGAAATCTACCCTGTCGTCGGCAAGGATGGTTCGTTTTTCCGCACGGGTGGTACTGACCTCTCGCTCTCGAAGGATATCATGCCTCTCGAAGACAACAAGTGGTACATGTTCTCCTTCGTCTATGACGGGGCGAACGTCTCGGTCTACTGCAACGGCCGTCAGGTACTTTCGCAGCCTGTACGCGATGGCGAATACAAGCTTGGAGGATTCTGGCTCAGCACCACACGTGGTCTGATGCGCGAACTGCGATTCTACAAGGTCGCACGTACCCCAGCTCAGATCGCTGCTAACGTCTGGAAGACGGTTGATCCTAAGGATACGAACCTCGTAGCATACTATCCTATGAATGGTAAGAAGTATGATCCTGCTACAGGTAAGGTCACGGAGGATGAGACTCAGATCTGGGACTGGTCTGCCGGTGCACACCACTTCCCCAGCCTCCAGGGTGCTACCTTCGTCGACAATGCAGGTAAGCCCTTCCGCTTCCCCGTCACGGAGTAAGCCTCTTCGGTAATACTTCCCTTATGATCCGCCCCTCGAAGGTCTGTCCTTCGAGGGGCGGATTCTTTTCCGTTTCTTCGGTATCGGTGAGCTGACCTTCTACGCAGAGAACTAAGCTTCTCCCTCCTTCTAAAAGACCTCAGGGGCTGTATCTCCATTGTGAGATACAGCCCCTGGGGCTTTTTATTCCCTCCGCAAGGAGGGGAAGGAATGTGCGAATTAGTCCTCAGCCTGCTTAGCTGCTGCGAGGGTATTCAGCATGAGGGAGATGATGGTCATCGGGCCGACGCCACCAGGGACGGGCGTGATGTAGGAGGCGAGGGGCGCTACTTCATCGAAGGCAACGTCACCGGTGAGCTTGAAGCCACTCTTACGCGAAGCATCGGGTACACGCGTCGTGCCTACGTCGACGATGACGGCACCAGGGCGCACCATATCGGCCTTGAGGAACTCAGGCACGCCGAGAGCTGCGACGATGATGTCTGCCTGCAGGCAGAGCTCCTTGATGTTGGGCGTACGGCTGTGGCAGACCGTGACGGTGCAGTCGCCAGGAGTCCCCTTGTGCAGGAGGAGCTGCGCCATGGGCTTACCGACGATGTTGCTACGGCCGAGGACGACGCAGTGCTTACCACGCGTCTCGATGTCGTAGCGGCGAAGGAGCTCAATGATCCCCTGAGGGGTAGCTGACACGAAGCAGGGAAGGCCGATGCTCATGCGCCCTACGTTGATGGGGTGGAAGCCATCGACGTCCTTGCTGGGGTTAACCGCTTCGATGATGCGCTGCTCGTTGATGTGCTTCGGCAGGGGGAGCTGGACGATGAAGCCATGCACCTCGGGGTCGTTATTCAGGCGCTCGATCTCGCTAAGCAGACGCTCTTCGGTGACGTCATCCTCGAAGCGGATGAGCGAGGAGCGGAAGCCTACCTCGGCGCAGGTCTTGATCTTAGCAGCTACATAGGTCTCGCTGCCGCCGTCATGTCCGACGAGGATAGCTACCAGGTGAGGGGCTTTTTTGCCAGCTGCGACGCGGGCAGCTACTTCGGCCGCGATCTCCTGCTTGATCTGAGCGGAGGTCGCTTTACCATCGAGGAGCTTGTAGGTTTGTTCTTTCATTGGGGTAGTACGATGAATGAGTAGGTGGGCGGAGAGAGTCCGCTACGAGCCCTAAGGCTTATCAAAGATAGGCAAAGTTTGGCGCCTATGAGGTAGAGTCTACTTATGAAAAAACACTGCCCCACAGACCTCGCGGAGAGGCTGTGGGGTAGTGCTACTTTATTGAGGGGGAAGGCGTGCTCTTAGCGCTCGATGCCGTCACGACGAAGGAGGGCATCAATGGTGGCCTTCTTGCCACGGAAGCTCTGATAGAGCTCCTCGGCATCACGGCGGTCACCCTGACTCAGTACCTCACGGCGGAAGCGCTCGGCCGTCGCCGTAGAGAAGATCCCTTCTTCTTGGAAGGCTGCGAAGGCATCGGCATCCAGCACTTCGGCCCACTTGTAGCCGTAGTAGCCAGCTGCATAGCCGCCCGAGAAGATGTGCCCGAAGGAGGTGCTCATCTGGCAAGGTGCAGGTGTAGCGGGCAGGAGCTGAGCCTTCTGCCATGCCGTATCTTCGAAGGTCTTCGTGTCAAGGCCTTCGGCGAGTGGCTCGGTGATCGTGTGCCAAGCCATATCGAGGTAGCCGAAGCTCAGCTGACGACAGGCTGCGTAGCCTGCGAGGAAGTGGCGGGCGCGCTCCATACGCTCGATGAGGATCTCGGGAAGTGCCTGCCCTGTCTGATAGTGTACGGCGAAGCTCTGGAGCCACTCACGCTCATCCAGCCAGTTCTCCATCAGCTGGCTGGGCAGCTCGACGAAGTCACGGACGACGTTGGTCCCGCTGAGCGAGCCGTGACGGCATGTAGAGAGCATGCCATGCAGGGAGTGACCGAACTCATGCAGGAAGGTGCGTACCTCGCCAGGCGTGAGTAGGGCAGGGCGGTCGGCCGTAGGCTGGGTGAAGTTCATCACCAGCACGATGTGAGGACGATGGTCTTCACCCTCGGCAGTGTGATACTGCTCCTGGAGATTGTTCATCCAGGCACCGCTCTGCTTGCCCTCACGAGGGAAGAAGTCGGTGTAGAGAAGTCCGAGATAGCTCCCATCGGCATCGTGCACCTCGTAGGTGTGTACGTCGCTGTGATAGACGGGCAGATCCGTGCGCTCGGTGAAGCGGATGCCGTAGAGGCGTGTTGCCAGCGAGAAGATGGCATCCGAGACGCGCGATAGCTCGAAGTAGGGGCGTAGCTCCTCTTCGTCCAGCTCGTAGAAGGCCTGCTTGTAGTGCTCTGCCCAGTAGCTCCAGTCCCAGGGCTGGAGGGGGAGGGTAGCGCCTGCCTCGCGTGCGAAGTCGGCTACTGCTGCAAGCTCCTTCTCTGCTAAGGGCTTGTAAGCCTCGAGGAGCTCGTCGAGCAGCCCGTAGACTGCCGTCGTGCTACCTGCCATACGGCGGGCGAGGACCTTCTCAGCAAAGCTCTTGGAGCCTAAGAGCTGGGCAAGCTCCAGACGTAGGTTCACGAGGCGACGGATGAGCTCTCTATTGTCATAGGCATCTCCAGCAGCCCCGACAGCCATCTTCGCCAGATACATCTCTTGGCGTAGGGCGCTCGAGGGGCAGTGCTGCATGAAGGGGAAGTAGCTGGGGGCAGAGAGGGTGAAGAGCCAGCCTTCGCCCTTACCCTCCTTCTCTGCAAGCTCACGCGCTACGGCGAGTGTCGAGAGGGGAAGCCCTTCGACCGCAGCGGCATCATCGACGAAGAGGCGGAAGCGCTGCTGATCCTTGAGGTTGTTTTGCCCGAAGGTGAGGCTCAGCTCGCTCAGCTCACGCTTGACCTCGCGCAGTCGCTCCTTCTCCTCGGCAGGGAGCTGGGCACCGCTCTCGCTGAAGCCTTCATAGCAGCGCTCGAGGAGGCGCAGGTCTTCAGCATCGAGCTGGAGGCTCTCACGTGCCTCCCATACCTGACGGATACGCTCGAAGAGGGGCTCGGAGAGGATGATGAAGGAAGAGAGGGCCGATAGCTCAGGATTAACCTCCTGACTGATCTGCATCAGTTCGTCCGTAGCCTCAGCATGTAGGAGGTTGTAGAAGCTACCTGATACCCACTCGAGGAGGGCACCGGAGCGCTCGAGAGCAAGGATGGTGTTGGCAAAGGTGGGGGCTTCGGGCGAGGCGATGATGGCCTCTACCTCACGGTGCTTCTCTTCGATAGCCAGACGGAAAGCCTCGCGGAAGTCCTCAGTCTTGAATTGGTCGAAGGCATAGGCTCCGTGAGGGAGCTGGCTGGGCTGACAAATACTATTCATGTCGTCAGTGATACACGGGAGGGGGTGAAAAGAAAGCTACCTGCCTTCGTCGCAGCCACGCGAAGGGGCAGGCGAAGGCAGGTAGCCGTATGGTGTATCCCTCCAGCGGAAGGCCGCAGGGGTAGGATACGTAGGGATCGACGTCTTAGAGGCGGTCGTTAGAGCCGAGGACGTTGATGATCTTGTGTTCGTAGAGCTTCTTGAGAGACTCACGAGCTGGACCGAGGTACTTACGTGGGTCGAATTCAGCAGGGTTTTCTGCGAAGACCTTACGTACAGCTGCAGTCATAGCGAGACGGCCGTCAGAGTCGATGTTGATCTTGCAGACAGCGCTCTTAGAAGCCTGACGGAGCTGCTCTTCGGGGATGCCGACAGCATCCTTGAGGGCACCACCG
>ERZ1674149.469-NODE-470-length-10321-cov-5.899182_pt1 | contig 10321 bp, 8 predicted proteins | sample MGYA00581311_ERZ1674149 | MGnify/ENA primary metagenome ERZ1674149 (study PRJEB41354, sample SAMEA4873312) | human saliva metagenome | biome: human-associated habitat [ENVO:00009003]; feature: mouth environment [ENVO:08000002]; material: saliva material...
TGTGCAAAATTCGTATGCATAGGAGGCTTTCGGTGTGCAATAAAGTGGGTTAATAATGGACGAAATTCTTGAATAATGCTAACGGAAGTGAGATTTACAAAATTTCTTGATGGGCAAATGGCGCGAGTTTGTCTGCTTTTTGATGCCTCAAAAATGTAAAAGGATTTTGTTTGCTGGCGGCAAACCATCGTTTGGTCGGGACAAACCATCGTTTGCTGCCGGCAAATTATCGTTTGGTCAGGGCAAACGAAAAAATAATTGTAAAAAAGACAACGCAAATGCGCCATTGGTCTGCCTCCAATGGGGATTGGTTATGCGCAGCATCGAGAACGACCCAAAAAAACAGGCCTCCCCTCGGTGTGCGAGAGAAGGCCTGCGGTGAAAATAAGTTTGCCGCATCTCCTTTAGCGGATGTGGGCAGCGCAAAGGAACGCCTATTGAGCCTTGCGGCCGTTTGCGGTGAGCTACAGCCCCTTTAAGCTTTGCGCTTATAGAGCGCAGGCATCCTAAATCTTGCCAATGACGCGCTTCAGTTGGTCGCCGATGCCGATCGTATAGCCTTGACTGAAGAAAACTACGCGGTTGAAGGTGTCGGCAATGATGATGACGGGCAACTCCTGCGTCTTCGTCAGTTGACTATTGAAGATGTCCGTGCGGCATTCGCCTTGCGTGTCGACGCCGAAGCGCAGGTTGCGCGGCAGGTTGGGAAATTCGCCGCGGCGTTTCATAAATATGTCGTATTCTTCCTGCGTCGGGAAGAGCATTATCAGTTCGCGCCCCCAAGCTTCGAGCGCTTCGCGTTGCGCTTCAATGTCGTGAAGGATGTGCGTGCTGGGCTCGTTGTTGGCTTTTAGCAATCCCAAGACGTAATAGCCGCGGCCGGTCGTTGCAATCAAGCCCTTTTCGGCTTTTTCCTGCGTATCATAATAGTGGTTTTCGGCATTAAAGTTGCCGATAACGCTCACTTCTTCCGGATCTTCGCGTAGCGAGAGGACGACGGCCGTATCGTGGGTAAGGGAAAAGGCCGATAAGCGTGCCAAAACACTACCGCTGGCCAAGCGTGTGCCGCTCACGAGGAGGTAATCGCCGTTGTCGATGCGCGTACCATTTTCAAAGTCGTTTTTCCACGTAGCCTGCTCGTCATAATTCATCAGTACGGGCGCCCCATCTTCGAGTTTGCTGATCGTAAACTGCGAATAGTAGCCCGGATTCTCGCGAAATTGCTGCGGAACGTAGTCGATGCTTAAACGCGATTGCGGCTTGTTCGTTTGCTGCTCAGAGCGGCAGAAGGGCGTATCGCGCCAATCGTGGTCAAAATATTGGAACTTCATCGTCACTTCATCGAGGCGGGCGGGTATTCCTAAGCTTCGCGCGGCGGCCACGAAGAGCAGACCGCGATTGAAGTCGTTGGCCAATCGGTAAGCAAAAGCCGTTTCTGGCCGCTGCGTGCTACGTTGCGGATAGTCGGTCTTATCTTCACGAATGTTTTTTCGGATATAGTCGACCAACAAGGCCGGTTGGCGGCGAAAGTCAGCCTGTTGCTTCGGCGTGAAAGCCTTGCGCAGATAAGCGCGCCAAGGGGAGAGTTGCTCGTTCCACACGCGAGGACGGATGATCATCGGATCATAATCTTTTGTGCCTGCAAGCGCTTGAATGTGGGCCAAGATAACGGAGCTGTCAAAGTCGCGCAGATCTTTTTCTGTCAGTGTTTCCAAGACGCGCAAAGTGAGTTCGCGATCGATATTCGGTGTGCGCAGCAGACTGAAGAGCACCTGCCAATTGCCTTTGCTTTTCTCGATGAGCGGGCGCAGGCGCTTAAAGTCGTAATGGTTGGTCCGGCAGAATTCGGCTGACGCCGCAGAGTCGGGGAAAGTATGAACATAGGCCATACGAATACTATCTTCGCGAACCAAGCGCTCATTGCAGAGGCGCTGCGCTGCGACGCTCACGGTCGGCAGCGTATCCGTGCCCGCGGGCGGCACGATGTTGAGATCCACCTCATAGCGGTCGCCGGGCTTGCGATCCAACTTTATCGTGGCCTTTTCGCCGGCGTGTACTTTGGCAAAGCCATAGCGGCCTTTGTATGTGGCCCATACGATCAGGTCGCCCAAGCCGGAAAGGAGCGAAGCCTTGCCGTCGGCGGCTGTTTGCATTGATTTGAGGACGTAAAATTCAGCGTAATTGTAGAGTCGGAACTGCACGCTTGCGCCCTTGACGGGACGTCCTTGCTCGTCGACAATTGTAACGTTTGTTGTAGCCGTAGGGGCGTAATTTTCCGTCACGTTAATGGTCGTCCGATTGGGATGGCGCTCTAAAACTTCTTCAGGCCCGTCGTATTTTCCGAGTACCGTCGTGTTCATAAGTATGCCGCGCGAAGCCGGACGGTTGAACCAGGCTACGTTAAGTCGGGCAGCCGGTTCGCAAGCGCCGAGGAAGTACCACCGGCCATCGGCCCAAGCTTCAACCCACGCGTGGTTGTCGTCCGTATGCGCCCATCGCGGCGTATAAACCTGGCGCGCCGGAATGCCGACTGCGCGCAAAGCGGCTACCGTAAACGTCGACTCCTCGCCGCAACGCCCCGTAGCCGTTCGCATAGAAGCCAGCGGCGAACTGGTGCGACCGTCGGAGGGCTTGTAGGTGACATATTCGTGGCACCAATGGTTGACGGCTAAGATGGCATCGTACATTGATAAACCGGCAACGCGTGCTTTCAGGGCTTCATAGCAGGTGGTGCGGAAACTATCCAAGGCTTCGTTGTTCACGCGTACGGGCAGGACGAAATGCTGCCACTCGCGCTGCGGCACGCGTTGCCCCCAAGGCATTTCGCGCCGTGCACGCAAAGCCGCTTCCGTTTGCCGGACGAAGAAACTCGGCTCATAGTCGACCACGTCGGGCCAATACATATAAGTATATAGGAACTTGAGGGCTTGGCGCGCCTCTTCGCTCTTGGCTTGCTGCAAGGCTTGTGCGGGCAATGCACACGGCGTGGCTTTATAGCGCGCTTTGAAGTCTTTATTGATTTGTTCCGTAGTTTGCGCTCCTGCCCCTAAAGTGCAGAGGAGTAAGAGAGCCGCGAGAATATTTCTCATAGTGTTTCGATAGAGTTTGTTTAGGTGTGCGAAGGTAAACATTCTGATTTATTTGAGGAAGTATAAGTTCCCTTATTCTTTGTTTTGCTTTCGTATTGCCGCTAACAAACGCTTAAAATGTGCGACTCATTCGTTCTTCTTATAGCTTTTCACGGCCAATGAGGCCAAGATGATGCCCATGACTGCGAGGATAGAAAATTGAAGAACAACGCCTGAGAAAGCCGAGCCGCGGATAGAGATTGTGCGCGCTGCGTCCATATAGTGGCGAACGGGATTGGCGTAGGTGAGGATCTGTGCCCAATCAGGCATACTGCGCACCGGCGTAAAGAGTCCGCTGAGGAGCATCATACAAACCAGCGTAAACCACATCACAAGCATAGCCTGCTGGAGCGAATCACTGTAATTAGAGATGATTAATCCAATGCTACTAAAGACGATAGCCAACGCGATGGCGAAAACGAATAGCAGCGCGATGCTGCCGACCGGTGTGATGCCATAAAGAAGCCACGCGAGTAGCAGGCAAATACTGAAGTCGATGAGTGCGATTACCCAGTAAGGAATGAGTTTGGCAAGGATAAAAAGCCACTTGCGGACGGGCGTGACGTTGATTTGCTCAATTGTTCCGGCTTCTTTCTCGCCTACGATGTTAAGCGCCGGTAGAAAACCGCAAATCATGATCATTATCATTGCCATAAGGGCAGGGATCATATTGACTTTATAACTCTCGTGGCGGTTGTAAAGGCGTTGCACGACGAGCGGCTTTAGTGTGGGTGCGGGTGATGGGCGTCCGGAGAGGCCGGTTGCGGCGATGATGTTGGAGAGATAAGCGGCGCCGATGCCGCCTTTGGTGCCATTGACCGCATTGGCTGCGATGAGCACGCGGGTGGGCTTGCCGAGCGTAAGGTCGTGAGCGTAATGGCGTGGGACAACTATAATAATGTCGGTCTTTCCCCGCTCTAAGGCTTGTAGGGCGCGATTGTAGGAGGGTGCCGTACCGCAAAAATTGAAATAAGTAGAGGCTTCTACGCGCTGAATCAATTGCCGAGAAATGCTTGATTGGTCGTGATCAACTATAGATACACCGATGTTGCGCACTTCCATACTGGTAATCCACGGAGCAATGCCCATAATCATTATGGGATACAAGATGATGAGTCGGACGACGAAAGTATTGCGACGTATCTGTATCCATTCTTTCTGAAGGAGGTAGCGGAACATCATTTGGGAGAAGGTAAAAAGAGATTTATTCCAGTCGGGTCTTAAACTTTTTCAGTGCAATGCCAAGAATTAACAGACTCATAGCCGTAAGGATTAGGAGTTCGCGCCCCACCATTGGCAAGCCGACACCCATAACCATCAGTTTGCGAATGGCGGCAATGAACCAGCGCGCCGGAATAATGGCTGAGAACCATTGCAAGGGGAGGGGCATACTTTCGATAGGGTAGATCATGCCCGAAAGTAGCAAGTTGGGCATCAGCATCAGCATACCGGAGATAAGCAAAGCTTGTAGCTGAGTCTTTGCCACGACACTGATGAGCAAGCCAAGGCAGAGGGCAAGAAAAATATAAAGCAGGCAGAGCGTGAGGATGGCGAGAAGATTGCCGGAAACGGGAACTTTCAGCACAAAGTTGGAGATACCGAGAATGAAAAGCAAGATGATGATAGATAATAAGAAGTAGGGTACGGCTTTGGCGATAAGGATCAACAGCGGGCGGATGGGCGAGACGAGCAAGACCTCCATCGTGCCGCGCTCTTTCTCACGAACAATGCTTACAGAAGTCATCATCGCGCAGATGAGCAGCAGCAATAAGCCCATAATACCGGGCACAAAGTTGTAGGCGCTTTTCATTTGCGGGTTGTAAAGCAATCGTGTGATGATTTCTGTGGGTTGCGGTACGTGGGCCGCTGACGTTGCTTCCGCCATACCCGCTTGGAGGATCTGCGTAGCGTATGCCCCTTGCATAGAGGCTTGATTCGGGTCAGCCCCATCAAGGATTAGTTGTACTTGGCCCTGACCTTTGGGCAACCGATCTGCAAAGCGCGGCGAGAAGACGATGGCTATGTCAGCCTGTCCGTTGCGAATGAGTTGCTCCGCTTCAGCGGTTGTCTGCGCCGTATGCGTCAGGGTAAAGTATTCTGAGGCATCGAGTCGAGCGAGCATACGTTGCGTGAGGTGATCGGCAGGCGTTGTCACAGCGACCAAACGCACGTCTTTTACGTCGGTAGAAATGGCAAAGCCAAAGAGCAGCATCATAATGAGCGGCATACCGAAGAGGATAAGCATCGTGCGTCGATCACGCAAGATGTGCCGAATCTCTTTTCCCACAAAGGCTATAAACGTTTTCATTCTTATTCCTCCGCCTTATGTTTCTTTTCTTTCTGCGCGGCGCGCAAGGAGCGTAAATACCTCTCCCAGCGTCTCTTTTTCAAATCTGCTTTTCAGTTCGTCGGGCGTGCCCAATGCGCGTATCTTTCCATCTACCATAATCGAAATGCGGTCGCAATATTCCGCCTCGTCCATATAGTGGGTCGTGACAAAGATTGTGATGCCCTCTGCCGCCGCTTGGTAAATGAGTTGCCAAAATTGCCGCCGCGTAGTTCCGTCTACGCCGCCCGTAGGTTCGTCTAAGAAGACCACTTCAGGCGAGTGAAAAATGCTGACGGAGAAAGCCAGTTTCTGCTTAAAGCCTAAGGGCAGCGAGGCTACTAATCGGTCAGCATATTGCGCGATGTCGAGTTTGTCGAGCAATTCATCAGTTTTGCGGCGAATAGCTTGGTCTCGCATACCATAGATGCCGCCGAAGAGGCGAATGTTCTCGCGCACGGTCATATCTTCGTAAAGCGAAAACTTCTGACTCATATAACCGATGTGGCGTTTAATCTCTTCATATTGTGTGCGCACATCATAGCCGCCGACGATAGCCGTGCCGGACGTGGGCCGACTCAGCCCTGAAAGAATGCGCATGGCCGTAGTTTTACCGGCTCCGTTAGCGCCCAAGAAGCCGAAGATCTCACCGCGTCGGACCGTAAATGAAATATCGTCGACGGCGCGGAAAGAGCCGAAAGCTTTCACGAGATGATTGACGGAGATTACATTGACGTCCGTCTCCTCTTTTGTTGCAGCCTCTGTTTCCTGCTCCTTTATATAGGCAGAAGCAGTTGTGATAAAGTCGGGCGCAGGTGTTGTTGTGGGGCGCGTTAAGATAATTTCATCGCACTTCTTTATTTCATCTTCGTAGGGCGTCGATACTAACATTGTAATGCCTCGGCGCTTCAAGGTGCCCAGCATATCCCAAAAGTCGATACGCGAGACGGGGTCAACGCCCGTTGTAGGCTCATCCAATAATAATACGCTTGGGCGATGAATCAGTGCGCAACTTAAAGCCAGTTTCTGCTTCATACCTCCCGACAGCGCGCCTGCACGGCGATCTTTGAAACGCTCTATCTGTCCGTAAATGTCTTTAATATCGTCGTAACCTTCTTCGATGGTCGTTCCGAAAAGCGTAGCGAAAAAGCGCAGATTTTCTTCCACGGTGAGGTCTTGGTAGAGGCTGAAGCGCCCCGGCATATAACCTAAACGCCGGCGGATGGCTCGCATATCGTTTACCGTATCGTAGCCGTCGATGGTTGCTGTGCCGGAATCGGGTAAAAGTAAGGTGGCCAAGATGCGAAACATCGTGGTTTTTCCCGTTCCGTCAGGGCCGATAAGTCCGTAAAGCGCACCTTTTGGTACGCTGAAAGAGCAATCGTCCAAGGCCACAGTTGCTCCGTAGCGTTTCGATATGTGCTTTACCTCAATCGGATTCATAGTTTTACCTCTCCATACATACCCATCTTAAGATAGCCGTCGTTGATCACGGCAATCTTCACGGCATAGACAATGTCTGCCCGCTCATCGTCAGTGAGAATCGACTTGGGCGTAAACTCAGCGTTGGGCGAGATCCACGTCACCGTGCCGGAATAACTGCGGCGCGTGTCGCTGCCATAGTTGCTGAATACTTTTACGCGTTGTCCTAACTTTACTTGCGCCAGTTGACGTGACGTGATGTAGGCTCTTATAAACATATGACGCGTGTCGGCTACTTTGAAAAGAGGCTTTCCTATCGTGGCAAACTCGCCTTGCTCGGCGTACTTTTCTAATACAGTGCCCGCAATCGGCGATGTGATGTGACACTTCTTTAATTGATCAAGTATTTGAAGCCGTTGTATTTCAGCGCCGCTTACCTGACTGTTTAGGCTGCGCGTACTATTTGAAAGTGCTGAGATTTGTGCGTTCAGTTGGCTTTGTAGAACCCGCACGGCATTGCTTGCATCGTCTGTTTGTTTGCGTGTTGCCGCTCCGTCTGCAAAGAGAGCCGCCGTGCGCTTCTGCTCCAATTCGGCTTTTGACAACTGTTGGCGCGTAGCGGCAATTTGTGCGCTGATGTCGGGGCGTTGTTCGGCAAAACTTTCTCGCGTGGCGCCGATCTGCCGTGCTTTAAGTTGGAGTTGAACAGTATCTATAAGCCCCACTTGTTGATGCGCCTCTACAAGGTTGCCTTCGCTTACGCCGAAAGTCATCAATCGCCCTGTGGCTTCAGCGGAGACGGTTACTTCTGTCGCTTCGAAGATACCCGTAGCGTCAAACTCTTTTTCCTTGTTGCCGCAGGCACTTACCAGCAGGGTGAATGCGGCGATAGCTATTACAGTCTTTTTCATGTCTCGTCGTTTTAAGCGCTTTGTAGGTGCAGCGTTTTCGTTTATCTCGCTCTCTTTTCAGAAAGCACCTTTGATGATTTTCAGTTCGTATATACTTTGTAGTAGTTCAAGCTCGTGCACGGCGCGCGTGATGCAAGCTTCGTTTTCTTTCGTGATTTCTTGCAAGAGTCGGTCAGCATCGATTGTGCCGTGTGTTAGTTGTGCTTCCGTGGCTCGTCTTATGGATTGGCGCAGACTGACGATTTCGTCGTCGGCTTGCATTACTTTGCGTCGCCCCGCGATGTGTGCTTGTTGCTGAGCCTCCTCCATTTGATTGTTAAGGAGGAAGAGTTCACGCGCATTCTCCGCCTCTTCGCGCTGCACGCCCAATTGGTGCAAATCGTTGCGGCGCGTGTATAAACTGCTTAGGCTCCACGAGAGGCGCGCACCGGCAAGCGCATTAAACGAGAGTTGGCGGCGCTGCATATCTTCAAAGAGATTGTAGCCGGGGCGCCCGTAATAGCCTTGGGCAAATATGCTCAAGACGGGCAACAGGCGGCTTTTGAGAAGCTGCTGCTGCGTATCTGCTAAACGCAAGCGGCAGTCGATGAGTTGCAATTCGGGGCGCTCGTTGGTCTTAGGATCGGTATTGATTTCCGAAGAGGGCTTCACCAAACTATCGGCCTGCTCTACGCCGCAGAACAGTGCAAGCATACGACTTACGGCGTGCCGCGCTGCAGTGAGTTCGTCGCCTGCTTGTATAGCGCGGAGTCGTTCGGCGCGGAGTCGGTCTACGTCACTTTGCATAGCTACGCCGCGTTGCAGCATTGCTCGGAGTTTGTCTTCGTTGCTTTGCAGCATTGCCTGCAGTTGAGCGTTGAGGCGTATGCGTTCGTCAAGCAGCAGTTGCGAGAAGAATAAGTCGCTCACACGGCGGCGTAAGGCATAGAGATTTACGTCAGTCTGCGCCTCTTCTATCTCTGTCTTGCGCTTTTCCACTTCTGCTTGTCGACTGATTCGCCCGCCGTCCCAAAGCGTCTGACTGATTTCCACTTGCAGACGATATTGCTCCTTGCCTATCCCCTCGTAAGTTTGGCCGCTTTGTGCCAGTATCGATGAGGGTTTGTCGGGTAGTTGCGTTGTGCGGTTCTGCACTGTTGCTTGCACCGAAGCCTGCACTTGTGGCAACCAGGCTTTCTTTATGTTGCTCACATTATAGGCTGCTGAGCGGCGTATCAAGTCATAGCGCTTTATCAAAGGATAGTTTTGCTTGGCCATCTGCTGACACGCTTCCAGCGTAAGTTGCGCGCAGCAACTCATCGCCCGGCCCGTTAGCATCATCGCCATCAATAAGAGAGTTTTCATCGTTCGCTCGTTTTTCTGTTGCAAAGGTAAGGCAGATGTAAGTAGGCCGCCTTATCTTTTATGGCTATAAAATGGTCTTACGCTACACAAATGTGGGGAAAAAGCGCGCAAATAGCCTTCTCTTCAGTTATCTTTGTGGTCGAAATAATACCACACGCGATGAACGATAAGAAGCCTGAGACGCTTACCATCGAGCAGATAAGAGATCGCCTGAGCGAAACCGTAGACAAAAGACAGTTGCCCATCTTGGCCGATGGCGTTGCCTTGTTGGGCCGAGGGCGCAACCTTTTTGGAAAGGCTGTTGAGGTGCAGATTCCTTATCGCCTGCCCGGCGTCCGACTGGGGGTGCTGATGGCCGGGGAGGCAGATGTGATGATCAATTTGATGAGTTACCACGTGGAGGCTCCCGCTGCCGTATTCATCGGCGATAACTCTATTTTTCAACTTCAAAGCATTGCGCCGGATAGCGAAGTGCAGGGCGTCTTTGTAGATCCTGCCTTGTTCAACGAAATCTTTTCCGCTTGTCCGCCGGCAACTTTCAATGGGCAGGTGCGCGATTTCATTACCCCCATAAATCAGGCTGCGGGAGAAAAGATAAATGCACTTATTCAAGCGCTTACGCACACGTTTGCTGAGGGGGAATATAACCACAGCGTGGTGCATCACCTTATAGCGGCATTGGCCCACGTTTTCAGTGAGATTTATGAAAAGCAGGTTGGTAAGCAACAGAGTCGCCGTTCACACACGCGTCAACTCTTTGATCGTTTTATTTTGCTTGTCAATAAGTATGGCAGCTATCAGCACAACCTCGCCTTCTATGCCGCTCAATTGTGCATCACGCAACCTTATCTTAGTCGCGTAGTGCAGCAAGAGAGCGGCGTCTATGCCAAAGAATGGATAGATCGTGCCGTTATTACTGAGGCGAAAGTAATGCTCAAGCACAGTAATCTGCCCATTGCGTGCATTGCTGAAAAGCTTAATTTTTCTAACCCGAGTTTTTTCAATAAGTATTTTAAGCGCTTGGCGGGCGTCACACCCGGTGCGTTTAGAAACAGTTAAGAGACGGCGGAGGGGCGCCGCGGCCGTCTTCTTCGTTGCATATGATTCTTGTCGCACACAGACCGCACAAAGCAACGACAAGCGTATTTGAACTTAGCAAATAAACTTGTCAAAGAAGAATGAAATTAAGA
>ERZ1674149.472-NODE-473-length-10299-cov-14.432155_pt1 | contig 10299 bp, 10 predicted proteins | sample MGYA00581311_ERZ1674149 | MGnify/ENA primary metagenome ERZ1674149 (study PRJEB41354, sample SAMEA4873312) | human saliva metagenome | biome: human-associated habitat [ENVO:00009003]; feature: mouth environment [ENVO:08000002]; material: saliva material...
CATTTTGATGCGGTTGCCCTGATTTATATATTTTAGAAACATATTTTTCCGTAAAATTATGTACCTTTGTCGGCAAATAAAGATATTCTCGTCAAACAAATATAAATAATATAAACATGGAAAAAAACAGAAAAAAACAAATCGTAGTTTTGAGTATAGCTTTAGTTTGCATTTTCATCTTGGTATTTTCATTGTTCCATAAATCAGCGACAAAAGATAGCGCAAATCCTCCTTTAACAAATGTTTTGACTGATAGCATTTCTCAAATTGTCTCAGCTTGTCCTGGCGAAATTGGTGTGGCGGTTATTGTTAATAACAGAGATACGGTTAAGGTCAATAATAAGAGTGTTTATCCTATGATGAGTGTGTTTAAGGTTCATCAGGCATTAGCTCTTTGTAATGACTTTGACAATAAAGGAATTTCACTTGATACCTTAGTAAATATAAATAGGGATAAACTTGACCCAAAGACTTGGAGTCCTATGCTGAAAGATTATTCAGGGCCAGTCATATCATTGACAGTGAGAGATTTGCTGCGTTATACTCTTACTCAGAGTGACAACAATGCAAGCAACCTTATGTTTAAGGATATGGTTAATGTCGCTCAAACAGATAGTTTTATAGCCACACTCATTCCTCGTTCAAGTTTTCAGATAGCTTATACGGAAGAGGAAATGTCGGCTGACCATAACAAGGCTTACTCTAACTATACATCTCCTCTTGGTGCTGCAATGTTGATGAATCGTTTGTTTACTGAAGGTCTTATCGATGATGAGAAACAAAGTTTCATTAAGAATACGTTAAAAGAATGCAAAACAGGTGTAGATAGGATAGCAGCTCCACTTCTTGATAAAGAAGGGGTTGTTATAGCGCATAAGACAGGTTCAGGTGATGTTAATGAAAATGGTGTTCTTGCAGCTCACAATGATGTTGCCTATATATGTCTGCCTAATAATATCAGTTATACCTTAGCGGTATTTGTTAAGGATTTCAAGGGAAATGAATCACAAGCGTCACAATATGTTGCGCATATATCAGCTGTAGTATATTCTTTATTAATGCAAACTTCAGTAAAATCTTAAACTGCACTTGCTTTGATAATTAATGATAAACAATCTAAAAGCACTCTAATCGTTATCGGAGTGCTTTTAGATTACTAATCAAATTGCTTCTATTATAATTTGAATCCTCTACTTTTTCTTTCTTCCTGTTGCGGCACTCTTGCTCCATATCTAAGCCTGTGCCATTGCTCCCTGAACCAGTCGGCAATCGGCTTCCTGTTTATTGTCAGGTTCAGCCTGCTTTCATCGTCAGGGTCATTTTCCACCCTTAAAATATCATCCTTTATATCAAAGTTCCGCCTGTGTTGCTCGGAATAGATTTTACCGCTACATTTCAGGGCTTCTTTTTTGACTATAAGACTTTCAGTCATTTCTTTAGAGAATCCCAGCATGGCACAAAACTTTTCCATGCGCAGCATTTCCCTGAACATCGGAAACCACCTGAAAGCCTTGTCTATGATTCTGGCGAGCCGTGACAGTTCTTTTTCTTTCATGTCAAGTTCCTGCCTGTGCATTTCTCTGAGATTGTGGATTTGCGTATCATGCTGTTTCTGCATCTGCTGTACTTGGCTCTGCAATTTTTCAATATTGGTGTTCCGTTTTGAAACCTCGTCTTGCAGTTTTTCGTTGGCACGTTCCAGTTCTTTCAGTTTTCCACTCCCGAAAAGAGAAGCAACTCCACTAGTTATGGCTGTCGCTGCCGTGGTGGCTGTCTTCTTTAACTTGTCAGTGCGTATTTCTGATTTCACCTGTTTCAGTTCCTGCTCGGCAAGATTTATCTGTTCTTCTTTGTGCCGTTTGGCTGCATCCATGCGTTGCAGTTCAGCTTTCTGCTTCTCAATGATAAAGTCGTTCCGTTCCAGATGCTCCTTACCAGTGACAGCCTTTGACTGCCCGCGTTCCATCAGCAGGATGTCGGATGCAAGGGTCTGCATCTGCATCATGTCATCGTCATTGAGCTTTCGGCTCTTTCCTGTTTCGTGGTTCATCCAGTCGAAAACGATATGGGCATGATAGTTCGGCTTGAACCATCTGTCCCCGACTTTGAAGCTTTCCCTGTCTTCCGCTTCCGGCTGACCGTTCAGCCAATGCCCTTCATCCTTGTGCAGGAAGATTTGCAGCGGTGTGATTCCCCAGCGTCTTTGACACTCCTCACCGAATTTACGCACGTCTGCCAGTGTGGTGTCCGACCTGACAAGCAGCACTCCTTCACGTATGGGGGAGCATCCCGCAATCTTGACTATTTTACCGTTCTTGCCTTTGCGTTCACGCTCCTTTTCCTGCATGGCACGTCCGGTCTTTTCCTTTACCATCTGTCTGATATTGTCATAATGCATCCGCAAATCCGGACTGCCGAAGTCGGGATTTATCCACTGCTCATTATCGGTGGAGAGTTCTGGAACCACATAGGTTCTGGACTCTCCGATGTGGCGCATGTATTCGGCAGTCCTCCTGTTGTGAGCCTCACTCGATGCGATATTGCAGGGCTTGATATGTATGCTTGATTTTGTTGCCATAGATACTTGTTTTTTGGGTTTGTACTTTATTGTTTGCTTTTCCGCTGTCCGTAAACGCATGGGGTTCTTAGGGGTGCAACCCATAAGCGGAGATTGCAAAGAGAGGGTCACTCTTTGCTCTGGGTTCTCAGGGGAGAAACGCCCTGAGTGGGTCATTAGGGTAAAACCCTAATCCCCTCGGGAGAGCCCACAACTACGTAAGCGGAGCGTGTAGTTATAGTGGGCTATATCAATGGCAAGCCATTGTCTGCAAACTCCAGCCTACGGCTTCCGCTCTCCTCCGTCAGGGAGGTTTTTCATCATCGTTGCCGATTGGAGATGCACCGACCAGCACAAGGTCTAAATCGTCTATCAGTTTTTGCAGGACGGGATTCTTCTCTATCATCCGCTGGAGGATTCTCTCAGCCTCGACCAAGTGGTTGGCTGTACTCATCACCTTGCCCTCCCGTATCTGAAAGATAATCCAATCGGCTATGTCGATATGGGCTTCTTTTTGTTTCGGGGTGGCATTCCTTTCGATGATGTCCGAAACCACCACCTTACAAAAGTACATGCTCTCGGCTCGCTGTTTCCACTCGGCATAAGCATCGGCATCGGGAAAGAGAAGCACGGTTCGCCCTGACAGTACACGGAGTTTCTCTTCTCTCATCTGACTCTTACCACCCGTAGCCAGCCATACATAATCGGGGAAGATAGCAGAACCGATAACGGCACTCTTCTCGGATTCCACCAAGACCACCACCTTGTCGGGATGCGTTTTCAACAAGTGTTCCCCGAAAAGGCATTGGGATAGTTGCCAATCCTCTGCCAACACACGCTGCTTTTTCAATATGCTGTGTATCCAGTTCACTGCCGATGTCTGTCCTCCCTTGATACGGTGTCCGTCTTCGGGATTGTACTGCATCACCTTTCCCGTGCGTACCTTGCCCGTCCTGTCTATCTGCCAAAAGATAACAGAGCCGTCACGGGTAGCCCCCAAACGGTATTCCTCCAACAACCGCTTCAACACCTCTTTCGCCTTGTCGCCATAGTAGGAAGTAAGGAGTGTGAAGAGGAAACGGAAGAAATTGCTACGCTCGCTTTGCGACTTCTCCACATAGTGAGGGGGAATATAGCCGATGGCTGTCGGCTTACTTTGCTGCTTCACTTTCTTCTGCTCTGCTCTTTGCCTGTCAAAAGAGAAATCATTGGTAGTTCTGTGTTCAGGATGCTCTTGAAAATACTCTTTCGGAGTGTAGTGATACCCACAACCGCTTTCGTGGTTACATCTGCCGACCGATGGATGCAACGGCACATTATTTTCGTCCACGTAATAGACGAAAGAATGCCTGTCTCCGCATTTGGGGCAGGTATGCCGTGTTGCCGTTCCTTTATACTTCTGTAATGAATAATTGCCCATAGCTTAGTCCGTTTTTGATGGTTGATTGTCGGCTGTCCCATCCTGTCCCATTGTCCCACACTCTAAGGGTTGGGACAGTGGGACACTTGGGACACCTGCGTTTTTACTCTCTTTGCTGCGCTGGATGATACGGTTTACGGTGGACTTGCCACAATTCACCTGTGAGGCTATCTCCCTGACGGACTTGCCCGATTGGGAGAGTTGCAGAATTTGGCAATCCCTTTGGCTTGATTCATTGTCGCCCAATTTTTTCAAGTGTTCCTTTTCCGTGGAATAGCCCCTGAACACGAACTGCAAGAAAGCATCCACCTTGTCAATCTCGTAAACGATTACATTATCCGCATCATGAGAGAACGTGCCATAGCGCACTTTAAGCTGCTTCACATAGCGAAGCCCTCCGTCTTGGGCACTTTTTCCAATGGTGAACACGCTGTCAAAGAAATTGTAGAGCCGTTTGCTTCCGGCAAGGTCGTTGGATGTGATGGGACAATCCAAAGAGCGTTTGGGCGTATGTGCTAGGACAAGGATAGAGAGCGCATATCTCTTTTTGAGATTGTTCAGCTGAATCATCAGCCGTCCTGCGGCATCGCCTTTCTCCATGGCGCAACACAGGTAGGTAAGATTGTCAATGATGAAAATCTTGCAGTCGGTCTGCACAGCCATCTGTTCAATGCCGCCTATGATAGCTTCCTCAAAGTTGGCATCCAAAAGCTGGTTGCAGTCAATAGACACCCGATAGAGTTTGTCGGGAAAGGTGTAGAGCTCTCCATGCTCGTTGGTATAGCGGAGCTGGAACTGCTTTTCGGACAGTTCAAAGTCCAGATACAGCACATTGTCGGTTCGGGCGATGCGGTCGGCTATCTGCACGGCAAGGATGGACTTGCCCACGTTGGAATCGGCAAACAAGCAGGAGAGTTCCCCCTCGTACCAAAAGCTGTCCCACAGCGCACGGGGCGTAGGCAATAACGATGCTTCAAGAATGGTTTGGTTTGCCGTCTTGATATTCATCATGCCTACACTGTCGGGCATACCGTTATGCGCTTGGGATGCTTTTGTGAGGTCGCCACGTATCAGGTTGATATAGTTCTTATCCTCTTCCATATCATTCACCAGTTACGTGGGTTGGGCTTGCGACGGTGGGAAGAGGATAAGGACTTGTTCAGTTCCTCGTCTGACAACGGTATGGGATTCTTTCGGGCGGTTTCCAGCCACTTGTCCAGTTCGTCACGGTAAAGGCAATAGCGTTTGCCGGGCTTGGTGGCAGGGATTGTCCCTTCTGACAGTTTCATGTAGAGCGTACCCTTAGGGATACCTAAATACTCTGCTGCCTCGTCCACAGACATGGGCACGTGGGTGTCCACCGTTTTGGCATTGTTCACACTGCGCTGCTCGGCGAGCAGGCTTTTCAGGCTCATCACTTCGTCTCGAAGCTGAGCGACAACCTCGGGGAGGTCGTTGAAGGTAAGAATTGATTTTTCCATTCGCGTACTCGTCTCTTTTGTAAGACTTGGCGCAAAGGACTGAAATGATATATCCGTGAATATCTCCACGACACGTCATTGCAAAATAATTCCCGAATAATTAAGCCCAGCCATAAATGACGGGTAAAATTACTCGGGAAACGATGTAAAACAGGCGGTTATGAGTTACCGGATGGTTGTCGTTGGTGTCGTGATTATCCTAATTCCGCACATAATCCTCGGGATAGTGGAAATCAAGTTTGCCGTTTTCGGGTTCATCAATGGGAATTTCCGTCTTTAACGGCTCTACCTTGAAATTCTTGATGGTTGATAAGTCTGTATCAGCAAACGATTTCGGGAAAAGGGCTTTGATGAACTTGGCACGGTTATCCCCATTGTAGTATCTCTTGTACAGGAAACGCTCAGAGATATTCCATACGAAGTGACGGAGTGGAATGTTGTTGATGTCTTTGGTAAACGGTCTTTGTATGGGCTTCGGGGTATAAGTGTTAAGATTCATCCATTTGTCCACCTCAGTACAGATGTGGTTCACGGTTTCTTGGTCGGCAATGCGAGGCAGGTAATAATGGCAATACTCCATGACCATGCGGATGCGCTCTTCCTTTTCCCGTTGCTCTCTGCTTGCGTAATTGGCACGGTTCTTTTCGTGAAGATCCGGGGCGATAGTAAGCTCTATCGGTTGTGTTTGGATAAGTGTCTCTTCTTTTGTCGGGGATGATTCGGGTACAGGCTCAGGGACTGATGTAGGTCCAGGCACAGATGTGGCTTCTTCAAGTGTATTTTGTGACAGTTCTTCCTGCACCTCTATGGCTTCGGCAATCGTTTCTTTCTTGCCGAACTTGATTTTGTAGATTTCGTATGTATCAAAGATAAGTGTCTGAAAGGAGAGATAGAGCAACCATCCCAACAGGTTACAGCATACGAATACTATCCACCTGACAAAGTTGTCTTGGTTGAAGCTGTCCGCTATTACCAGCGTGGCAATGGAAGATATTAGGACGATGGCGAAGCCGACAAAGCCCAAGATGATGTATTTGTCCTTGATTGATGATTCCATATTTCGTTGAGAGATTGAATGTTCCTGTATTATTTTGTGCAAAGTTAATGCTATTTTTCCCAATTACTGCCCGTTATTTGCGGTTAGAACGGTCTTTTTCAATGTATTTCACGAAATGTCATCATATCATACTCTGTTTCATACTCTGAGGGGCTTATAAATGGTGGCATCAAGCCAAAAACATAGAGGGGCGATTATAGCCTTGTAGCCATAACCGCCCCTCTGAATACCTGTCAATGTGAGACATTTATGCCTCCTTGCGCTTCAAGGTTATCTTGTCCACCACCTGACACATCTGCTGCGCTGCTATCTTGGAATAGATTTGTGTGGTGGTAATGTTCTTATGTCCGAGATAGGCTTGGATGACAGCCATGTCCGTTCCCATTTCCACGTGCAGGCTTCCGAAGCTGTGGCGGGTACAGTGAAAGGTGATTTTCTTGGTTATCCCTGCTGCCGTGAGCCACCGTTGGAGTGGTCCTTGCAGCATCTTGTCCTTGAAATCCTCAAAGATAAGTCCCTCGCCCCGTTCTCCCAGCAGTCCATAGGCTTCATCACTGATGGGGTTATGCACTATTTCTTTGGTTTTCTGCATACGGGTGGTAACGAACATCCTGCCGTTGGTGTATGGTTGTATCTGCTGCCACGTGAGCTGTCTGATGTCGCTCTTTCTCAGTCCCGTAAGACAGGCGAAAAGAAAAGCTTTTTTCAAGACCTCCTCCTCACAGGGTGTTTCGGCAAGCCGTATCAGTTCCTCTTGGCTCAAATGCTCCCTGATGGTGGGAATGCACTCGATGCGGTCTAAGAAGCCGTTTGGGTTCTCCTTTATCTTCCTGTCACGGTAGGCGGTGTGCAGCACGGCACGGAAAGTTGACCAATAGCCTGCTGCGGAGTTGATGTGCAGCTTTTGGTTGGTGTGGATGGATTGGGGTGCATCAAGCAGGTATTCCATGAACTTGCGGCACAAATCCACATCCACCTCCTCAAAGGTGCATTTGCCGTTCACGAACCGCTGGAAATGCTTGTATACGTGCTGCCACTTGATATTCTTGCGGTCAGCCAGTCCTTTGAAATAGGCAAGGAAATCGCCCTTCATCTTGGTCTTGTCAAAAAAGCCGTTGTTTTCATTGAAAATGGCTTCGTAGCGCTGGTTGCGCAGGATGACCGCTTTCTTCATCATGCGTGCGTTGAAGTCCCGTTCCTGCTGGTTTGCAGGTTTGGCGAAGATGTAAATTCCTAAGGCTTCACGTGTAATCACTCTCATGGTGACATTGTCACGGTAGCCGGGATAGTAGTCAAGGCATAGTGAATACTGTGTCCCGTTCTTAATCTTGCGCTTACGCAAGGTAACTGTTTTGCATTTACTCATAATAATTATGTTTTAATTGGTTGTATACATTTTGGAGTTGTATCCATGTTTCCGATGGCAAAGGAACAACGTGAAATATCCGTGAATACCTCCACGATACATCATTTTGAAATAATTTTCGATAATCCCGATTTTTCACGGTTATTTGTTCCTTTCAGCCATGACACGCTCCACATCTGAGCGCAAAAGCAGGTTTTTCACACCCACCTTTATCTTTTCGATGTGCTTCACCTTGACGATATGGCAGATGTTGGCTGACGAAAGACCATAGATTTGCTGCACCTGCTCAACGGTATAGTAGCGTTCATCGTTCACAAGGTCAGTTCTGCGGAGTTCGTTCAAATGTGATTTGGAGTAATAGGTACGCCCGTACTCTCTTTTAGTGGGTATCTTATGGCGATAGGTGTAGGCACGGAGTGCGGTCGGCTTCATGCCGAACAGTTCCTCCACCTCCTCGGTCAGTAGCCAGTCGGTAATTTCGCTAATATCAACTGCCACACCGAAAAACTCGTCAATATGCTTCTTGCTGTAATAGTTCTTTCCTGCGATACGGCAGATGGGGATATGGTTACGCTTGGCGGAAGTGTAAAGCCATGACTGCTTTACCTTAAAAAGGGACATCACCTCCTCGCCCGAATAGAAGTCCAACACTTCTTCGCTTTCCTTTTCCCTTTTTTCTCTTTTGGCAGGTAAGGAAGATGAAGATGATTTCCTTGGTGTGGAGGTGTTGCCGGGCAGGATGCGGTGATAGGGATTGCCCTCCAACATCTGCTCGATGTCGGCTCTGCGGATGAATGCCATGCGGTTGCTGATGCGTGAGGCTTTCAGCTTGCCGATGGCTACAAGTTTGTAAATGTACTGTCGGGAACAGCCCATGAGGATGGCTGCTTTGGAAAAGGTGAGATACTCCTGATGCTGTATCTCCATCAAGGGTTGGGCGACTTTGAAGAGGTTGTTCTTCTGCATCACTCTGGCTCGTTTGGCTTCTGCCTGACAAGCCTCACTGCAATATCTTTGCATACCGCTTCGGGTTACAAAGGACTTGCCGCAAAAACTGCATTTTCTGGTTGCTTTCATACCGTTTTATCGTTTAATGGTTCATTTCTTCAATCCTATATCTCTGAAATGGTAAACGGATGTGAACGGAAGTCAACCATTGTCGCTTTTCTACACAGTGTGACTGTTTCCGCATATCGGGGCGGTTATTGTCGCTTGTCGTAAACGGTTGTAAACCCTTGTCAACTGTCTGCACGGTGTGACAAAAAACAAGCCCCGCAAATTCTCCACGTCAGAAATACGTCTCAAAAATATGTGGAAATTTGGGAAGCGACAAATGGCAACCGAAAAGTGTTAAATTTTAGAATATGCTGGTAATTAAAGATTTACACTCGGATATTTCTGATTAGTTTTGGTTGTTCTATGGTTATAAATACAACGTGCAAAAGCATATTTCTCTATAGTTTGCAGAGAATTGGGAAGTTTTATTTTTTTTAATCCTTTACAACCTGCAAAAGTGCGTTCTTTTATTTCTATGATAGAATCGGGCAATACCAATTCCTGTATGCTTTCACACAATGTGAATGCCTTACCCCCTATATAAGTAACAGTATTTGGTATTTTTGAAATTGTAATCCTGCAACAATCCCAAAATGCCCCATATTCTATCCTTTTAAGATTTGGGGGCAGTGAGTCTAAACGTAAATTTTCGCACATATTAAAAGAATTTTGTCCAATAATTCTCAGAGAATTTGGCAGATATATATGATGTAGATTTTTACAAGTATCAAAAGCTCTTCCTTTGATTATTTCCACCCCTTCGGGAAGTATGACCGTTTTAATGTAATCGTTAAAAACAAAACAGCAATTTCCTATAGCCTTAACCTGTTTTAAATTATCTTCTTTAGTTAAATCCACTATACTATCTTTTCTTTCCCATTTTACAAGTTCAAGGACCCCTGCAGAGTCCGAGACCTCATATCCAAGCTTAGAGGTCTGACCTTTGACAAATTCAAGTGAGAAAAAAAATAACAAAAGGACTATAAATATTTTTTTCATAAAATGTATAAATTGAAAGAAACACGAAAACTGGTCAATAATTTAGTACTGACTAGTTTTCGTTACCTTGTCATTAACACTTTCCTGCAAACTCTAAGCATTCTTGAACGGAAGAAACTTGTTTTGTGCGTGTTGAACCATCTTTCTCTCTTACCGTGCATGGAAAACTTGCTTCACTTGCAAGATTATTACTTGTTACATTTTCTGCACTTCCACCACGAATTGCACGCAAATCTTCGGGTTGCAAACATAAGTTTTTGGATTGTTTTTTGAATACTTTCATACTATTAAATTTTAGATAGACTCGAATATTATACATTCTCATTGATTCGCCGAGTTTGTTAACCGAAACAACAAGCTTTT
>ERZ1674149.481-NODE-482-length-10223-cov-6.174862_pt1 | contig 10223 bp, 7 predicted proteins | sample MGYA00581311_ERZ1674149 | MGnify/ENA primary metagenome ERZ1674149 (study PRJEB41354, sample SAMEA4873312) | human saliva metagenome | biome: human-associated habitat [ENVO:00009003]; feature: mouth environment [ENVO:08000002]; material: saliva material...
ATCTACACGTACTGACACACTCTTTCCCTACACGACGCTCTTCCGATCTTTATTCGTGGTGATAGGGCTCGCCGCGCAGAATGGTCATGGCTCGGTAGAGTTGTTCGGTGAAAAACAAGCGCACCATCTGGTGAGAGAAGGTGAGACGCGAGAGAGAAATCTTGCCGTTGGCGCGGGCATAGACAGCGGGAGCGAACCCGTAGGGGCCGCCAACGACAAAGACCAAACGGCGCGCGCCGCTGCTGTGCTGCCGATCGAGAAAAGTGGCCAATTCGACGGAGCGGAATTCCCGGCCACCCTCGTCGAGTAGCCAAACGGCATCGCCTTCTTTCAGCGAACGAAGGAGTAGTTCGCCTTCGCGCTCTTTTTGTTGTTCGAAAGAGAGCGATTTGGCGTTCTTCAGTTCCGGGATGACTTCCATTTCAAACGGAACATAGTGTTTGATGCGGCCGGCATAGTCGTCGATCAGGGCAGAAAGATGCTTGTCGACGGTGCGACCCACAACAAGAAGAAGGAGTTTCATGAGCAGAAAGGAAATGAAGGGAGAGCAGTGAAAAATAGAGGGAATGGAGGGGAGATAGAGGGAGAACAAGAAGGAGGGGAACGGAGAAAAACTCGAAAAACGAAACCCTTCTGCTCGAGACACGGAGTTTTCGAGCAGAAGGGCTATTCAGAGGTCACGCCGCCCCGCCTTTTTTGGTGCCGCACTACGATTCCCTCCACAAAACAGGGGGGCGACCGGCGGCCGGCAGCGAGAGTGCCTTATTCGTTCGGCGAAAGCACCTTATTCTTCGGTCTTTTTCCGGCGCGTAGCGCGACGCTTGGGCTTCTCTTCGACGGGAGCTTCGATTTTCACACCGGCCAGTTCCGGGTCGATCATGATGCGACCGCAGTATTCGCAGACGATGATCTTCTTGCGCATGCGGATGTCGAGCTGTCGCTGAGGCGGAATTTTGTTGAAGCAACCACCGCAGGCGTCACGTTGCACGTAGACAATGCCGAGACCGTTGCGCGAACTCTTGCGAATGCGCTTGAAGGCGGTGAGCAAACGCGGTTCAATGTTGGTTTCGAGTGCCTTGGCTTTTTCGCGCAATTTCTCTTCTTCCGCTTTGGTCTCCGAAACGATTTCGTCGAGTTCCGTACGTTTCAGCTCGAGATCCTGTTGGCGTACACGCAGTGTCTCATTGCCGCGGTCGAGATCGCCCTGTTTGAGTTCGATGAGGCGTTCTGCTTCGCGGATTTTCTTTTTCAGCAACTCGATTTCCAAGCCCTGGAATTCGATTTCCTTCGTGAGGTTATCGTATTCGCGGTTGTTGCTCACGTTGTCGAGTTGCTTTTCATAGCGCGACACCATTTCTTGCGCTGTGGCAATGTCCTCGTGTTTGTGAGTGATGTCCGCTTTGATTGCGTCGATCTCCTCTTCGTACTTCTTCAGACGGTGGGTCAGTCCCTCGATCTCGTCTTCCAAATCTTGCACTTCGAGAGGAAGTTCGCCGCGCAAGGTCTTGATCTTGTCAATTTCGGAAAGTTTGGTCTGCAGTTGGTAGAGGTTTTTCAACTTCTGTTCCACAGACAGGTCAGCAGGATTTTCTTTTTTGCTTGCCATATGATAAGTGGTATTTTATTCAACCGGATGCGGGAGAGGCGGCACGGTCGGTGCGCATTTCGCCGCGCGTTTTTTAGAGATAATGGATGGGGTTCGTGCAAATCGTGGTTTGCGCCGTGGGAAGATCGGGGAAGTGGCGACGAAGGATGCCTTCGAGCAGATCGATGGTGAAGCGCTCACTTTGATAGTGTCCCAAGGCAGCGAGCCAGAGTTCGTTTTCGTGACCGAAGAAGTAGTGATAGCCGATTTCTCCCGTGAAAAATAGGTCGGCACCCAGTTGCACCGCACGATCGATGAGAAATTCGCCGGCGCCGCCACAGAGCGCTATACGGCGTACTTCGGTCTGGGGACCTGGAGCGTAGAGCAACGCTTCCACACCGAAGGTCTTTTTCAGCGTTTCGAGCCAGGTTGTCGCTGCAATCGGTTGCGGAAGTTCACCGATCAACCCACTGCCGGCGTCCTGTCCCGCAAGGGGAGCAAGCCAGTCGAGATGTTCGAGCCCGAGGCGCTGCGCGATTTCGAAATTTACGCCCCCGCGTGCATTGTCGAGGTTCGTGTGAGCTGCATAAATGGTGATGTCATGCTGCACAGCCAGGCGGATGCAGCGCTGCACCTGCGTGCGATCGCTCACACATTTCACCCCGCGGAACAAAAGCGGGTGGTGCGCAACGATCAAGTTGACCCCTAAGCGAGAGGCTTCCTCGATCACGGCCTCCGTCACGTCTAAACACAATAATGCCCCTGAACACTCGTTCCCTGTTATTCCTATCTGCAAGCCGGCGTTATCGTAGTCTTCTTGCAGGGGCAGCGGAGCGAAATTTTCAAGGGCGCGTGCGATTTCTTGAATCTGCATAAGCTGGTGCGCTATAAATGGACACGGCGGAAATGCCGAATCGTACGGGCAAAAATACAACTTTCTCGTGGAAAAAACAAATCCTTGCGCTGATTCTCAATGCACTGGGTGGGCAGATAAAGGCAAAGTCGGAAAAAAAGGGGCGATTTCTCGAAGAAATCACCCCATCTTTGGTTATTGGTTGGTCGAATGGTATCGATGCGTCGACGCCTGTCGAGAGATTAAGGCAGTGCTACGCGCTTGCCGTCGCGGATATAGACGCCGTGAGACGCTGCGCCGTTGGCATGTCGTCCCGAAAGATCGTAGAGCGTGTTGGATTGAACAGAGGCTGAAGTGCGTGCTTGCGCAATGCCGGTGCCCTTCAGTGTCAGTCTGAACACGGCGGTGGCGTGTGAACGCACAGTGGTCGTGAAGCCCGTTTCCACCTCGTTCTCCAAGGTCTTCTGCGCTTGGCAATCGCGCGCCAAGTAGCGTCCCTTGATGCTGAGCGCAGAGAACTTCGAGAAGTCAAACTTAACCTGCTGTTGCGTGGGGCCTACGTTCGTGGCCGAGATGGCCACGTCGCCGTTTTCGAGATCCTTCATGAAATAGTAGATGTTGCCTTCCTGCCCCACAAACTCAGCTTGTTGTCCCATCGCATCTTGGTCGATGGCAATGAGATCAGCGTTGGTGATGATGGCTTTGTCGTCGGCGCTGAGCGGTTTCGTCAGGTCGAAAGAAAGCGTGAGCGGCGACGACCACATGCACCACAGTGCAAACTGCGTACGGTATTCGTCTTGCGTCATGCCCGGGCCGGTGAGGCAAAGATCTGAGCTGGATTTACCCGTGCCGTGAATGGCCACACACATCATGTCGGCATCGTTGAAGCGGTTCACACCCGAGTAAGCCCAGAGGTCTTTCATGGCGGCGATGCTCTGCGTCACACCGATGCCGCCACTTTTTCCTTGCCAGCAGTCGCGCGTGTCGTAGGTGGCGCGCCAAGTCGTGGCGCCCGTCGTCGAACCCCATTTCCAAGGTTCGCGCACACCCCATTCGCACATATAGAAGAGGATGTCGCGACCCGAAGCTTTGAGCGCGTCGCCCATCGCCTTGTAGCGTTGTTGAGCCGAAACGGCATCGCCGGGTGCACCACAGTAGTCATATTTCAAGAGGTCGACACCCCATTTGGCGTATTGTTTCGCGTCGATGTTTTCGTAGCCGTACGAGCCGTAGGCGCCGGCACACGTTTTGGGGGCTGCATCCGAATAGATGCCGAATTTCAGTCCCTGATCGTGCACATATTTCACGGTTGCACCCATACCGATGGGGAATTTGGCAGGATCCTCCTTCGGCGTGCCGTCACTGTTGCGTTGGGGCGCGTGCCAGAGGTCGTCGATGATGATGAAGTTGTAGCCCGCATCGCGCAGTCCCAGTTTCACCATATTGTCGGCCACCGTTTTCACCACTTGCGTCGAGATCTTGTCTTGCACCACGTTCCAAGAGATCCAACCCATCATCGGTTTAGGCTGTACCAGCTGGTTGCTCACCGTCACCGAAGCCGGGAAAGTCTGCGTGTTGCCGTCGGTTGTAACCAAAATCTTGTAGTTGTAGCGACCTTCTGTGCTGAGTTTACCTTCCACAGTGTGGCGATGTTCATTCCAATACAAGCCTTCGGGAAGATCGGTAACGCTGACTGTCGACGAAGGAGCAGAGGGTACAATCTTGTGGAGGAAACGGGTGTTGGGGAGACTGAACAATTCGGTGGCGCAAGCCAGCGAAGGCGTCAGTTCGGCTTCAGAAACGATGACCGGGCGTGTGGAGTTCTGCTCGCGATACACGAAGTAGGCGTTGGCCCAGTCGAAGTGGTCGGCCCAGTCTACACCGTTGCCTTCGTTCACCTCCAAGATCAGATATTTCCAACCTTCGAGCGCAACGTCTACATTGACCGCCTGCTCGTGGCGACGTGCCGTGCCTTCCAACTCCACTTTCTCGTGGCCGTCTTCGCCGCGCAGAATGACGCGATAGCCCACAATGGCCGAACGGTCGGAAGCGTCTTTGTTGGTTTCGGCGTCCACGCCGGCCATCGCACGAAAATGCGACACGGCACCGTTGAGCTTCACCACGATACGCGATTTGGCGTGTACGCCCACACCGCTTTCGTAGGTTGTGTCGTCGATCACCAGCGGGTTATTGCCGATGCTCTTGTTGGGGCGAATCGTTCCCCAGCCGTTCGTGACGTTTTTCAGGTCCATCGAACTGAGCGGAATGTATTCCGTTCCGCTCTCCTGGCTCACGGGAAGTTTCACAACGTGAGTTGTGCTCATCGCGGCTTCCGGGATCACTTCCGGTTGTTGCGCGTTGGGCGCGCAGAGAAAGTGCGCATTGGCCCAGTCGAAGTGGTCGGCCCAATCATTGTTGTTGCCGAGGGTGGTTTCCAAAATGAGGAATTTACCGTCGGTCAAATCCACATCAATTGCCTGCCCCTTGTCGCTGCGCTTCATCACGCCCGAGGCTTTCACCTGGCGCGTGCCGTCTTGCTTGACGAGCACCACGTTGTAGCCCACAATGCCGTGGTTGGGTTTGTTGTCTGCGCCGTCGTCTACACCGATGGTGCCCTTAAATCGGCGCACGCCCTCGTTGAGCCGCACCACGATTTTGCCCGGAGCGTGAACGCCCAAACCGGAGTCGAAGGTGTCGCCGGCAATGCTAAGCGTGCCACCGCGCACACTCTTGTTGAGTTGAATCGGCATGTTGTTGTTGCCGTTGGTGGCATTTTTGAGGTCGATGGTGCTCAGTGCGACCACCTTTTCGGTGGCGCTGCCGGAAGGAAGCGTGAAGTGATCGGCCAGCGCCGGTGTGGCAGACAGCGACATCGCGAGGAGACTCGTGAGTAGGATCTTGTTCATTTAGAGGTATGTGAAGGTTATCGAAATGATAGGAACCGCACCTCGAAGGCGCAGTGAACCATCTATGGTATTTCTTTATTTGCGGACGCGCTTGGGTGTAGTCGAGGTGGGGGTAAGAGAAGTCCCCTTCTTCGATTCATCGATACCGAGCGTCTTTTTCAGATTGCGGCGTACGATGTTGCCGATCTCGATATTTTCCGAGAGACGATAGACCAGGGTGGCGTGGCTGCGCACGCTCGTGTCGAAACCACCTTTCACTGCACCGACGTCCGTGAGCTGCTGGCAGTCGCGCACACTGAAGGCACGGAAACCCTTCGTCAGCGGAAAGCGGGAGAGGTCTAAGCGGAAATTTTGTGTTTTCTCGCCCACATTGGTCACCGCAATCGCCACGTCGCCGTTGCTCAGCGGTTTCTCGAAATAGTAGAGATCGCCTTCCTGTGCGACAAAATCGGCCGGCTGGGCCAGTTCGTCCTGGTCGATGGCGATGAGTTCCTTGTTGGTGATCAGCGCCCGATCGTCTTCGGAGAGCTGCTGGTTGAGGTCGAACGACAGCAGCAGCGGCGAGGACCACATGCACCACAGGGCAAACTGGGTGCGATATTCGTCTTGCGTCATGCCCGGGCCGGTGGCGCAGAGCGCTGAGCTGGATTTGCCTTTGCCGTGAATGCCCACACACATCATGTCGGCATCGTTGTAGCGGTTCACACCGCCGTAGGGCCAAAGGTCCTTCATCAGTTCGATGCTTTGCAGCACGCCTATGCCGCCGGGTTTCCCCTTCCAGCAGTCGCGCGTGTCGTAGGTGCAGCGCCACATCGAGCCGCCGCTTTCGGAACCCCACTCCCAGGGTTTGCGCACACCCCATTCGCAGAGATAGAATTGGATGTCGCGCCCCGAGCTCTGTAGGGCTTCGCCCATCGTGCGATAGCGCAGAGCGGCCTCGGTTCGATCTTCGGGAGCGTGGCAATAGTCATATTTCAGCAAATCGACGCCCCAGAGTGCATATTGGTTGGCGTCGGTTTTCTCGAAACCGTACGAGCCGAACGCACCTGCACAAGTTTTGTCGGCGGCGTCGGAGTAAATGCCAAATTTCAGTCCCTTGCTGTGCACGTAGTCCACAGCGGTTTTCATGCCGTTGGGGAACTTGTTCGGATCTTCTCGGGGCGTGCCGTCGGCATTGCGCGAAGGAGCGTGCCAAAGGTCGTCGATGATGAGGTAGTGGTAACCGGCATCTTTCAAGCCGAGCTCATTCATGCGGTCGGCCGTCGAACGAATCACGCGGTCGGAGATGTCGCCTTCCACCACGTTCCACGAAATCCAGCCCATCACAGGACGGGAATTCAAATAGCGCTCGTCGACCGTGAGGGTGACGGGATAGGGGACGCGTGCACTGTCCACGCGGTCGGTGAGTATCAGGTTGATGTTATAGCGATAGGTGCCGGGCGTGGAGACGCTGCCCTCGATGCGCCGCAAGTCGGCGTTCCAGGTCAAACCGGCAGGAAGGTCGGTGGCCTCGATCGGGGCATCGGCGGGGATGGTCTTGATCCGCTGCATGAACAACCGGCCGGGAGCCGCAAACACGCGATCGCTGAAATAGAGCTGGCTGTCTTGGATGCTTGGAGACGTCGGGGCGTCGGCGGAGCGTTTCTTGTCGGCCAGCGAGGGGAGGCACGAAAGCAAGAAGAGGACGCCCAGCAGACTATAAGAGAGGGAAAAACAGTTTCGTTTCATCGGTCTACATTTAGGTATGAGTACTGCAAATATACGAATTATTCGGGGGCGGACAAGTTTGCCTGTGATTTTTGTGGAAAAATGGGTCTGATGGGGGCGTGCAGAGCGGGGAAGTGGCGGTCGAGTCTCTCGACGACGAGTGCGCGCCGCGAAGAGATGGAAGTGCCTCGGGGCGGAGGAGGTGGGGCGCTCGGTGCTCTGAGTGAAGATGCGGAGGCCTCGCGCGCGCATAATGCGCACACAACGGCTTTTCGTTTTTAGCCTTCACTCCTTCACCCACCTTGCGCAAATGGTTGTGGATCAGTTGATTTTGGGTGAAGACTTTTGGGCGAAAACCTCCACCTTTTTGCAGCTTCCTGCGGAGTAAAGAAAAAGGAAATGCGATTTTTCTGTAAAAGTTGCCTTTCCCTCATTTCGAGGGTGAAGGAAGAGGTGAAGGAAAAAATAGGCTTTTCCTTCACACCTAACCCATTGTGGAACAAAATGATGTGAGGGAGGGGTGAAGGCTGAAGGAGAAAAACGAAAACCGACTGATACGCGCGTATGAGCGCGAGGCGAAGGAATTGTATGTGATTGGTTTTTGTTAGAGTTTATTTATGCTAAAAATCCCCCGCGAATGGGCGAAAGAAAGCTGCGAATTTTTCCTCAATACCTCCCCGCTTTTTCGATTTTCTGCGAGGTTTTTCGCGCATGAATTGGGGGCGTTTGCGAGGGGTGAACACGGCTGTTCCTTCCGTGCGGGCGATAGGCAAAACGAAGGCGCGGAGCGTGCGCAATGGATTTGCACAGCGGAAAAGAGCTGCGAACGAATTATTTTCTCTAACTTTGCTTCTATCCGTAATCGACAACTTCTGTTGAAGATAAACTAAAAGCAAACAACAACATGACGAGTAAACAAGAAATCTGCGGCAACTGGTTGCAGAGATACACCAAACTCGAACTCAGTGAGTTCGGCGAATTGATATTGTTGACCAACTTCAACAACTACGTGGACATGTTTTGTGAACAGATGAAGGTGAGCCCCGTGGGCTTCAATGCCAACATGCGCGCTGCCACGGCCGAAGGAATCACAATGATCAACTTCGGCATGGGATCGCCCAATGCTGCTCTGATCATGGACCTGCTCTCGAGTGTCAATCCCCGTGCCGTCTTGTTTTTGGGCAAGGCCGGTGGCATCTCCAACAAAACGCACCTCGGAGACTATGTGCTCCCGTTGGCGGGTATCCGCGGTGAGGGTACGTCCAACGACTACTTCCCCCCGGAGGTACCGGCCTTGCCGGCCTTCATGTTGCAGAGAGCCATCTCGACGGCGCTGCGCGACGCTTCGTTGGACTATTGGACCGGAACGGTCTACACCACCAACCGCCGAGTGTGGGAACATGACGAGGACTTCAAAGCCTATCTGCGCAAAACGCGCGCAATGGCGGTCGACATGGAGACGGCAACGCTCTTCTCCTGCGGGTTCTACAACCACATTCCCACCGGCGCGCTCTTGCTGGTGAGCGACAACCCGATGACGCCAGAGGGCGTGAAAACCGAGCAGTCGGATAACCACGTGACCACCAATTTTGCGGCGACCCATGTGCACATCGGCATCGAATCCTTGCGCTTGCTGCAGGGAGACCGCAAAACCGTGAGACATCTGAAATTTGATTGGTAATGGCCAAGAAAGCGACCAACGCCGTCACGCACGAAATGATCGTGCGGGATGTGCGCGCCGGCCAAGTCCGACCGGTCTACTACCTCATGGGTGAGGAGGGATATTATATTGACCACCTGTCCGACTTTTTGGTCAATAGCCTGCTCAAACCGGAGGAACGTGATTTCAACCTCATCACCTTTTTCGGTGCAGAAACCGACATGCAGTCGGTTGTGCATGCGGCCATGGGCTATCCCATGGGAGCCGAAAAACTAGTGGTGCTGGTTCACGAGGCGCAAAACCTCAAAGACACCGCCCCGCTCGACGCTTATCTCAAATCGCTCGATACCCCGCAGGCGCAACCTACGGCTGTGCTGATTTTTTGCCACATGAACGGCACGCTCGATCGGCGCAAGCCCACAGCCAAATTGTTGGAAAAGGTGGGCGTGCTCTTTGAGAGTGCCAAACTCAGAGAATGGCAACTCTCGAAATGGGTCACTGACTATGCGCGACGGAAAAAAGTGCCCATCGAACAGCCGGCGGCTGAATTGCTGGCCGAAGATGTGGGAGCCGACTTGAGTCGTTTGGCCGGAGAGCTGGACAAACTCACCGTTGCGGCCAATGGTGCTGCCACGGGCATCACACTGTCGCTCGTGCAGTCGCACATCGGGGTGAGCAAAGAGTTCAATATCTTTGAACTGACGGATGCACTGGGAAGAAAGGACGTGGCAAAGGTCAATAGAATAACGAATTACTTTTACAAAAATCCGAAGCAGAATCCGATCCAAATGATCATGCCTGCGCTTTTCCGATTCTTTTCTCAACTGATGCTGGCTTATTATGCACCGGAAAAAACACGAGCGGGAATCGCTTCCTTTGTCGGTATTTCCGATTGGCAGGCAGAGCGCAACATCCTTCCGGCCATGCAGTGTTACACCGGACGAAAGGTGATGGACATCATTGGTCAAATTCGCCGAACCGATGCACGAAGCAAGGGGGTGGACAATCCTTCGATTTCGCCGGAGGATCTGATGAAAGAGCTCTTCTTTTTCATTTTGCACTGACGAATCGCCGCTACGTAAAATTGGGCTGAACTCCCTCGAGTTTTCTTTTTTGAGAGAACTCGGGGGAGTTTTCGTTGGTGCTCGCTTGGTGTCGGTAGGCGAGCGGAGCCCCCGGCGAGAGCCGAGCAAGGAGCCAATCGTATTGTGCCGAGAAGGCGCGAGGCGAGGTGTGAAGCGAGAGGATTGCGCCGCGCCGATGTCGGTGCGGAATGATGTGGAAGCGACGGGACGAAAGGAAAGGGAAAGAGCAGAAGCGGATGCCTTAAGCCACGCGGGGAGAGGGAGTCCGGAGAGAGGAGGAGAATACTTTGAATGACACAACAAGTTTACTTTTTTCATCGGATTTACGGGACGTCTATTTGAGGTGCGAATGGCGCCAAATGAGGTGCTCAAGATTCTTGTTCGGATTTAGATCGGAAGAGCGTCGTGTAGGGAAAGAGTGTGTCAG
>ERZ1674149.482-NODE-483-length-10208-cov-9.290161_pt1 | contig 10208 bp, 6 predicted proteins | sample MGYA00581311_ERZ1674149 | MGnify/ENA primary metagenome ERZ1674149 (study PRJEB41354, sample SAMEA4873312) | human saliva metagenome | biome: human-associated habitat [ENVO:00009003]; feature: mouth environment [ENVO:08000002]; material: saliva material...
GCCGGGCTCGGTCCACCTGCCAGGGGGCCATCTTGAGGGCGGATGCGGATCCGCCAATGGAGACCCTCGCCATGGCGCGGAACTTCATGGCCAGGGCAGCCACGAGGAGCTGCGGGGCGATGCCGGTGGCGAACGCGTGGCGGGTGAGGGTCAGGGCCTTCGCGGAGTTTCCTGCAACCGCCGCGTCGGCCACGTCGTATCCGGTGGCCTCGACGCGCCCGGCCTGGTAGCGGCGCACGTCCTCAAGGGTGATGCGTCCGCTCACGTCGGAGAGGAGCTGGGCCAGGGCTCCGGCCATCGCGCGCGGATCGTTGCCCAGCGCGTCGACGAGTGCCTGCTGGGCCTCGGTGTCCATCTGCCTGCGCGCGGCGCGCACGTCGGAGGCGATAAGGGCGAGCTTGTCGCGGTCGTTTTTGAGCGGATCGGCGGGGATGACGGGCCATTTCGCCTTGGTGATCGTGTCGATGACCTTCTTGCCGCGGGCGTTGCCCCCGGGGTGGGCAAGGAACATCCACACGTCGGGGGCGGGCGCGCCGGCGTAGGCAATCAGGTCGGCGGCTAGCGCGTCGCTCATGGTCTCCAGGTCCCGGATGATGACCATGCGGGATTCGCCGAAAAGCGAGGGGGATGCAATGACGTCGATCTGCCCGGCCTGGTAGGTCGCAGCGTTGATGTCGGTGCGTTCGAGGTTCGGGTCGGCCTCGTGAGCCAGGGCACGCAGCCGGTCGAGGGCGCGGTCGACGAGAAGGCCCTCGGATCCTTTAATCAAGACGATCGGAGCCAGCGTGATCTGCGCGGGTGCCGACGAGCGCGTTCCACGTGCCGCCACGTTGTCCTACCTTTCGACGCGATGGTAACTCCCTAAGTCTGCCACCGTCCGTAGCCATCTGCGTCCGCCTTTACCCAGGGCGGTCATAAGTCGTGGCAGGTATCACCGCCGTATGTCCATCGTAACCAGACGGCACGCGCAGCACGGGCCAGGACACCGGACGGGCGGCGTCCTCTCGTCAGGCTCACCCGCGCCCGCCCCGCTCAGGGGTCCTCGGCCTCGTCCAGGAGGGGGATGCCCCACCGACGCCACGCGCGCCACGCCAGCCACCCGGCTCCCGCACAGGCGTAGAGGGCCAGGATGGTTCCCGCTCCCCCGGGCACGCGCGTCCCAGAGCACGGCATTGCCTGAAAGAAGCGCGCAGCCCCGGCGATCCAGGCGGTGGCCCAGGAAGCCACGCGCGTACAGGCAGTCGCCGCGCCCGGGCAGGTCGGCGCGAGGAGTGCTCCGCTCAGCCCCGCGAGTGTCGCGACGGGCACGGCTGGCTCGGCGGCGACGTTGGCGGCGATCCCCCACAGCGGCACGGTCCCGGACAGGGAGACGATGACGGGGGCGGTCACCAGCTCGGCCAGGGCAGGCACGCACACCAGTTCCGCACCCCGACGCAAGGCTCGTCCGGCGCGCGTGTCGCCCCGGATGCGACGCTTGACACTCCGAGCGACCGCGGATGCGGGCCCCACGACCGCGAGCGCCGCCAGCACCGACAGGGCAAATCCGTAGGAGCGCGACGCCCAGGGATCGATGAGGAGGGTGGCGATGACGACGGCGCATAGGGCGGCTGTGGCCTGTCCTTCGCGGCCGAGAATCAAGCCAAGGGTTGCGACCGAGGCGACGCACACGGAGCGAACGACGGAGGCCTCGGGCCCGACGAGGGTGATGATTGTCCCCAGCACGGTCAGGGTCCCGCCCACACGCAGCGGGACGCGTGCGGGCAGGATCAGGTTGAGTGCGGCCAGGATGATGACGATGTGTGAGCCGGAGACGGCGGTCAGGTGCGTCAGGGAGGTGGCTTTCATGGCGTCGGCGAGGTCGGTGGGCACGAGCCGGTCGTCGCCTATCGCCATGCCGGGCACCAGGCCGCGCGCGTCGCGTGGGAGGGTGTGGCAGGCCGCGGATAGGGCGCGGTGGGTGTTCCTGCGCCAGGTGTCCAGGCCTGCGGGACGGTTCGTGAGGGCTGCGTGTCTGGCGTGGATGGCTCCGACGGAGGGGGCGTCGGCCGCGAAGCTTGCGTCGAGGCTTCCGCTGATCTCGTAGACGTCTCCTCGCGCCGCTCCCTCCCACCCCGGCGCGCTGACCAGCGCGCTCGCCTGCGACGGTACCCACCTGTTCCCCACCCGCACGGCGAGGATCCGTACGCGCGCCCGGTGCCGTGTCGTCGTTCCTGACGAGGCCGGGGCCGGGTCACGCTCGAGTCTGACCGACGCGTGGATCGGGCCGGATTGTGACCGGGCGGGGTCGGTTAGGTAGGAGGCGCCGGCCGCACTGGCGACCGCGAGCGCGCAGGCGGTCGTGGCCAGGAGGAGAGCGGCGCCCAGGCGGAGGGAGCGCGGGGGCGTGAGGGCGTGTCGGGGTGGGTGTGTGTGCCTGTGTGACCATGCGTAGGAGGCTGTTGTCAGTCCAGATGCGAGTGCGAGGGCGGCGATGAGGGGTAGGGGCGTGGGGTGGGCGGTGGCCCACCAGCTGGCGGCCCAGGTGGCGGTGGCTGGGGCGAGGAGGCGCAGGTCGATCATGCGTGGGGCGCGTTGGGTGTCGGCGGGTCGCTGGCAGCACCGCGGCGGCGTGGGCGATCCAGCCTCGTCGGGGCGCGGGGCCGCTTCGGCGTGATGGAGGGAGTCCTCGCTGGGTTCGTCGGGTGGTTCTGTGTCGCTCATGGGCACACCCCCGGTCGTATCTTCTCGATGAGGGCGTGGCCGATGCCGGGCACCTCGTCGAGGGCGTCGACGGAGGGAATGTGTGGGTGAGTGGCCCGGTAGTCGATGATGCGCTGGGCCAGGGCGGGCCCGATGCCGGGCAGGGTTTGCAGGTCGGTGGCGCTCGCCGTGTCGAGTCGCACGCAGGCGGACTGGGTGGATTCCGCGCCTCCGCTTGGCTCCGGGGGTGATTGCCCGAGCGCGGCGACGCGGATGTGTTCGCCGTCAACGACGGGGCGGGCCAGGTTGATCGCGTCGAGGTCGGCTTCCTCCAGGGCGCCTCCCGCCGCCGTGATGGCGTCGATGACCCGGGAGGAGGCGGGCAGGGTGAGGACGCCGGGGGTGGCGACGGCCCCGGAGACGTGGACGACGACCTCTCCTGCGCTGTCGGTCCCTGGCGTGGCGGGGCCGGCAGGTGTCGCGCCGGTCCCGCCCGCACCCGCCTCGGCGGCCTTCTCCGCGTGGAGTTCGGCCGATTGTTCGGCGGCTTGGTCTGCTTCGCGTGCCCGATCGGTGGCCCGCGCGTGCCTCCACACCCCGATTCCGGCGAGCAGCACCAGGACGATCAGGACAGCGGCGACCGTCGTCGACCCCGGCAGCAGGCGCATGGCCGATGGTTCTGGGGGCTCATCGTCGTCGTTGATGGCGCTGTCGTACACGGCTTTGGTCAAGGCCGCCATCCTGCGGTGAGCGATCCAACGTGGAGGGTTCATCCCTTGACGCTACGACCTGCCCTGAGCCCGTGTCTTGGCGGCGAGGCCTGCCTGTGGATAGGCGCGACACGACGCCGCCCCCTGTGGACAGCCGCGACACGACACATCCCCCTGTGGATGGGGCCACAGCCCTGAGCGCCGCTATCGCGCGCATGGGACCGGCGTCCCAAGGGATACTGTTGCGGTAACGTCGAGAACGCCGGGCGCTGTGCGCCCACAGCCCGAAAGACATCACCATGAGCGAGAACATCGAGGATCTCAAGGCCCGCCTGGCCGCCGCCGAAGCCGCCGCCAAGGCCGCCGAAGCCGAAGCCGCCCGCGCGAAGGCCGAAGCACTCCGCGCACAGCTTGAAGCCGCTGGCACCTCCGTCGACGCCCCCGCCCCTACCACCCAGGAGACCCCCGCACCGGCCGAGCCCACCCCCGAGGCGGCACCCGCCCCCGCGCCCGAGACCACACCGTCCACGCCGGAGGCGGCCCAGGCCTCGTCCCCGGAGGCTGCGGGCGAGCTGTCCGCGTTCGCTTCCCAGATTAAGAACGCGTATTCGTGGGACGTCCCCGTGGTCACGATCGGCACGCTCATTGAGGACGGCACGCGCGTGCCCGGCGTCAGCGCCGCGATGCCGGTGCCCATGTTCAACCGTCACCTCCTGGTCGCGGGCGCGACGGGCACGGGTAAGACCCGTACGCTCCAGCTCCTGGCCGAGGGCCTATCGGCGGCGGGTTCTTCCGTGCTCCTGTGCGATGTCAAGGGCGACCTGACGGGTCTGGCCGAGGCGGGGGCGAGCTCCGAGAAGCTTCTGGCCCGCACGGCCGCCAACGGGCAGGCGTGGGCGGCGTCCTCCTTCCCGATTGAGCTGCTGAGCCTGGGCGGGGCGGATTCGCAGTTCCCGGGTGTGCCCGTGCGCGCCGAGGTCTCCGACTTCGGCCCGATTCTGCTGGCCCGCGCCCTGTCCCTGAACACGACGCAGGAGCAGGCCCTCCAGCTGATCTTCGCGTGGGCGGACGGCCAGGGCCTGGAGCTCGTGGACCTGCCCGACCTGCGCTCGGTCATCTCCTTCCTGACCTCCGAGGAGGGCAAGGATGAGCTGGCGATGATCGGCGGCGTCTCCAAGGCAACCGCCGGCGTCATCCTGCGCGCCCTGACCGCGCTCGAGTCCCAGGGCGGCGGGCAGTTCTTCGGCGCCCCCGGCTTCGACACCGCCGACCTCATGCGCATGGATTCGACCGGTCGCGGCATCATCTCCCTGCTGGGCGTCGGCGATATCTCCTCGCGCCCGGCCCTGGTCAGCGCCGTCATCATGTACCTGCTGGCCAACCTCTTCGCCACCCTGCCCGAGGTCGGAGACGCACCGCGTCCCAAGCTCGTGTTCTTCTTCGACGAGGCACACCTGCTCTTCGCCGACGCCACCAAGGAGTTCGAGCGTCAGGTCGTCCAGACCGTGCGCCTCATCCGTTCCAAGGGCGTGGGTGTCGTCTTCGTGACACAGACCCCCAAGGACATTCCCTCCGACGTGCTCGCACAGCTCGGTTCGCGCGTCCAGCACGGTCTGCGCGCCTCCACTCCCGACGACTTCAAGAAGCTCAAGGCGACCGTGCAGACCTTCCCGAAGACCAGCCTCGAGCTCGACGAGGTCCTCACCACCCTGGGCACGGGCGAGGCCGTCGTGACCGTCCTGGATCCGAAGGGTAACCCGACCCCGGTCACCCCGGTCGGCATTTGGGCGCCCGCCTCCGTCATGGGCCCCGCGTCCGCCGACACGGTCGCGCGCATCAACCAGTCCAGCGTCATCATGGGCCGCTACCGCGACGCCGTGAACCCGGACTCGGCCGAGGAGAAGCTCGAGCGCCGCGCGGCCGAGGCACAGGCCGCCCGCGAGGAGGCCCTCGCCCAGGAAGCAGCCGAAAAGGAAGCGGAAAAGGCACGCAAGGAAGCCGAGAAGGCCGCGGAAAAGGCGCGCAAGGAAGCGGAGAAGGCCGCCGAGAAGGCCGCCAAGGAACTCGAGAAAGCCGCCGCGAAGGAAGAAGCCGCGCGCGAAAAGGAAATGGAACGCCTGCGCCGCCAGGTCGAAAAGCAGCAGGAGAGGGAGGAGGCCGCGCGCCAGCGCGCCGCCGAGCGCCGCGCCCGCCAGGTGGAAAACGCCCTCGGCTCGGTCCTGCGCACCGCAGGGCGTGAAATCACTCGATCGATCTTCGGCACGCGCAAGCGCTAAGGCGCGCTTTTCCGCCGTTTTCTCCCCCACGAGGCCGGGGCTGGGTTGCTCACAAACGCAAACCGGCCCCGGCCTCGTCTCACAGTTCGGCCACTGCACCAAGAACAGGCAAAATGCGGGTAGGCTGCCTGGCAAGTGACCAACACACTCAGGGAGACGCTCATGCGCATCGGATTCATCGGAACGGGAGCCATGGCCCAGGCCATCGCTCGCGGCGCCGTCGCGTCCGGTGTCGATCCTGCAACCCTGGTCTTCTCCAACCGCACGGCCACCAAGGCCTGCGATCTGGCCGACGAGCTGGGCGCCACCGCCGCCTCCTCGAACGTGTCCCTGGCCCGCCAGGTCGACGTCGTCATCCTGGCTGTCAAGCCCAAGGACCAGCGAACGGTCATCAAGGAGATCGCCCCCGTCGTGGTTGGACGCACCGATGTGTGCATCGTGTCCCTCGCGGCCGGGCGTACCCTCGACCAGATCACCCAGGACTTCGGATCGGGTATTCCACTGATCCGCGTCATGCCCAACGTGGCGGCGACCGTGGGCCAGTCCATGACGGCCCTGACGGCCGCGCGCACCACCGAGGACCAGGTGGACGCGGTGCGCGACCTCATGAACGCCGTTGGTCGAACCATCCTCATCGACGAGGACTATTTCCCGATCTTCCAGGCTCTGGCCTCGTGCTCTCCGGCCTGGTATTTCCAGATTATTGATACGTTCGCCCGCGCGGGCCTCAAGTATGGTCTGTCCAAGGACAGCGCCGTCGAGATCGCCGCGCAGGCGATGGCGGGGGCCGCCACGCTGCTCCTCGCTGAGCGCGAGGCGGGCACAATCCCCGCGCAACTCATTGACCGGGTGACGAGCCCCGGCGGCACCACAATCGCAGGATTGCTGGCCGCCGAGGAAGGTGGTTTGTCGAACGCACTGGTAGGTGCTGTCGACGCCTCCATCCACGCCGATTCCCATCTCGGCTGACACCACCACCTGCCGCGACGCGGCTTACTTTCTCCACTTCATGTGGCGCTTTCGCGCACCCTCAACACAGGAACACTCATGTTGCTTTTCAACGCAGTCGTGCTCTCCGTGATCGTCATGCTGGTCCTCAGCGTCGCACGCGTGCACGTCGTTATCTCGCTTTTCGTGGCATCCCTCGTGGGCGGCTTGGTCGCCGGCATGGGCGTGTCCGGCACGATGGTCGCCTTCCAGGACGGCCTGGCCGGCGGCGCCAAGATCGCCCTGTCCTACGCCCTCCTCGGCGCGTTCGCCATGTCGGTCGCCCACTCTGGATTGCCGCGCCTGCTGGCCGACTGGATCATCAAGAAGCTGCGCAACGCCGACGAGTCAAACTCGGCGCGCGTGGCCCGCTCCGCCAAGTGGGGCATCCTCGGCGGCGTCCTCGTCATGGGCGTGATGAGCCAGAACCTCATCCCGATTCACATCGCGTTCATTCCGCTGCTGGTACCCCCGCTCATCGGCGTCATGAACGAGCTGAAGATGGACCGCCGCCTGGTCGCCTGTGCGATCACCTTCGGTATCGTCACGACCTACATGTTCGTGCCGATCGGCTTCGGCCGCATCTTCCTGCACGACATTCTCTACAAGAACATCGAGGACGCCGGCCTGCCCGTCGAAGGCATCGTTAACCCGATGGCCGCCATGGCAATCCCCGCCGCCTCGATGGCCGTGGGCTGCGCGATCGCCCTGCTGTTCTCCTACCGCAAGCCGCGCGAGTACGAGCAGCGCGAGACAGAGTTCAGCACGGCCGACGACAAGCCGATCAACATGATCAAAGTGTGGGCGGCCGTCCTCGCCCTCGTCGCATGCTTCGTCATCCAGGCCGTCATGACCAAGATGGATTCTGAGGCAGACCCGCTGCTCGTGGGCGCCCTCGTGGGCCTGTGCATGATGCTCGCAATGCGCGTCGTGCCCTGGCAGCAGGCCGACGACGTGTTCTCCGGCGGTATGCGCATGATGAGCCTCATCGGCCTGATCATGATCACCGCGCAGGGCTACGCGGCCGTGCTGAAGGCCTCGGGCCAGATCGAGCCCCTCGTCGAGCAGACCTCCGCAATGTTCAACGGATCCAAGGCTCTGGCCGCCGTGATCATGCTCGTCGTCGGCCTGATCATCACGATGGGTATCGGCTCCTCCTTCTCGACGCTGCCGATTATCTCCGCGATCTACGTGCCGCTGTGTATTGCCCTGGGCTTCTCCCCCGTCGCCACGGTCGCGATCATCGGCACCGCGGGCGCGCTGGGCGACGCCGGTTCTCCCGCGTCGGACTCGACGCTTGGCCCGACAGCCGGTCTGAGCGTGGACGGTCAGCACGACCACATGCGCGACACGGTTATCCCCGAGTTCATCCACTACAACATCCCGCTGCTCATCGGCGGCTGGATCGCCGCGATGGTCCTCTGATTCCGTCGTTCTCCTTCACGAGGCCGGGGCTGGGTTCACTGCTGAGGTGACCTGGCCCCGGCCTCGTTATGCGCCCGCGAGCGCGACGATCACAGGGACACGATGATGCATGCTCTCGCGCGTTCTTCTTCCTCCCATTGGGCCGACTTCCAGAGCTGTTCCAGCGTGATGGCCTCCACCCACGTTTCGACCCAGGTCTCGCCGAATTGCTCGTCGTTCCATGGATCGTGGATGAGCGCGTGCTCGCCCATGATCCCCCACACGTAGACCCAGTGGGGAGTTTGTTCACCGTTGAGATCCTCCAGGTCCACGAGCACGATGGCGCTGTGTCCCTGTTCGAGGGCGGCGCGCAGCTCCGAGAGACCCCAGTCGCCGATGCGGTCCCGAACCCCGAGTGCCCTGGCCTCGTCCACGTGCTGGCGGTGAATGGCGCGGCGGGCTGCGGGGGAGGCCGCGTGCGCGCGCGTCAGCCCGACGACCGGCCCCTCATGGGTGACGACTACCTCGACGCTTTGTCCGCGCCTTGCGAGCGCGGCCGCCAAGCCGTAAGGCCCGACCCCGAGGGAGTACGTCGACTCGCGCCACAGCTCCATCTCGTCTCGCAGGCAGTGGCTGACCTCATGAGGGGCACCTCCGCTGGCGTGCGCGAGGGCCATGAGCGCGCTTGCCGGACCGCACGTGAAGTCGGTTTTCTGCCGCACATACGCGGGAATCTCCTGGGGACGAGCGTTCCACCGCACCCATCCGTGCACGCTGGCGTGCCCGTGGTCGGAGTCTTCTTCGATCGACAGCGGTGAGCCGACCACCCCTGCGGCAGTAAAACCTCGGGAGCGAAGCTCCTCCTCGAAGAGGGATCTCTCATCGCGCGTCACGGCCTTCGCGAGCGGGGCGTCCGGAGCAGCATCGAGGACGGCTTGGATGAGAACCGCCCACGAGCGAGCAGACTCGATGGCACGTGCCCCGGCGTCGTCACCGTCCAGCAGACACGCATCCACAATCGTTCGGTGGGCCGAGGCCGTCCGGTGGGCCTCCAGGAGAGCGTGCCCGCCGTACGTCCACAGGGTCGCGGACACCGCCGGGCCCATCGCCGCCCACCGCGCGGCATGCGCGGCAGGGATGCCGAGAGCCGTCAGATGCTCGCGCGCATTGTTGCCGGGACGGATCGTGGTTGGTGTCGGGGTGGTGCTCATGCGAATTCCGCGTCTCGACCGGGCACGGCGCTCAAAAGCTCAACCGTGTACTCCTCGGAAGGATTGTGCAGGATCTCTTCAGTCGGGCCTTCCTCCACGATGACGCCGCCCTTCATGATGACGAGGCGGTCGCACATGGCGCGTGCCACCGCCAGGTCGTGGGTGATGAACATAAGTGCGAATCCTTGCTCGGCCTGCAGGCGCGTCAGCAGGTCGAGGATGGAAGCCTGGACGGACACGTCAAGAGCAGACACGGCCTCATCGGCGATGAGCACGCGCGGCCGCGTCGCCAGCGCACGCGCAATCGCCACGCGTTGGCGCTCGCCACCAGAGAGGCGGGAGGGGCGATGCTTCGCGTACTCGGCCGGGAGCTCAACCGCTGCCAGCAGCTCCGCCACGTCGCTGGCCGGGCGACCCGCGACGCCCGCCGCCTCGGCGAGCGCCTGTCCGATGGTTCGCGCGGGGTTGAGCGCAGAATACGGGTTCTGGAACACGATTCCGACGGTCGGTCCTCCCCCGGCGTGCGCGCTGACGTGGACTGTTCCAGAGTCGGCGTGTTCCAGCCCGACAATGATGCGCGCGAGCGTCGTCTTGCCCGACCCTGATTCTCCGACGATGCCGATGGATTCTCCCTGCGCGATGTCCAGGGACACGTCCATGAGGGCGACGTGCGATTCCTTGCGTGATCGGAACGCCTTCGTCAGGTCGCGAACCTCGACGATCGTCTCCCCGCCGTCGGGTATGGACGTGCCTTCGCGCGGGTTGGGTCCGTCGAGCCGTGGTTCGGCGTCCGCCAGGCGTTTCGTGTATTCGTGTACCGGCGAGGTGAGGACCGCATTGACCGGTCCTTCTTCGACGATCTGGCCGTCTTTCATGACGATGACGTCGTCGCCGAACTGACGCGCGAGCGCCAGGTCGTGGGTGACCAGCACGAGCGTCAT
>ERZ1674149.487-NODE-488-length-10187-cov-5.272898_pt1 | contig 10187 bp, 12 predicted proteins | sample MGYA00581311_ERZ1674149 | MGnify/ENA primary metagenome ERZ1674149 (study PRJEB41354, sample SAMEA4873312) | human saliva metagenome | biome: human-associated habitat [ENVO:00009003]; feature: mouth environment [ENVO:08000002]; material: saliva material...
CGTGCGATTTATTTCGAATGGCTTTTCTTTTAACCAATAAATATTTAGAATATGTCACATTCAAGAATTATTCAAGTAAGCAGAAAAGAACATTATTGTTTAGGCTTAAAAGGTATAAACAAAGACTCTATTTATGAAAACATAGATAGCGTTCGTTACATCCAAAAATCCCCTTCCTCGAGAGAAGAAGATCTTTGTTGGTTCAAAAAAGAACTTGAAAAGGCGGGGTTCTTTCTTGCCGGAGAAAGGATTGTGTTTAACAACAATACGCATTTTCTTAATCTCTGGAGAAAGGAAGCCGTAAGAGCAGCCGAGGAACTTGATTTTGACAAAATGGAGAAAATTTGCTCTGGGGCTTATTTTTCAGATTTTGTTATTTACGATGAAAGCAGCGGATTCTCTTACACTCTTTGGGAATGGTTAAGAATCTTTGCAAGCAAAGGACAAACATACTATGTTGGTAGCATTTTTGAATCTAACAACGACTAAGCCAAAATTATTGCCATTTTTACCCAAATGGCAATATCTATCATTAACCAAATAAATAAAGATTATGGAAGAAAAAGAAAGAATCAAAAGCATTGTCTCTCGATTAAGAGAGATAAATGACGAGTTGGATGAGTTATGTAACGAAATTGAGTATCATACCGCTTCGTATATAGCCGAGCAGTCAACGCTTATTGACATTGCGAGAGAAAAACTCGAGGAACTTTTGTAGCCACAAGCACGCTACTACTTAATCGTGGCAGCGTGTACTTTTAACCAAAATATTAGAATATGAAAGAAGATGTACTATTAAAGGAGTTCTTCTCAATGGAACGCTGGCAACATGCCATTTCAAAAGGCGTTGATAAGGATATTCACAAAGGGCAGCTTTTTCAGCTAACAAAACCCGAAGTGAGAGCAGATGTATATGATGCAATCAAATCTGAAAAGTATGAGATTGCACCACCACATACGGCTCTTATTCCAAAAGATACGCCCGGAGAGTTCCGAACTGTTTACGTGAATGAACCTATTGATAGAATTATTTTGAGCATAGCAAATGACTTGTTGTTTGATTTATGCCCCGAAATGATTTCTGATAGGTGCAAATCGTATCAGCGTGGAATTGGCTGCGGTCGTGTTGTTCAAGAAGTATCACAGAAGATTTGCAATACAAAAGGCGAAACCATTGGTTTCAAGTCCGATTTGAGTAAATATTTTGATAGCGTGCCGATTGAATATATCGACAAAGCGTTTGATTGTGTAGAGAATAAATATGGTAAATCTGCTCTGATTTCTGTTTTGCGCAAATACTATCATTCTGATTGGTATTTCACGCCTGACGGAGAACTTGTGCAGAATTATCAGTCCCTTAAACAAGGCTGCTCGGTTGCATCATGGTTGGCTGATGTTATTATCCGTCATATTGATGATAAATTGAGTAGCCTCAACGGCTATTATGTACGATATTCCGATGATATGATATTTGTCGGAGAGGACTACATGAAAGCTATGGAAATTCTGAGTACTGAACTTGCGAAAATGCAAATGAAACTCAATCCTAAAAAGGTTGAGTATCTTAATGCTAATCATTGGTTTAAATTTCTTGGATTCTCTATTAAGGGACGTGATATATCATTATCCTCAACACGAATCAAAACATTTCAGAATGAAATTGAGAAACGAACTATTAAGAAACGAGATGTCACCTTTCGCCGTGCTGTCAATGCGGTCAATCGTTATCTATACAAAGGTAATGGTGAGTTCAGCTGGGCAACACAAATTCTTCCAATCGTGAATGTTCGCAAAGACTTGAACGAGCTGAATAAGTTTGTTATGGATTGTTTGCGTGGTGTTCAAACAGGAAAATCAAAGGTGGGTGGTCTTGGTTACGTTCGCTCACAGACTGACGGCTGTGTTTGCCGTGGTCTTGGACGTAACGTGAAAGCAAATAGGGCAAAGGTTGAGCGTATTGACGGCTATCTCTCTCTTGGTTGTATGCAAAATGCAATCAGAACGAGCCGAGCCGTTTATAACACGCTTGTCATGCAGCTCTAAAAAAAACTCTCATTATCCCAGCGCAGGGATTTTCTTGACGATACAGATTTGGTTTAATATTCCAGTTATAAACCCCAGCCGTCACGGCGTCGAAAGGCATTCCTGCCCCTTCGCCGCCGCTCCTGCCTACGATTATAACAGTAAATATCAAGCAAATAAAGAAATGCGTAGCGTCTGTTAGTTAAGAAATGTGCAGTGCAGCACACGTTTTTTCAATATGCTTTTGATTTAATAGGATCTGGCTTGAAAGGGCTGTCTAAGCTCCTTCCGTAGCTTCGACAAGCCCTTCAATCAACAGATCTACATATCAGACTTTTATAGAAATGCACAATAAGCAATGAGGAAAGATAAGCCAAAAGCATAGTACAATGCCAAATATCCACTTTGTAGGATTTATTCAACTATCAGGTGTTCCATTCCCGTTGGAACAGCCGTTCTATTGAACCGTGTTCAAACGGGTATTCAACCGGATATTATCAACCGACTAAAGAATTGTACCACAATCCTTTGAAGTGGAACTTTTAACCAAACATTAAGAATTATGGAATATGTAGATTTAATCAAAAAGGTCAATCGTGGAGTTTCTTTCTCTATCAATTTCAAGAAGAGAGAGTTAAGGATTGACAAGAAACTGATTGACTTGAAATCAATAGAATGGCAGGTAGATTTTCAACTTGCTTCTAATAGCGAGTTGAACAAACTTTACCCATTCTATTATGCTTACAAGCACTCAGTACCTTCTGAAAAGTCTGAACGTGCATCAAGGCATTATTTCAAGGCTCTCTCTGTTAAGGAACTATCCGACAATGATTTCATGTATGGAATGCCACGCGAAATCGCAAGGTTTCATCTTGAAATGGCTCTGTTGCGTGAACTTGTCTTTGGAAACCTCAAATGGGATGACAAAACAATGGGAACGTGGTTTTGGCAGTCACCCGACGATAAGGATTTCATTATCCTAAAAGAATGGGTGTCTGAATAGCCAAATAGGGAGATTTTTTCTCCCACTTATTTATCAACCAATTTAAAATTAAGAATTATGAAAAAGAATGTATCAATTAAGTGTGAAGTAAGCGTAACAGAGTCTGTTGTAACAAACAACAAAAGCTGTGAGTGTAAAACAAATAAGGCGCAAGCTAAATTGGAAGCTCTCAAAGCTGCTGGTGTCAACGTTGATAATCTGTTTGCAATGACAAGTGTAGATGGTGCAGGTATTATTGCTCGTTTTGAGGACGGAAAGTTGGAGGCAGTGCAAGACAATGACCCGATTTTCAACTCCATCCTCAATGGGGGTACAGTTCCTGAAGCTAATCTCTATCGTCGTTGGGTAATGGCTCAGACGTTCCACATGCTCGCATCTGGGAACTGGACTCAAAGTCTTCGTTATCGTGGCTATGAATATAGCTGGAAGATGATGATTGATGAGTTACACACTCAGTGCAAGATTAGCAGAAAGGACAGAGAAAACTTTGAAATGCGCAACGCTTGGTTTAATCGTGACGTTGCGATCGCGATGTGTCAAGATTATTTCCGTAAGCTAACGGAGTATATTGACGGCTTGAAAACGCGCAAATGTAAAGGTGAACCTTACAAGCGTATCAAGGGCTACGACTACTTTGTGAACGACATTGACGACAAAATCTTTGCTCCATTGAGAATTGCACTGCGCTCGGTTATGAAAGCAAAGGACGTGCTATCTCTCTATATGACAATGGCAGAGTTCAATAATCGTCGCATTTCCCTTAAATGGGAAACACCAACTTGCTCTGAATGGGTGGACGCTTACAAAGGGTGTGGTGCGTATTATACGCTTCAAAACCTTATCCGTTTCCACGGAATGAAACTTCACACAGAAGACTCTCTCGAAGACCTTGCTATGAAATTTAGAAATGGTGAGGGGTACAAGCTACTTGGACTCTTAAAAGATGAACTGAAACGTAACAACATTGACGTTAATCGTAAGATTGCCGAGTGGAGAAAGTAAAAATGCCAAATCATGCAGGGTGTCTGAAATGACGCTCTGCATACATTATACCAAATTAAGAAATGATTAATGCTTTTCCGAGCATACGGATAGTAGATGGATATTTTCATAGGACAGGTTTCAATTGGACCGCGCCTTTCAGGTGGTTTACCTGAACGCGCGGCTCAATTCACCTGTTATAATCAGACTTTTACAGAAACGGAACGCATCCAAAAGCTATCTGTTTTATATGACTTTATATTTGCTATAATAATTTAGTTAGTTTAATTGGTTTATGGTGGTTCGTTGTGAAACGCGCTGCCATTTTTTACCGCAATTATTAACCAATAAATATTTAGAATATGTCACATTCAAGAATTATCCAAGTAAGTAAGGAAAGAATTGAAGAAGATGAGCGTTTAAACTCATCAAGTTCAGAGATTTATGAACGCCTTCAGGAGATAAACGGAGTAGACTACGTTATGGAGCCTGATTCTTCACGAGAGGTAGAACTTGATTGGTTGAAAGAGCAGCTTGATAAAGTCGGGTTCACTCTGAACGGCGAGGAAATCACTGTCGGTAAAGACGAAACATTCCTTTCTGACTGGAGAGAAAAAGCCGTTGAAGTCGCCGAGAACTTTGACCTCTGGAGAATGAAGGAAGTAGCAAGTGGAGTGTATTTCTGTGCATTCTACATCTATGATGAAGAGTTTGGATACCTAATGCCACTATGGGAGTGGGCGAAACAGGTGTTAGGAAACGAACAGACGTACTATGTCGGTGGAATCATTGATTACCACTACTAAGCCAAATTGTGCTGCCATTTTTTATTAAATGGTGGCATTCATTATTAATCAAAACTATTTTAAGAATTATGGTAAAATTAGTACAGGCATCAGATTTATTAAGAGAAAAGGGTTATGTCGAGGAAAAGTTTGACACCAACGGATTTCTTCAATTCGTTGCAAATTGGTTTCGTGAGCATGAAGTAAAGGATAAACTTCTCATCCGCCCAAAACGCTTCATTGAAATGGATAATCCACCAAAGGGAGGATGGAAAGACATGACAGATGTTGATGAATGGTTGAAAGACTTTCCGTGGGAGGACCAATTAAACATGATAAACAAAGGTCAAAACACCCCATTTATTTTTGTTGATGAACCATTTGTTATGAATGCTGTATATATGCTGCGTGTGATGAGTGGTTTTAAGGTCAAAAAGGAAAAAAAGGGTGTCTACCGGGTAACGCTCGTTTGAAGCCAGAAAACCATATTCCTGGTGTCGGGAATATGGTGCAATTATTAACCAAATTATTATGAATATGGAAAAAGAAACATTTAGAAAGGAAGTAAAGAAATTACTCGCAAACGCTTATCAAAGAATGGTTAAGCATGTAGATAGTTTCTGTGATACAGATTACGAGGGATTTGATTCCTACAAAGAGGACGTTTCACAGATGGACTTCGTAAACGCTCTATTAAGCCTTGAAGCCTGCAACCATTCCCCAATCGGTTGCAGTGAAGGTGTTAAACGTAAATCAAAAAAACGTGTGGAAGATTACAAAACATCTATCATCTACAACAGATAGCCAAACACAGCGCACATCTTAATTGGTGTGTGTTGTACGAATATTAATCAACGATTAGGAATTATGGAATATGTAAAAGTAAAAGACCTGCCTAAAAGATTGAAAGGTAAAAAGTACGCTTCAATCTCGTGTACTGGTTCTGTACGAGGAATGAAAAAGCTATATGGATGGGATAAAGCTCAAGAGATTTTTAGAAGTGGTGATTTCATTTATGCCATTTGGTAAAACAGCCTTTCGCTCTTGTTGGTAGTAATTATCAATAAGAGTACTATAAACCAAAACAACAAGATATGAAACAACTAACATTAGAACAACAACAGAGATTCAGCAGTGCAATAAAGCACGGCTTTATCACGAAAGACGTTCCAAGAGACACACATACTTTTGTGTGGACGTGGATAAAGAAGCATCCAAACAGGGTGACAACGCTTGTTCGCCTGCGTAACATTCTCGGTCATGACCCTCGATGGGAAGACCTTACAGATGACGTTATCTCTGACTTGAAAGATGATATGGAGTTCGACCTTGCACCAAACTCTGTTCGCACAATCTGTGCTGAACTCAAAGCGGTGCTTAATAGGAACAAAGCCACAAAGCCTATCAGGTCAAAGACGTTTGGTAATCTTCTCAAAGCAAAGAAAGTGCCTGTTCAGAACATCTATCTTACAAGGCACGAATTGCAGAAAATACACAATTACAAGCCGAAGAGTGAACGTGAAAGGTATGTAAAAAACATCTTTCTTATTGAAGCAATCACTGGCGCACGTAACGTTGACTGCCGAAGAATGAGCCTTGCGAATATTCAAAAATATGGAGAAGAAGAAGTACTTGTGTATGTTCCACAGAAACACCCAGTAGAGGTGACTGTGCCCGTGCACAAATGGCTTAAAGAACTACTTGTGCAAGATTATCCTGAACAAGTAAAATCTATTCGTATATCGTACTTTTGTAAGGTTCTCAAATGGATATGCTTTCAGTGTGGAATACGCAACAAGGTTGTCGTGTTTCGTGGTGGTCGTTCCATTACAGACGAAAAGTGGAAACTCATCGGAAGCCACTGTGGTCGAAGAACTTTTGCAACATTGCTTTCAACGAGCCACGTTGCTATAGAAGACATTTCTGATATGATGGGGCATAGTAACGCTAATAAACCAAATATCGAAATGACAAGCGGATATATCTGTGAGCGTAGAAAATTAGGAAAGAGTGTGTTTGCACTTTTCAAATGAAAACATTAACTTTGCAGCGAAATCTGCAAATAACTAAAAACAAATAAGAAATATGACACCATTAAATGAGTTTGTAAACGAACTTCAGTCACTCGCAAAAAGCGAGGGACTTCCAATCAATGAGGTAAAGAAACGTCTTTTGTCACTTGCTGACAAAATGGATAGGGCAGGGGTTCCTAATTTGGAGAAATTTGCATACAGAATAATGGAACTTATAGACGAGCTACCTATAAAGCTAAGCGACTTGTGTTATTATTTTATAGCTGTAGCTAAGGAAGACTGGATTGAAGTAGAAAAATACACAAAACCTCTTTTGGAAGCAAATGAAATAAAAGACATACGTGAAATATCTGAAAATGCAGGTTTGAAACCATCTATTTAATCTAAAAGAGGGGGTGAACGAAATAGAGACCCCCTCTTTTTTATTTATTAAACTATGAAAAACGCAAAATAATCAAATTCGCTTAAATTTACTACCTGCAAATTCTTCGTTCACACTAAACAGAAAGGCTTTGTCAAGTTCCTTGTTTGTTTCGTAAAGGCTATTGACAATCCTCTCGTTGATAGCCTCAGCATCACACGACACCTCTTCAAAATAGCTTGTTATATTATTAACCACTTCTTCTAATTGGCGTTTCAAGTCTAACAAGCGTCCTGTTCCCTCACTTAATTCTATCGTTCTTGCCATTATGCTGTCTCCTGTGCCTTTTTAAGATTAAACATATCGTGCAGGAACACACGCCCATTCTCCGTCCAAACAGTCGTTGTGCTTGTGCCGACACTGCCATCATTGCGTGTAAACTGATGTGTACGTGGCTTTGTATATCCGTGTTCGCAATACTTTGCTGTGAGCATCCACTGCCCCGATTGCTTGAACATAACTCCCTTCTCTTTTAGTATCTTGTGCAGCTGCTCTGCCTCACGCAAACCAAGTTCCTTGCTCATCTGCGTGCTTGTATAGGTGTTTACGCTTTGCAGCACATCATCAACATACTTTACCTTTGGGGCTTGTAGCTTAAGCTGCGTGTCTTGCAGTGCTATGCGCTCGTTTGCCTGCTCCAACATCTGCTGATGCCTGTTAATTGTCGCCTGCGCCACCTGCAATGCCCTTGCCATAATCAGCTCTGGCGTGTCCTCCTGTGCTGTGGCAATGTAGCCACCAGTCTTGCGAATTGAAGGCAAAACATCAGATGTTACCCAACGTTTGAACTCTTTTGCGTTTTTTAACCTTGAACCAAATACAAGGGAATACATACCGCTTTCGTTGATAATGGTAGTGTTACTCTTGTAGTTGGAACCTGTACCCTGAATCAGGGTGATGGTTTTATCCTCATCATCGACATGTGTTGATAATGCGTTTTCAGGTTTAGCATACCCCAATAATAAGGCGACATCTTTCCCAACGAACCATGGTTCGTTATTTACAATAAAAACTCTTACCTCTCCAAATAAAGGATTGTTGAAAATTTTAATTTCGTTCATTGTTACTGTGATTTTTTGAACGATTAAACATTGTAGGGTTGATACACAATAAAAGCGTATCGCTACCCTTTGTTCAATGCCTCACAGTGATAAGCACGGCTACACCATTACAATGTAACCAAGGGGCGATACGCCTGTATCGTATTTCCTCAAAAATAGGCGAGCATAAAAAATGCTCCTCCATATTAGTGGAAGAGCCGTTGCTTCGTCCACTGTGAATTATTGAACATTGCAAATATACAACATTCCTTCCAAATATAATACTATTCGTATATATCTTTAATTTTTTTTATCACTTTATTTTTCTATCGGTTTTATAAATCTTGCAAGCAGAGAGCGCTCCCCATCTTTGAATTTAACGACAAATGCGCCTATGGTATCGTCCTTTTTAATTATTTTACCTTCGCCGAATATAGCATGCACCACATCATTTCCAACCTTAAACGCTGATTCTTCCCGTAACGATCTATCAATCTCTGTATTAAGCTCCCTTACAATAGTTTTCGTCTGACTAAATGCTTCTTCGTCAATAGGACCGTCCGTCTCAATGAGTTTTTTCTTGATTTCAAGAATGAATCGCGATGGAGTTTTATCTCTTTTAGTCGTAAAGTTGTAACCTCCACTATCTGTAAGGAATAATCTCTTCTCAGCTCTTGTGAGTGCAACATACATGAGCCTCCTCTCTTCCTCTTCTCCATTCTTTCTCCGTTCGCGGATAGTTCTATGGCTTGGAAATATGCCTTCCGTTAGTCCACAAATAAATACGTATGGAAATTCAAGACCCTTTGCTTGGTGTATCGTCATCAGCTTTACACCCTTCACCTCCTTGTTATAATCGGCATTAGTAAAAAGAGCGATGTCTTGTAAATACGTAGTCAGCGATATATCCTCATTCTCATTAACTTGTTCGTAATACTTGACAGAATTAAGAAGTTCCTCAACATTTTCTAACCGCTCCGATTTAGGATCAGTTCTTAAATCATTCTTAACACCAGTCTTGTCAATAATATGCTCCAATAAATTTGATATTGTATAAGTGTTTTTTATCGAATTGCAATCTTCTATGAACTCAATAAAATCTATAAGCGGTTTCTTGTTAAAATCTTTTTCCTCTTTATACTTTTTCAAAGCGTCAAATAAAGTTATGTTTTCTTCACTTGCAATATGTTTTAATTTTTGCATTGAAACGTTACCAAATTTACGTGACGGGTAATTAATAATCCTCTGAAAGGATAAGTCGTCCTTATATTCCACCATTCTTAAATATGCAACAACATCTTTTATTTCTTTCCTTTCAAAGAAACGTATTCCACCCCATATCACATAAGGTGTTTTCCTTTTCATCAACGCCTGCTCTATAAACCTTGATTGGTATGATGCACGATAGAGTATCGCCACGTCTTCATAATTCTTGGTATCTTTTGTCAACTTTTCTATTTGTTCTACAATGTACTCCCCCTCTCTATCTTCTGTCATTGCGTGGTGGTAAATCGGCATATTACCTTTTTGTATTTTTGTAACAAGATCCTTTTTTATTCTCATGGTATTATGCTTAATGACAGAGTTCGCAACATCAAGCACGTTTGGTGTCGATCTGTAATTTTGGTTAAGTATGATGTCCTTATCGCATTCAAAATTTACAAAATATTTAGGCAGAGAACCTCTCCACTCGTATATCGCTTGGTCAGGGTCGCCTACAACAAATAAATTCCCGTGCTTTTCGGCAAGTATTTCCACAAGCTCCCAATCGTGTCGGTTGCAGTCTTGCGTTTCATCAACCATTATATAATTAAATTGATTAGACCAAAATTCCCTCGCTTGTTTGAAGTTCTTTAATATATATAGAGCAAATAAAACAAGGTCATCGAAATCAAGAGAAAA
>ERZ1674149.493-NODE-494-length-10157-cov-7.272916_pt1 | contig 10157 bp, 8 predicted proteins | sample MGYA00581311_ERZ1674149 | MGnify/ENA primary metagenome ERZ1674149 (study PRJEB41354, sample SAMEA4873312) | human saliva metagenome | biome: human-associated habitat [ENVO:00009003]; feature: mouth environment [ENVO:08000002]; material: saliva material...
CCACGCTCTACGATTACGTCACCTCCTACTACGTGCCTGAGTATCTGCGCCGCGTAGACAGCAACGATCCTGCAAGCCCCGGCTTTGTGCCCGGATCCACCTCCTTCTATATCACCGACGGCGGCAACAACGACTACTACAAGTTCTCGATTTGGCAAAGTGCCTTCACCGAAAACCAGCAGGAAGTCAAGACCGGTGGCTACTTCAGCCTACCCAACGCGGCGAACTACTCCAAGTTCTCCACCGTGCGCAACAACGTGTACGAAATCACCGCAAAAGAGGGTTTCCAACTCACGCTCAATTATAATATTGAGGACTGGTGCACGGGTCGCATCGGCCGCGTCTATGCCGGCTATCGCTTCAACGTAGTGGTCGAAGAGCCCACCTTCCCGGGCGGCGAAAGCACAGTGCGCATCGTCACCGCCGAGAAAAACCTCGTGCAACTCGGCCTCGTCGAACTCGTTCCCCTCGTACCCAACGCCAAGTTCACCGTGGGCGGCGCACAGCAAAACACGCTCCGCTTCGGCAACGCCGCGGGACAGAGCGGATTCCAGGAGCAGGTCGAAGGCACACTCCGCCTCCCCGCCGAGCCCACTGCCGGAACGCCCATCTTCCAAATCAAGTATAACAACAAGATCGTCCACACCGTCAAAAGCGAATAACGATGAAACTTCTCCATACGCTCACCTTCGCACTCCTGGCCGTCGCAGCGACCCTCTTCGGAGCCTGCAACAAAGGCTACGAACCCGACCCCACCGGCGGTGAAGGCAAGATCAAACTCCAATTTGGCGCGTCCGACCTCGTGCAACACGACACCCGCGGCATCGCCACGCCCGCCGAAAACACCGTCAACACCGTCGACGTGGTCTTCTTCCGCGGACAAAACAAAGAAGCCATCACGCCCAACACCGGCGGCGCGGCCGTCGGCTCCTTCCACTTCGAAGCCACCACCGTGGGCGACTGGGTGAACAACGATCCCACCACGCAAACGGTCTACATCCCCGCCAAGGCTTCGGACGTGAACGGCACCACCGCCGTGACGCTCATCAACCTTCCGGCCTCCGTGCGCGCTCGCCTCGCCGTGGGCGCCACCGACGAGATCACCACCGTCGATGAGCTCACCAAAGCCGTGTCGCAAACCCTCGCCACCGTCGAAGATCTCACCACGCCCCTCCTCATGACCGGGCAAACCAACGTGACCTTCGCCAACCCCGCCACACAGGACAACAAGATCGACGTCAACGTCAAGCGTGCCGTTTCGCGATTGGACGTGGTGCTCTACTATGATTGGGACAAACTCATCCCCAATCAGCAGCGCGGCCTCTACACCTTCTTGCAATTCCCCTCGAAAACCTTCGTCGGTGCCAACGCCGACATCACCGGCCGCGTCGACGGTGCGAAGACCCAAGTGGCCGACCTCACGGCCCAGCCCGCGCCGCTCACCGCCACCGACCCCGTGCCCACATCGGAGCTCCCCTCGGTCTACATCAACGAGTACGACATCTCGGCCAAGACCGCTGCCACCGATCCCGCCCCCTACGTGCTGCTTGAGCTCCCCGCCATTCTCGGCGACGGCAACCCGCTCAACGGCATCTTCCCCCCGCCCGCCGGAGGTGACTTCAGCACCACGCCTGTCAAGAGCTACTACAAAGTCATCCTCCCCCGCAAAATCGAACGCAACTGCCGCTATGTCCTCCACGCCCACGTGGTAGGCCCCGGCTCGCCCACCGCCGATCAGGCCGTGGTGCTGCAGTTCACCCTCACCGTGCGCCCCTGGATCGAAACCAATGTCCCCGGCTTCGACGGCACTACGCACGAGAACATCTAAGCCTCCCACCGCCACTCACAAAGGGCGAACGTCTGACGCACGTTCAGCCGTTCGCCCTCACTCATATCAACCCTCATCACAGCAGCTTACTCCGAAATGACCAAGAATATCCTCCTCCTGCTGGCCACCGCCGCGGCTCTCTCCTTCACCGCCTGCTCCGGCGACGAGGAAACCCGCTATCCCGAGGCCAAGTCTGAAAAGGTCGCCTGGAAAGTCGACGTGCGCTCACAAACCGGTGAGTCTGTCAACACCGACGCCGCCGACAAGGAAGACCAAGTCGACAACGTGATCCTGGCCGGCTCCACGTATGTGGCCTCACTCACCGGGCAATCCTACTCCGCAGCTGCGGGCGGCACGAACACCGCTGTCTTCAGTGTCGAGAGTTTCCTCGGCAAAAAAGACTTCTTCTTCGCGGCCAACCTCAACACGGCCGACGCTGAACGCATGGGCATTTCGGGCACGGAGCGCGACTTCAACGCGCTGGAGTTCAACACCAAGGACTATCTCCGCGGACAGTTTGGCAACGACGCCAAAAAGCCCATCCCCATGAGCGCCGCCCTCCGCGATGTTGAGTCGCCCACCAACCCCGTGAGCGGACTCACCGCTCTCACCAAGAGCGAGGTACGACTCGAGCGCTGCTTCGCCCGCATCGACATCACCCCCCAGGCTGAAATCGGCAGCGCCTACGGACTGGCCTACATCACGCCCTACGATTTCAAGATCACCGGCATCCGCATTGTCAATGTCCCCGCCAAGTTCTCGGTGGGCGGCCCCATCGCCAACTACGATCTCAAGCACGCCGCCAACGCCACCGACTACGATTATCTGGCCTACGACCTGCCCGTCGGCACACCCACCGAAGATTTCACCGGACTGGTGCGCACCTATCCCACCATTTCGATCTATGTGCCGGAAAATTTCGTGTCGCATCCCGTCTTCGGATCGGCTGATTTCAACGGCATGACCTACCTCGAGATCACCTACACCTCGCAGTGGGGCACCGAAGGTCCCCGATCGGAATACCCCGACCCCCAGAGCGGCAAGTGCTACTACCGCATCGGCGAGGCCAAACAGGGCACACAATACTACGGACAAATCCGCCGCAACACCATTTATAAGTGTTCTTTCAAGCTCGGCGAGAAGTTCGACGATTCCAACCCCACCATGCGCCGACTCAACGGACGCGTTCTCAACTAAAACCACCCATCTGCAATGAACAAGCATTCCTTATCCGTTCGCAGTCTCTCGGCTGCATTCAGCGCTAAGCGAAGCCTTCCCGCACTCCTTGCCGCAGGCTTGCTGATGGGATCCTTCGCCCAGCGCGCACAGGCCCAGACGCCGGCCACTCCCGCCACCCCCACGCCCACACTGGCCGAAGAAACCACCCACAACCTCCAAGACCGCATCACCCTCATCAAGGCCACGGCCGCAGGTACCGTCACCTTCACCCTCGCCCCCGAGGACCCCACGAAAGTGACCCGCGAACACTGGCCCATCGTCTTCATCGACTACGAAAACGACGGACAGAACATCCGACAGATGTATAATCTGACGGAAGACCGCACCTTCACCGTCAATGTCTCCGCCACGCAGGGCGGCGTCATCAAGATCACCGGCGAAGAGGGCATGTGGAAACTCGTTTCGGCCTCGCAGCAGATCAAAGATGTCGAATTAACCAAGGTGCCCTCCATCCGCTACATTGATCTCCACGACAATGTGCTCGGATCGGCCAACGCACAGGGGAGTTTCATCTTCCCCAACGAACTGACCAACGTCGAAACGCTCAATCTCGCCACCAACAAACTCCAGAACATCGGCTTCACGCACACTGATGCGACGATCCGCGAACTCAATGTTTCGGAAAACCTCCTGGCCAGCTTCCCTTCTACCCACTTCTTTAAGCTCCAGAAGGCCGATCTCTCCAAAAACCTCCTCACCGACATCGGCTATTCGGCCAACGACCGCCGCTTCGGCGACGATAAGTCGTTCAAGGAGGCCACCTGGACGGTGTACAAGGGCGGCGATGCCACCGCTTTCAACCAGGCACTGGGCGGCAACAATGCCAACATCTACGCCTCGCGCGCCAAAGCCACCGATGCTGAGCTCAACCTCACCGTCAATAAGCTCAACATCCTCACGTTGCCCACCAAGCCTGAGAACGTGACCGACGAGCACTACTACTTCACGCTCCAAGAGCGCTACGTCGTGCCCCAATCGCCCCGTGGCGACGACACCTGGCGCCCGCTCGAAACCATGACCCTCAGTTCGCAGAGCTATGCCAGGGGATTGGCCAGCTCCTTCAAGACCACCAAGTACGAACTCTGGCGCGAAATCAACCCCGGCACCGACGAATACATCCGCGTGCCCGACAATGAATTCTCCGTCGATCAGCACGGCGATCTCACCTTCCGCCGCGCCTACGGTCCCGGCACCCGCCTCTTCGTGGCCATGACCAACGAAGGCTTCAACACCGGCGGCGGACGTCCCCTCGAATCCTTCGAGCGCGGCACCGGCACCATCACCACCGACGGTTTCGACCAGGTGCTCAAACAGCCCGAAGGCACCCCCTCCGCCGACCGATCCACCTACTTCGCCACCGTTTCCACCACCGGCGCCAACGACATCGGTGACGGTGACACCCGCGCCCTCCCCAAACGCTTCTTCCGTACCAACACCTTCACGCTCGACGGTAGCAAAAACAACTACTGGTACGGCTATGTCAGCACCGACTGGGCCAACAAAGAAAACTGGACCGGACGTTTCGTGCCCAACACCCTCGCGGCCAACTATGCCGACAACGAGCAGTCGGATGTGGTCTTCGCCTCGGTCAACGACAATACCCCCGATCCCGTCACCGGCGTCGCCGCAGAAAAGTATGGCGAATCCGCCATCCGCGACCTCTATGCCGACCAAGATCGCGTGGTGCGCAACTACATCAACGCCACCGAAACCGGACGTGCCATGGTCGCCACCCCCGGCAACCAGATTCTCCTCAAAGAGAAAGCCCTCCTCTGGGATCTTTCGACCAGCACTGCCGCCGCCACCGAGCCCTTTGCCACGCGCGGCGTAGCCGACTACACCGTCGTGCAGGCCGAAGAGGGCAAGCCCAACGGTACCTTCCTCCTGGCCAAACCCGCCGACAACGCCAACTACAAGGCCAACGTCGAGATGTTTGCCAAGTCCTTCGACGGCAACCGCAACAAGGCCTACGCCACCTGGCAATACTTCGGATCGCCCGTCAAGAGCGCCGATCGCAACCAGCTCCCCCTCGAGACCACCTGGGTGCGCAAGTACGATCGCACGCTCAACGTCCCCAACTCCGACGAGAAGTGGACCGACGTCAACAACGGCACCCTCGCTCAGGGACAGGCCTACGAAATCTCGCAGCCTAAGCCCGCCACCTATCGATTCATCGGCGAGCTCAACACCGCAGACTTCACCTTCCCCGTCGACGGCATGGCATCGGCCACCAACTATCAGGACATGAACATCCTGGCCAACCCCTACACCGGAGCCATGAGCATCGACAAACTCGACTTCTCCGGCGCAACGGCGGCCGACAAGGTGGTCTACCTCTTCAACACCGGCTCCCGCAAAGACTGGATTGCCAACAGCGGTCCCACTACCAACGGCACCACGCAGGGACAATACACCAAGGCCATCCCCGCCAACCTCGCAGGGCACGTGGCCGGTATGCCCAACCAGATCCCCTCGCTCTCCAGCTTCATGGTCAAGAGCACCGCGGCCGGCAACCTCAAGTATCGCTATGCCGACCTCGTCACCGCCACCGAGGAGAACCGCGCACCCGAGCGCCACTTCCACTCCCTGGCTGTCGACGTCGAAAGTGCCAAGACGGCCGATCGCCTCTGGCTCGTTCAAGCCGAAGGCACCACCGATCGCTATGACAACGGTTGGGACGGTGAGAAGATCTTCGCACCCGGCGAAGCTGCCCTCTACGCTATGCAAGATCGCAGCTACCAGGTGACCACCACCGACGCCATCGGCGAAACCAAAGTCGGCTTCGTGCCCGGCGACGGCGAGCAGAACTACAAGCTCACCTTCCACCTGGACGGCGGCGACGGCACGCAGCAATACACCCTCCTCGACAAGCGCACCGGACTCACCCGCGCCATCCACGACGGCGACACCTACGAGTTCACCGCAACCAAGGGCGATGCTGCACACCGCTTCACCATCCTGGGCAATGGAGCGAAGGCCACCGCAGACCAGCGCGGATTCCAAATCTCCGCCGACCTGCGTCGCAACTTCACCGTCAAGAACTTCACCGACCAGCCCGCCGAAGCCCTCGTCTTCGACGCCGCCGGTAAGATCCAAGCCCGTTTCACTGTCGAACCCGGCAGCGAAAACACCGGCACCGTCGTCATGCCCGGCGCCTATGTGGTGCGCGTGTCCAACAAGGTCACCACACTCACCCAGCGCTTCGTCATGCCCTAAACGATCCCCTTGCTCAACTTGCGCCCCTCCCCCGTGGAGTGGGCTCCATATCCCACCGCTCGCACCGTGCCCCGCATGTGCGAGCGGTTTTTTTGTACCCCCTGCGCAAGTCCCGCCCGCCTTTCTGCCCCGAGCCTCCACTTTTCTGCCTCGAGCCTCCGCCTTCGCGCACGAAGTTCCCACCTCCGCGCGCACATCCCCCGCCGACGAGCCGAAAAACCGCTCACTCTCGTGCCGAACTCCCACCTTCGTGCTCCGTTCCTCCGCCTTCGCACGCCAAGTTCCCGCCTTCGCGCGCACATCCCCCGCCGCCGAGCCGAAAACTCGCTCATTCTCGCGCCGTTCTCCCGCCTTTCTGCCCCGTTCCTCCGCCTTCGTACGCCAAGTTCCCACCTCCGCTCGCACATCCCCCGCCGCCGAGCCGAGCCCCCGCTCATTCTCGTGCCGTTCTTCCGCCTTCACGCCCTGAGTCCCCACCTTCCCACTCCGTTCCCCCATCCGTCGGCACGCCCCCGCCAGGCGCGAAGGCAAAGCCCCTCATCGGCACGACGCGCCCCCCGGCGGCATCCACGCCTTCACCGCACCCGACACAAAAACGCCCCAACCTTACCCCGTCTCGGCGAAAAAACGTAACTTTGTCCACACATTCATTCTAACTTCCCCATCATCACCATGGCACAAATCACCAAACAAGAAGCACTCGACTACCACGAAAAGGGCCGTCCCGGCAAGATTGCCGTCGTACCCACCAAGCCCCACGCCACCGCCCACGACCTTTCGCTCGCCTACAGCCCCGGCGTGGCAGAACCCTGCCTCGAAATCGAAAAGCAGCCCCAAGACGCTTATCGCTACACCAACAAGGGCAACCTCGTGGCCGTCATCTCCAACGGCACCGCCGTGCTCGGCCTCGGCGACATCGGCGCACTCGCCGGCAAGCCCGTCATGGAAGGCAAAAGCCTCCTGTTCAAAATCTACGGTGGCGTAGACTCCTTCGACATCGAGGTCGACGAGCACGACCCCGAGCGCTTCATCCAAGTGGTCAAGGCCATTGCCCCCACCTTCGGCGGCATCAACCTCGAAGACATCAAGGCCCCCGAATGCTTCGAGATTGAAACCCGCCTCAAAGCCGAACTCGACATCCCCGTCATGCACGACGACCAGCACGGCACCGCCATCATCTCCTGCGCCGGCCTGCTCAATGCACTCCAAGTCGTGGGCAAGCGCATTGAAGACGTCCGCATGGTCGTCAACGGAGCCGGAGCCGCCGCCATCTCCTGCGCTCGCCTCTACCTCTCCTTCGGTCTGCGCCGCGAAAACCTCGTCATGCTCGACTCCCGCGGCGTCATCTCCACCGCCCGCACCGACATCAACGAGCAGAAGCGCGAGTTTGCCACTGAGCGCACCGACGTCCACACCCTCCAAGAGGCCATGCGCGGCGCCGATGTCTTCGTCGGGCTCTCCAAAGGCAACATTGTCGACGCCGAAATGGTCCGCTCCATGGCCGAACGCCCCATCATCTTCGCCCTCGCCAACCCCGTGCCCGAAATCACCTACGAGGAGGCCAAAGCCGCCCGCCCCGATGTGCTCATGAGCACCGGCCGCACCGACTATCCCAACCAGATCAACAACGTCATCGGCTTCCCCTACATCTTCCGCGGTGCCCTCGATGTCGCCGCCACCGCCATCAACGAGCCCATGAAGCAGGCCGCCGTGCGCGCCATTGCCGCCCTCGCCCAACAGCCCGTGCCCGACTATGTGGCCCAGGCCTACGGCTTGAAGGAGCTCACCTTCGGGGCCGACTACTTCATCCCCAAGCCCGTCGACAAGCGCCTCATCGTCGAAGTCTCCTCCGCCGTGGCTCGCGCCGCCATCGAGAGCGGAGTGGCCCGTCGCCCCATCGAGGATTGGGATGCCTATCGCGCCCACCTCGCCACCCTCATCGAGGAATAAAGCGGCGAACCGGCTCTTATTCGTCAAACGCTCAACGCGAGCGACACTCCGCAGTGGAGTGCCGCTCGCGTTTTGTTTTTTACCCATGCGCCCACTGCTTTGTCAGCATGGCGATGGGAGGAATAATAAACCCCGAGCGGCACGCTGACGATTAGCGTGCCGCTCGGGTTGATGGGTCGACGCGTTTATTGTGTCAACTCGTCGGTTGTGGGTTCCGCCGCGTGGGCGTTTTGTGTTCGCCGTTTGCGTTCGCGGAAATACTTTTCGATGACTCCGGTGCCGCCGATGACGAAGCCCATCATCAGCGCAGGCCACAGCAGTGCCCAGGCCTGCTGCAACGGAAGGTGAGTGAACATTTCGATCAAAAGCCACAGGCCCATTACGATGAAGAAGGATCGAAAGAAGTAGAGTGTAAGTTTCAGCATAAGATTTGAACTTCGGGAATATCCTTAGGCCACTTGTCTTGCGCCGGGCGGAAACCGGTTGTCGTGGCCGGACGATCAACGAGAGAAATGTTCCCGGGCGGCGCATCTCTCGTGTTTTATTTTAGTGGAGACTGCGCGTTCAGGGCGATGTGCTTCTCATTGCGCGCCTTGTGTGTCGGGCGGTGCCGACTATTCGTCGTCGTCTTTGTTTTTGCGGCGGAACAGGCTGAAGAGCGTGAAGCCGATCAGCGCGGCGAGAAAGCCCAGGCGCACCAGCGTGGTTGTGGGCGAAGGCGTGGAAGTGAAGTAGAAGACGGCAATCACCACTGCCAGAGAGATGATGATTTTCAGGAAGTTGGGCATGGGGTGGGGAGGGTTTGTTGTGCGGCGCGCAATACGGTCGCCGCGATCGCTTGTTTACTCGTCTACCGGTTTACTTGTCTATGAATCCACGCGTCGATTCGTTTACGTGTCCGCTTGTTTACTCGTCTACCGGTTTACTCATCTGCGAGTTCTCGCGTCGACTCGTCTACTGGTCCACGGGTTTACTCGTTTACCTGCTTACTTGTCTACGAGTTCCCGCGTCGGCTCGTCTACGGGTCTACCTGTTTACTCGTTTACCGATTTACTTGTCTGCGGGTTCCCGCACTTGCTCGTCTACGGGTCCGCTTGTTTACTCGTCTACCTTGTTTACTCATCTACGAGTTCCCGCGTTCGACGGCATCACAATTGTCCGCGCACGGCAGGGAGGATCTGCGCCAGCTCCTCGACCACGCGGGCCCGTTCGAAGCCCTCGCGGATCACGGCCAGAATGGTGTCGTCGCCCGCGATCGTGCCGCACAGGCTTTCGGGTTCGTGCGCATCGATTTCGGTCGTGATGCTCGTGGCATAGCCCGGGCGGGTGCGCATCACCACCAGGTTGCCCGAGAACTCCATGCTCAGGAAACCCGACGAGCGCAGAAATTGCGGCGTGTGGATCGATGGTGCCAGCTGACGAACGTAGGCCGGGTGCTCGGGCAGCACATAGCGGTAGCCCCCGTCGCCCGAAACCTTGGCCGCCTTCAGCTTCTGGAGGTCGCGAGAGAGCGTGGCTTGCGTCACTTTGTAGCCCTCTGCGCGCAAGAGTTCGAGGAGTTCTTCTTGGCTCCCCACCGACGTGCGGTTCAGCACCAGCCGAAGCATGTCGAGTCGTTTGTCACGGTTACCCATATTCTTGCATTGTTCGTTTTTTTATCCACGGCAAATGTACAACTTTTTTCTCATTTCGCCCATTTTCCCCGCGAAATGTTCCACTTTTTTCTTGAAAACACCCCGCTTTTTGAGTTTAGTGTGGGGATTGGTCGTTTGGTATATTCGCACAGTCAGTGTGATGAAGAGCATAATTCGCGCCAAGAAATCGGCTGAAATGCGTATTTTGTCCCCGCTTTCGTCGTGCATACGGCCTTCGTGGCGCGGTGGGCGGCCATCGGCACGAAAAAGGGCGAGCCGCTCCCGAGGTG
>ERZ1674149.500-NODE-501-length-10087-cov-5.334729_pt1 | contig 10087 bp, 8 predicted proteins | sample MGYA00581311_ERZ1674149 | MGnify/ENA primary metagenome ERZ1674149 (study PRJEB41354, sample SAMEA4873312) | human saliva metagenome | biome: human-associated habitat [ENVO:00009003]; feature: mouth environment [ENVO:08000002]; material: saliva material...
TGCGTAGGAGTCAGCTGAAAAGGCACCAGCTTCGATATATATGCCTTTGACATGATCATTCTCTTTTGCATTTTTAATGGCGGTTAGAATATTGTCGAGTCCAATGGAGCCTTTATCTGTACCTTGGATTTGATTGATAATATTGTCTTCTGCTCTCTCTGAGAGCTGTCCTGACAGGTCTAATATAAGAATAGAGTTTTCAGATGGTTCTTTTGTTGATTGTGAAGAAGCAATCATGCCTGTTATAGTTATAACTCCAAAAAGAACAGTTATAATGCTGAAAAGAAGCATTCCAACAAAGGATGCAAAGACAAATTTGAAAAATTGTTTCATGAAAAACCTAATTCTTATTTACTTTTTTACTTTGCAAAGATATATATAATAGGTGGAAATTCCAAATATTTCATGATTTCTTGATATCTTTGCAGAGAAAGAGTAGGTAATATTGTAATGACAGTTTTCATTTAGGCTATCCTGCTTGTTCTTTTTGTATAGATATTAATATAGAGGTAAATGTGATGCGAATCGTTCTAGCCATCGATAGTTTTAAAGGTTGCTTGTCTTCTGTAGAGGTTGAGTCTTCTGTAGAAAAGGGTGTGAAACTTAGTTGCCCTCAAGCTGAAGTTGAAAAGATTCCTGTTAGTGATGGAGGAGATGGGATGTTAGAAGTTTTTTCACAACTGGTAGGTTGCGAGAAAGTTATGGTTGCTTGTCATGATGCTCTTATGCGTCCTATTCAGGCAGAGTATGCTATAAGCCCTTCTGGCGTGGTTGTCTTGGAGACTGCAGTTGCTTGTGGAATTAATCTACTGAAGTCAGAAGAGCTGAATCCCTTACGAGCAACTTCTTATGGTGTTGGGGAAGTCATTGCGGACGCTCTACTACGTGGCTATCATAGTTATATTATAGGGTTAGGTGGCTCGGCTACTAGTGATTGTGGTTTAGGAATGTTGGCAGCTTTAAAGAGGAAATTAGGTGAAGACTGGCAGAATAAACTGCCTAAAGATTTAGATATCATATTGGCCTCTGATGTAGCTAATCCTCTTTTTGGGGATACTGGAGCAGCTGTAGTTTTTGGACCTCAGAAGGGTGCAACGCCTGAAATGATAACTTGTCTTGACCGTCGAGCTCGTACTTTTGCGAGACTTGCGGCAAAGCACTTTGGTTTTGATCATTCTGAAGATAAGGGAGCTGGTGCAGCAGGCGGCTTAGGTTATGCTTTTCTTCAGTTCCTTGGGGCAAAGATAAAATCTGGAGCAGACGTTATGTTGCAGATGTCGGGGTTTGAAAACCTTGTAAAAGAAGCAGATTTGATAGTCACGGGAGAGGGAAGAGCTGATGCACAGACATTGATGGGTAAGATACCTGCGTGTGTACTAGCTTATGGTAAGCGTTTGGGTGTTCCTGTCGTGTTGCTTGCTGGACAAGTTAAGGATAAAGCAGCCTTGCTTTCTGCAGGCTTTTCACAGGTGTGTTGTATCAATCCGACAGCATTACCACTTGTTGAAGCCATGGTCCCTTCTGTTGCTAAAGAAAATATCCGAAAGACAGTTATGAGAAAGTTTAAAGGTTGGTTGGATTTGTAGTAGGCTAATTTTTTTATGTGAATAATAAATAGTACCTTTGTAGCCGTTATAAATAAAAGATTGGTTTATGGACGAGAATCAAATGATATGCTCAAAAAGAGTACTTCGTAAAAAACTTGACTTGCTCCTACGGACAGGTCAAATTCTTATGGAAAGCTCTGCAGATACGAGTCGTGTGAAGCGTAATATGGAGCGTACGGCAGCCTATCTAGGGCTTCCAAAAGAAAATCTGCATATGCATGTTGACTATTATATGCTACAAGTCAATGTGAGTGATGAGTTTCATAGCTTCTCTAAGATGCAACGTTGTGATAAGCATGTCATTAATATGCTTGCTATTCAGGAGGTCTCAAAGCTCTCATGGAGGGCCATTCAGGAGGATTATTCGTTAGATCGTTATGAAGAAGAACTTGAGAAAATTGCTCATGGCAAACATTATTATACGGATTGGATGATTGCCATTGGTGCAGGTTTTGCTTGTGGGGGATTCTGTGTTCAGTTCGGATGCGACTGGACAGCTTTCTTCTATGCGTCTATTGCTGCAATCTTAGGTAATCGTTTGCGTATGTTCTTGAATCATGCTGGTTCGAATATTTATGCTAATTTTGCTGTAGCAGCCTTTGTTAGTACGATATTGGCTTGGCTTTCATCCTATTTGTCTACGCCATCTGTTCAAGCAATGCTTCCTGAATTCTTACGTCCTATATTATTTACGAAAACACCTTGGCATCCACTCCTCGCATGTGCACTCTATATCGTTCCTGGAGTTCCGTTAATAAATGCGGTCAATGATCTCTTAGATAACCATATAAATACAGGTTTGGTACGGGCTATGAACACCATGCTTATAGTCATTGCAATGGCATTTGGTATAGCGTTGACCATTAAATGTGGGGGGATTGATAATTTTGTGAAAGACTTATCTATGACACCGCATCATAGCTTCTTTGAGTATGCACTTGCAGCTGCTATATCGGCTATGGGCTTTGCTACTATCTATAACATTCCATATCGATTAATGCCTTGGATTGCTATAGGTGGTATAATCTGTGTTTGTTCTCGTAATTTCATAAATCTTGGTCCAGCAACAGGTAATATTGGCTTAGGAATGGGGCTGGTTGTAGGCTCACTTTGTGGGTCGGCTCTGATTTCAATTATAAATATCAAAGCAGTCCATATCTTGCATACTCCTCATCAATGTATTACGATTCCTGCAGTTATTCCAATTGTTCCTGGTGTGTTGATGTATCGTGCTCTATACGGTTTTATGGAAATGCAGGGAGTTGTTGGTGAAGTAACATTTGCCATGTTCAATGCTATTAATGGGTCATTGGTCCTGGTATGTATCGCTTTAGGTGTCGCTATTCCAAATATTTTTGCTCGCAAATGGATTGCTCCGCATCGTAGAGCTAAGCTAGAACGCTTAATAGAAGAGCGCAGAATGCGCGGTAAATTTGTTGATTTACACAATTTTGAGGTCTAGATAAAGATAGAGCCTTATATATTTGAGCCGATGAGGAGATGTTAATCCTCATCGGCTTTTTCCTTATAGAGCACAGTATGGCTTTCCATCAGTCATCTATTTGTAGATACTACGTGTCAAATTTTGATGGAGCTGTTGGTCAACTCCATAGGTGCTGATGGTAAGCACGCTAGGAGTTGATGCCTCGCACGAGGCAAAGTTGTCTCATGTTGTTCTATAGATGATTGATAGGGACTTCTAATGGTATGAGTGGCTTATAGCTATAAGATAATGGTATAGGGATTACTGTCATAAGGACTGACAAAAATGTCAGTATTAATTTTGTCCTTGTCAGTCTTCGCCAGTTGGCACAGTTTTCGTAATCTTAAAAGCGAAGTGTTTTCAAATACTTTGTGGACAGTGATATAAGATAAACTTTAAAAATAATATAATTATGACAATTAAACCATTAGCAGACAGAGTACTTGTACTTCCTGCACAGGCAGAAGAGAAAGTAGGCGGAATTATTATCCCTGATACGGCAAAAGAAAAACCACAGCGTGGAAAAGTAGTTGCTGTAGGTAATGGTACGAAGGATGAAGAAATGATTCTTAAAGCTGGTGACGAAGTGCTGTATGGTAAATATGCTGGCACTGAAATCGAGAATGATGGCGAGAAATATCTGATGATGCGTCAGAGCGATGTGTTAGCAGTAGTAGAATAAATAGTTCCGGAATTGTCGATTAATGATAATCGATTGTGAAATTCGGAATTCGAGAAAGTAATTCAAAAAAAGAAATAATATTATGGCAAAAGAAATAAAATTTGATACAGATGCTCGTGAACTTTTGAAGAGTGGTGTTGACCAGTTGGCTAACGCGGTGAAGGTTACACTTGGCCCTAAAGGTCGTAATGTCGTCATTGGTAAAAAGTTTGGTGCTCCACAGATTACAAAAGACGGTGTGACTGTAGCTAAAGAAGTTGAACTTGAAGATAACTTTGAAAATGCTGGAGCACAGCTTGTGAAGAGTGTAGCTAGCAAAACAGGTGATGATGCAGGTGATGGTACAACTACTGCAACAATCCTTACTCAGGCTATTGTGAATGAAGGATTGAAGAATGTTACAGCTGGTGCTAACCCAATGGACCTTAAGCGTGGTATTGATAAGGCTGTTGCCAAAGTTGTAGAGCACATTAAAGATTCTGCAGAGGTTGTTGGTGACAACTATGATAAGATAGAGCAAGTAGCTACTGTTAGTGCAAACAATGATCCTGAGATTGGTAAATTGTTGGCGGATGCTATGCGTAAAGTTTCTAAGGATGGTGTTATCACGATAGAAGAGAGCAAAACGCGTGAGACAAGTATTGGCGTTGTTGAGGGTATGCAATTTGATCGTGGATACCTTTCTGGCTATTTTGTGACAGATACAGATAAAATGGAGTGTGTAATGGATAACCCTTACATTCTTCTCTATGATAAGAAGATTTCAAACGTTAAGGACTTTTTGCCAATTCTCCAGCCAGCTGCTGAGAGTGGACGGCCGTTATTGGTAATTGCAGAAGATGTTGATTCTGAGGCATTGACAACATTGGTAGTAAACCGTCTACGTGCAGGTTTGAAGATTTGTGCAGTTAAAGCTCCTGGCTTTGGCGATCGTCGTAAGGCTATGTTGGAGGATATCGCAACCTTGACAGGTGGTGTTGTTATCAGTGAAGAGAAGGGACTTTCTCTTGAGAAAGCTACACTTGAGATGTTAGGAACTGCTAAGAAAGTTACGGTTTCTAAAGATAATACAACTATTGTTGATGGTGCGGGCTCAAAAGATGCTATTAAAGAGCGTGTTGCTCAAATCAAAAATGAGATTGCAGCCTCAACAAGTTCTTATGATAAGGAGAAACTACAGGAACGTCTTGCGAAGCTTTCAGGTGGTGTTGCTGTCTTATATGTAGGCGCTAACTCTGAAGTTGAGATGAAAGAAAAGAAAGATCGTGTTGATGATGCTTTATGTGCTACTCGTGCAGCAATGGAGGAAGGTGTCGTTGTAGGTGGCGGTACCACATACATTCGGGCTCAAGAATCATTGAAAGATCTGAAGGGTGAGAATCAAGATGAGCAAACAGGTATAAACATTGTATGCCGTGCTATTGAAGAGCCTTTGCGTCAGATAATTGCAAATGCAGGTGGTGAAGGTGCCGTAGTAGTAGATAATGTCCGCCAGGGTAAGGGTGACTATGGTTACAATGCTCGTAAGGACACTTATGAGGACCTTCGTGCAGCTGGTGTTATTGATCCAGCTAAGGTTTCACGTGTAGCCCTTGAGAATGCTGCTTCAATTGCAGGTATGTTCCTGACAACAGAATGCCTCATCGTTGATAAGGCTGAAGAGACACCAGCCATGCCAGCAGCTCCAGGTATGGGCGGTATGATGTAATCTGAGAAAATAATAGTTTTGGTAAAAAAAGAGGGGAAGATGCTGAGAGGTATCTTCCCTTTTTTGGTATAGAAGAATAGAGGCTAAAGTCTTTATGGTATTATATTAAATAGTGTTTGTTTTTGACCTGACATAATGTAAAGGCGGTAAATTCGTGTAACTGCTTTTGAATAATTCTAAAAACTTCAGTCTTTCAATCTTAGTCTGTAATCTTTTCGTTAACTTTGTAGCATGAAAAGAATCGTCAATTGGAAAGAATTTGCCGTACTCTTTATAGTTATTGGGTGCGTATATTATCTGAGTAAGTCTCTGTTAATAACAGGTGGTATCCTTGTGCTTCTGTTGTTAATTGATGGCTTGTTACGTGAATATGACAATAAAAGGCGAGGCGAGAAACAAGCTGATGAGATAAGAAAGAAGCTAGAAGAGTAGGATGGAGCAGTTGTTAAGGCTATATAAGGAATGGAAGGGCTGTGCCCCTTTTAATATAGAAAAGCTTGCAGGTGCAGGGAGTAATCGCGAATATTATCGTTTGACAGATGCTGATAGTAATACAATCATAGGTGTTGTCGGTACGAGTAGGGATGAGAATCATGCCTTTGTTTACCTTGCCAAACATTTCGAAAAGCGCCAATTGCCCGTTCCACATGTATTAGCTGTCTCAGAAGATGAGAGTTGTTATTTACAATCTGATCTTGGAGATACTTCTCTTTTTGATGCTATTCGTGGTGGACGTGATGCAGGAGGAAGGTATAATCTAGCAGAACAGGAACTTTTACGTAGAACCATTCGTGAGTTGCCCAATATACAGTTGCGTGGTGCACGTGGCTTAGATTTTTCGAACTGTTATCCACAACCAGAGTTTGATCAAGAGGGGGTTCTTTTTGATTTGAATTACTTTAAGTATTGTTTCTTAAAGGCAACGGAGCTTGATTTCCATGAATTAAAACTTGAGGCGAACTTTAGAATGTTTGCAAAAGACCTGACCTCTGAGAATATGGATTCGTTTCTGTATCGTGATTTTCAGGCAAGGAATGTCATGTTAAAGGATGGACAGCCTTATTTTATTGACTTCCAAGGGGGGAGAAAAGGGCCTTTTTATTATGACTTAGCTTCTTTTTTGTGGCAGGCAAGTGCAAGATATTCTTTCAAGCTACGTCGTGAACTAGTGTTTGATTACTACCAAAGTCTTAAGAATTATACAGAAGTCCCTTCAAAGCGACATTTCGTAAATCGCCTTTCACTGTTTGTTCTTTTCCGTACATTGCAGGTCTTAGGCGCATATGGTTTTCGTGGCTATTTTGAAAGGAAGAAACATTTTATTGATTCAATTCCCCCTGCTATACAAAACCTACGTGATTTGCTGTCATTGGGTGAGGAGGTTTTCCCTTACCCTTATATGTTAGACATGTTGAAAAGGCTTACACAACTACCACAGTTTGCTTATACTGAGGAGTCTATGATGAGTAGAACAGATGGTTTTAAGACGGTAGAGAAGGATGTTTATCAGGCTAATCCATTAGATGGACCGGCTACTTTTTCAAAATATGATGGGAAAGGTCCATTGGTAGTGCGTGTATTCAGTTTTTCATTTAAGAAAGGAATACCTGAAGATACATCAGGCAATGGTGGAGGTTATGTCTTCGATTGTAGAAGTACGCATAATCCTGGACGATATGAACCATACAAGAAAATAACAGGGTTAGATGAGCCTGTTATTCGATTCTTGGAAGATGATGGGGAGATTCTTGATTTTCTTAAACCTGTTTATAAGTTAGCTGACCATCATGTAGAACGTTATATGCAGCGCGGCTTCACGGATCTTATGTTCAGCTTTGGTTGCACTGGTGGGCAACACCGTTCGGTTTATTGTGCACAACACCTTGCAGAGCATCTTAATCAAAAATATGGAATAGAAGTAAAGATACAACATAGAGAACAAGGGATAGAACAAGTATTGGAAGCTAAATAAGAGTAATTACTTAGTTTTTTCATTTATGTTTATTTTTCCTTTTGTCAACTGGAATAAAAACAGTACTTTTGTATCATAAAAAGAATAGCTAATGCAAGCAATGATTTTCGCAGCTGGGCTTGGTACTCGGCTGAAACCTTTAACAGATACGATGCCAAAGGCATTGGTAAAGGTGGGGGATGCACCACTGTTGGAACATGTTATCAGAAGATTGATTGATGCAGGATGCAAGCGGATGGTCGTAAATGTCCATCATTTTGCAAATAAAATAGTAGATTACCTAAAGACGAATGATTTCGGGGTAGACATTCAAGTGTCGGATGAAACAGAGCAGCTCCTTGATACAGGTGGTGGTATCAAGCGAGCTGCTCTGCTTTTTGATGCTACATTGCCAGTACTTATACATAATGTAGACATACTAAGTAATGTCGACTTGGCTTCATTTTATAAACATGCTTTAGAACAGAAGATAGATGCACTGCTGCTAGTAAGTTGTCGTGTTACCCAACGTTATCTTATATTTGACCATCATATGCGTTTGGTTGGTTGGACGAACGTTGCTACAGGTGAGGTAAAATCTCCACACGACAATATCCTTCATATACGTTTCATTCCCCCAACGGAGGATGTGACATCCTATTACCAGCAAGGTTATTATCTGTATGCTTTCTCTGGCATACATATTTTAGCTCCATCTGCTATTAAAGGTGTGGAGGCCGTTAAAGAAGAGAAATTCCCTATTATGGATTTCTATCTGCGTAACTGTGACACTCTGAAGATATATGGCGAATTGAAGACCGACCTTCAACTTCTGGATGTCGGCAAACTTGATACACTGCGTAAAGCAGAAGAATTTATAGAAAAATCAGATAATCAATGTTCTTCTAAAGGGCAATGATTCTCTCTAAAATCTCATCAATACATGCAACAGAAGATTATCATTTTGGATTTCGGCTCACAGACAACACAGCTTATAGGTCGGCGTGTGCGTGAGTTGGACACCTTCTGCGAAATCCTTCCTTACAACAAATTTCCTAAGGATGATCCATCAGTAATTGGTGTAATCCTTTCAGGATCACCTTATTCAGTACATGACACTGAAGCTTTCAAGGTAGATCTTAGTCAGTTTATAGGTAAGATTCCAGTCCTTGGTATCTGCTATGGTGCTCAGTTTATATCATATTCAAACGGAGGTAAAGTTGAACAGGCTGGTACACGTGAGTATGGACGTGCTAATTTAGAGACTATTAATCTTGATAATCCCCTCTTCAATGGATTTGAAAAGGGGTCTCAAGTATGGATGAGTCATGGTGACACGATTACTGCTATTCCTTCTGATTTTGATATTATTGCTTCTACAGGGGATGTGAAGTTTGCTGCTTTTGCCTCTACAAAGCAACCTGTATGGGCCGTTCAATTCCATCCAGAAGTGTATCATACTCTGCAGGGGAAGCAATTGCTGAAAAACTTTGTTGTAGATATCTGTGGGAGTAAGCAGGAGTGGAGTGCGGCTTCATTTGTTGAGAGTGCCGTTCAGGAGATACGTGAACAAGTTGGAAACGATCGTGTTATACTTGGCTTGTCGGGAGGTGTAGACTCTTCTGTCTGTGCTGTACTGCTTAATAAGGCTATTGGTAAGAATCTGACTTGTATCTTTGTAGATCACGGGATGCTTCGTAAGAATGAGTTCTCAAAGGTCATGGATGCTTATAAAGGATTAGGATTAAACGTTATAGGGGTGGATGCTTCTGAAAAGTTCTTCAAGGATCTTGAAGGAGTGTCTGATCCTGAACAGAAACGTAAGATTATAGGCAGAGATTTCGTTGAGGTTTTTAATGCTGAAGCAAAGAAGATAACAGATGCAAAATGGCTGGCGCAGGGAACTATTTACCCTGACCGTATAGAGAGTCTAAGCATAACAGGTATGGTTATTAAAAGCCATCATAATGTTGGAGGATTACCAAAAGAGATGCATTTGCAACTCTGTGAGCCTTTGCGTTGGCTTTTTAAGGATGAAGTTCGTCGAGTAGGTCATCAACTTAAAATGCCAGAACGACTTATCAAACGTCACCCATTCCCTGGTCCAGGGTTGGCAGTGCGTATTCTTGGTGATATTACACGTGAAAAAGTCCGCATCTTACAAGATGCTGATGATATATATATTGAGAAGATGCATGGCTATATGATGCCAGACGGAACGAGCCTTTATGATCATATTTGGCAGGCTGGTACGGTACTTCTCTCTACTATTCGCTCTGTGGGAGTCATGGGTGATGAGCGCACTTATGAACATCCAGTTGCACTTCGTGCGGTAACATCAATGGATGCGATGACTGCAGACTGGGCACACCTCCCTTATGATTTCATGGCAGATGTCTCAAATGAGATTATACGAAAGGTTAAGGGAGTTAATCGAGTATGTTATGACATATCTTCTAAACCACCTTCGACAATAGAGTGGGAATAATAACTAAAAACAAGGAGAGGCTATTTAGCTTCTCCTTGTTTCTTTCTACTGCTAAGGATTTAGTATGTTTAATGTAAAGAAAAATATCTTCGTAAATTCAATAGGTGATGTTTTACGTTGTAAAAGGGCGTCTTTTACAACGCAAAAGGTGCCCTTTTACAATGCAAA
>ERZ1674149.506-NODE-507-length-10026-cov-25.380002_pt1 | contig 10026 bp, 8 predicted proteins | sample MGYA00581311_ERZ1674149 | MGnify/ENA primary metagenome ERZ1674149 (study PRJEB41354, sample SAMEA4873312) | human saliva metagenome | biome: human-associated habitat [ENVO:00009003]; feature: mouth environment [ENVO:08000002]; material: saliva material...
CATTGGTGGCGGTATGCCCATCGCGGCGCTGGCTGGTAAGCGTGAGGTCATGGAGCACCTGGCGCCGGTCGGCCCCGTCTACCAGGCGGGTACCCTCTCCGGTAACCCGCTGTCGGTTGCGGCGGGCATTACGACCCTGACCCTGGCTGATGCCGCCGTCTACGCGCATCTGGATTCGCGCAGCGCCCAGCTGCAGCAGGCTCTGACCGAGGCGTTCAACGCCGCCGGTGTGGACCACTCCATCCAGAGCGCCGGTAACCTCTTCTCGGTCGCGTTCGGCACCTCTCAGGAGGGCGTGCACAACTACGCCGACATCAAGGCCTCGGCAACCAGCCGCTACAACGCGTTCTTCCACTCCATGCTCGAATCCGGCGTGTACCTGCCGCCGAGCGCGTTCGAGGCATGGTTCGTTTCTGCCGCCCACAATGATGAGGCGATGGACCGTATCATCTCGGCTCTTCCGGCTGCAGCCGCCTCGGCTGCCTCCGCGTAGAGTCCGGGGGAAGTAAGGAGGTGAGCGGCTCATGGATCTGAGCGCTCTGGGACTGCCCATGGAGCAGCTACGCGACGTGTGGCTGATTGCCTTCATGGTGTACGTAGGCTTGTGCCTGCTGGTGGATATCGCCTACCCGGTGCCCATCAAGAAGGAGAAGGCAGCCGAACTGTACCTTGAGGTGTCCGGTTCGCCCGTTGATGAGGCGCGCCGCGCCACCGCGGAACGCACCGCGATGGGTGCGCCGCTGAGCTCCTCCCGCAAGGGTAGCGCCACGAAGAAGGCGAAGAAGAAGCTGGATTCTATTGAGGGCGCCGGTGTGTTTAGTGGCTGGTTCCACGTGGTCATGTACCTGTGGGGCTGGATTGTGGCGGTCTCCACTTTCAGCCTGTACTGGGATATTGTGTATGACGGCATTGTGCTGCCGGCGCTGCTTCTGCCGTTCCTCATGGTGTACCTGGGTGCGCGTATTGGCCGCCGTCAGTGGCGTGCAGCTCGCGGATACAGCAAGGACGACCGTGTGCTGGGCATGCCGCGCATCTACTCGGCGACGCTGGGTAAGCTGAGCGCACCATTCCGTGTGCGCGGCACCGTGCCGGGTGTGGAGCCGATTCGTGACGATCGCACCGTCTACTGGATTCTCAACGGTATTGCGTTCCTACTCGCCTCGGTCTTCCTGATTTCGTTGGCGGGCTGGAGCATCGACGAGGATTGGGAAGCAATCTATATCGGTCACGCATCCTGGTTCTTGCTGGCGGCGGGCGTTCTGCTGATCATCATATTGCTGATGCGTAGCCGCGATTACGTGCTGTACAACCCGGATTCGTTCCAGGCTGGGCGTCTGCTCCTTCCGGCGAAGTCCCGCCCCTACTCTGAGGTTCGCGCATTCCGTGTGTACCCGAAGAATCCGGACGCTATCAAGCTGAACCCGAAGGACGCGAGCCAGTGGACGCTGGAGATTCTGCTCCCCGGCGGCCGCAAGCACGACTATTCGCTGAATGATCACCAGATTGATTGTTTGGTGGCGCAGATTGCGTTCAATATTGAGCAGGGACGCTGGGCGCAGCTGGATTCGCCGGCTGACCGTGAAATGTTGGCGAAGTACTTCGTGGACGGCCGCGTCATCTGCACGACCATGGGGTACAAGCCTGCCGGTAAGCATGCGGAGGAGGCGGCACGCCGCGCGTCCTTCCAGAAGGCGCAGTACAAGTAAGCGAGTTGCTTTAATACCGCGAGAAGCCACATGTGTTTCGAGAAGCCACGTTTTATGTTGCTTTTCGAAACACATGTGGCTTCTCAGCATCGTAGACACACCATCACCGATACCCCGTAGAGAGACACCGTTAGAGAGGACAACTCATGGACCTTGCAGCCCTGGGCCTGCCCATGGAGCAGGTGCGCAACGTATGGCTGGTGACCTTCTTCATCTACCTGGCATGCTGCCTGCTGGTGGAGGTCGCCTACCCGACGCTCATTGGCGCCTCGCGAGCGCGCGAAGTCTACACCTCGGTGATGGGTTCCCCCGTCGAGGATGTGAAGGAGGCAATTACAGAGCTCGCGGATGCTGGCACTCACCTCACGCCCGAGCAGGAAGAAGCGGCATTCCGCAGGGCTGAGGCTCAGCTGGAGAGCATCAAGGGTTCGAACGTCCTTATGGATTTTGGGCATATCCTCGTGTACGGCTGGGCGTGTGTCATCGTCTATTCGACGTTCGTTCTGTACTGGGATATGGCGTACGACGGAATCCTAATTCCGGGGCTGCTTCTGCCGTTCCTCATGGTGTATTGGGCGGCCCGCTGGGGTCGCCGCGGCTGGCGCGTCGCACGCGGTTTCAGCCCCAATGAACGTCATCTGGGCATGCCTGCTATTTACACCAGGACGCTGGGTCGGCTCAGCGCCCCGTTCCGTGGCACGGTCGCCATGCCCAGCAGTGAGCCCATTCAGGTTGATTGGAAGGGGCAGGGAATTTTCCTCTTTGTGGCTCTTCCCGTCGGTGGTTTCTTCCTGCTCTGCTACCTTCATTCGCTCGCGAACACCGAGCTGCTCGAGTATGTACCCACCTACATCGGTAAGACCTCAATAGCGTTTCTTGTTGTCTACGCGCTAGCCATTCCGTACCTGTGGTGTACGGTGCGTTCGTACTATCAGTTCACGCCGACCGTGGTGAAGCGTGGGCGTATTTTCCGTTCGCCCAAGGTCTACCAGTACTCCGATATTGAGCGGTTCAAGGTTTACCCCTGGTACACGGGGGACCCCGAGCACATAGACCCCGATGAGCAGATGCCCAGTGATGGCGTCTTGCCGTTACCTTCTCGAATGGTTCCCAGCAGATTTTTGGGTTCGGGGATTACCGTATCGATTGTTTGGTGGCGCATATTGCGTTCAAGCTGGAGCAGGAACGCTGGGCGGATATGGACTCCCCGGCGGACCGTGAGAAGCTGCCCCTGTATTTTGTGGAGGGTCGCGCCATCTGCCTGACGCTGGGGTACAAGCCGGTGAATGAGCTGACGAAGAAGGCGGCGCGTATCGCGTCCTTCCGTGCAGTGAACTAGCGCCCGGTACGAAGCCACACATCATCACCGATACCCCCGTAGAGAGGACAACTCATGGAGCTGAGCGCTTTGGGGATACCCCTAGAGCCGTTGCGCTACATATGGCTCATCGCCTTCTTGCTGTACCTGGTGGTGTGCGTAGCAGTCGATATCGCCTACTCCTCAACCATGAGCAAGGAAGAAGCGAGGCGGCTGCACGTTTTCTACAAGGGCTCCCCCGTAGACAAAGCGATGAGGTACGCCGAACGCCGCTCCCTGGACGGCGACCCGCTCCCCAAACATAAGCTACGTTCCAACCTCACCCGCGCCAGGAAAGAACTCGATAGCATTTCTGGCGTATCTAAGTTTGAGGCGTGGATGCACGCCGTCATGTACGTATGGGCTTGCGTTATCGCGCGGTCCATCTTTCTGCTGTACAAGGACATTGCCCGTGACGGTATCCTGCTACCGGCACTAGTGTTGCCGTTCTACATGGTCTACCTGGGTGCGTGCTGGAGCCGCTTCATTTGGCGTAGCTCCCGCTACTTCAACCTCGATAACCACACCGCGGGTATGCCCCAAGTCCTGGGCGAAATGCTGAACCGTATTGACGCGTTCTTTGCTCCGCAAGATGCACATCCCCAAGCTAAACCGGTGCGTTCGACGCCTAGACTCCACCTGGGGCTCTGCGTGACCGTGGTGGTGGTGGTGGCGCTGGTGCTGGCAATCGTCGTCTTCCTCTACTCCCTGGTAGGCTGGACGATTTTGTACACCCCGCCAATGCCTATCGGTGGTGCCTCAATTATGCTGGCGGTTACAGCCGCAGCGGCGCTAGCGTTGCGTTGGCATTATTTGAAGGTCTACTTGCTGTTTAACCCCGATTCGTTCTACGTCGGGCGGCTCTTCCTGCCGGCGAAGAAGTACAGTTACCCCGATATTGTGGAGTTCTGCGTCTTCCCGAAGAACCCCGAACAAATCAAGCCGACCTTCTACGAACCGTCCCAATGGCAGATCGAAATCAAGGTGCCGTCCAGGATTCCGCCGAATCTTGCCAAGCGCATCCCGTGGCTGCGCAGGCATATTGTGGCGGTGCACGATGAGCGGGTCGTCTGCCTCACCTCCCAGGTTGCGTTCTACCTGGAACAGGAACGCTGGGCGGACCTGCGCTCCCCCGCCGATCGGGAGAAGCTCGCGGAGTACTTCACCAACGGCAACATTGTGTGCACCTCCCTCGGGTACAAGCCCGTGCGCGAAGAACAAGCATAAACATAAACGGCGAAAAGCCACATGTGTTTCGAGAAGCCACCAAAGAAGTGGCTTTTCGAAACACATGTGGCTTCTCGGCATTATTGAGGGAGGGGGTTAGGCGTCCAGCTCGCGGAGCCAGCCCGCCGCCTCCGTACCGTAATAAGTCAGGATGACGTCCGCACCGGCGCGGTGAATCGAACGCAGCGACTCCAACACCACAGCCTTACGGTCAATCCAGCCGTTCGCGGCGGCCGCCTCAATCATCGCGTACTCGCCAGATACCTGATACGCTGCCACCGGCACGGGCGAAAACTCCGCCACCTCGCGCACAATATCCAGGTAGCTGCCGGCGGGCTTCACCATCACCATGTCGGCGCCCTCCTCCAGGTCGGCGCGCACCTCCAGCAGCGACTCGCGGCGGTTCGCCGGGTCCTGCTGGTAGGTCTTGCGGTCGCCCTTGAAGGTCGATTCCACCGCATCACGGAACGGACCGAAGAACGCCGAAGCGTACTTCGCCGAGTACGCCAGAATCGACACATCTTCGAAGCCTGCTTCGTCCAGGGCGGCGCGCATCGCCGCAATCTGGCCGTCCATCATGCCCGAGGGCGAGACGGTGTGCGCACCCGCGCGAGCCTGCGAAACCGCCATCTTGCAGTACAGCTCCACGGTCTTGTCATTATCCACCACAAGCGTGCCGTGGCCGTCATCGACCAGCACGCCGCAGTGGCCGTGGCTCGTGAACTCGTCCAGGCAGGTGTCGGCCATGACCACCAGGTCGTCGCCGAACTCCTCACGGCACACGGCAATCGCGCGGTTCAGGATGCCCTGCGAATCCCACGCGGTCGAGCCGATTTCGTCCTTATCCTCGTCGCGGGGAATACCGAACAGGTCGATGCAGCGGATGCCCGCCTCGTACACCTCGCGCACAGCGGGGATGATGCTCTCCAGGGTGTGCTGGTACTGGCCGGGCATGGAGCGAATCGGCTGCGGCTCAGTGATGCCGTCGCGCACGAAGAACACCTGAATCAGCTGCGCGGGGCGCAGGGTGGTCTCAGCGACGAGGGAGCGCATGGCTGCGGTGGTGCGCAGGCGGCGGGGACGGCGGGTGAGGTTCATGATCTCTCCTGAAAATTCTTGCGAAATAATGTGAAGTCTTAGATGAGGGACGCGCCTACATAAGCGATACGGCGGCGCGCGCCAAATCCTGTGGGGAGGGCGAATCTGCCTGCACATGGCGCAGGTTCAGGGCGCGGCAGGCGGAGGCGGTACTCGCCCCAATCGCCACCACCGGCGGCACGGATTCGGGCGGTAGCGCGGGTGCGCCGTCGAGCAGGGCGTGCAGGCGGGAGGGGGCGGTCACCACCAGCACATCCGGCGCCGGGGTTTCAGGGGCGCTCGCCTCAGATGTGTTGCCCTGCACGAGTGCGCGGGCGGCGCTGAGACTCAGCTCGCCGGGCTCCACCTGTTCGGCGGGCACCATGTCGTAGAGCACGCAGCGGCGGCTATCCCAGCCCAGGTCCTTGAGGCCTTCGCGCAGGGTCGGGCGGGCGTTGGAGCCTTCCAAAACCAGCACAGCGGGGGCTTCAGCTACGGGCTGCTCGAACTCCGAGAGCATGCCCGCGGCGCTCTGCACCTGCGGCTGAAAATCCGTGCCCAGCCCCAGCTGAGCATGTACGGCGCGGGCGGTCGCCGCACCCACGCAGGCGACGCGCACTCCCCCACTCGCGCAGGCGCGGGCGAACTCCGCACCCCACAGCTCGGCGCAGGCGCGAACCGTGTTGGCACTCGTGAAGCTCACCCACGCGTAGTGACCGGAGGCGAGCGCCTCCAGCGCGGCGGCGTGCTCTGCGCCCGGCTCGACGGTGCGTGCCTGCTGTAGCGGTGCGAAGAGTACCCGGCACTCCCCCGACCCGTTCTGGGCGCTTTCTTCGGTGAGGGCGCGTGCGAAGGCGGCACCCTGGGCGGCGGAGCGGGTCAGCAGAACCGTGCGCGGGGATTCAAACCCCCGGTGGGTCTGCGAGCTGTCGGCAGACATGACGCCTATTTCGCCTCCAGCCCAGCCAGGGCGGCGGCACCCATCTGCAGCAGGTCTTCTGCCACGCGCACGCCCAGGCGTTCGGCGCCGGGCACATCCAGTTCAGCGGTTGCGGAGGTGTGGCGCAGCATGTCGGTGCCGTCCGGGGACGCCACCACAACGTTGAGCACCAGGTCGCCCTCGACCACCTGCGCGTACGCGCCGATGGGGGCGGCGCATCCGGCTTCGAGGCGGCGCAGCAGGGCACGCTCAGCGCTGACGGCGAGGCGGGTTTCGTGGTGGTTTGCGGCGAGCAGGGCGCGGCCGAGGGCGCGGACCGGGCGTGCCACCTCAGCGTCGGAGAGCACAGCGGGGTCCGGGTTCTCGAATTCGCTTTCGCGTACTTCCAGGGCGAGTGCGCCCTGGCCGGGGGCGGGCAGCATGCGGCTGGGGTCAAGGTACTCGGTAATCAGGTGTTCCTTGCCCAGGCGCTTGAGACCGGAGACGGCGAGCACCACGGCGTCGCAGTCGCCGCTACGTTCGGTACCTACGCCGTGGTCGGCGCGTTCGGAGGTTTCGGTGTTCTGGCGGAGCACGACCTGCTTACCGGCGTGCTCTTCCAGGCCCTTGACACGGCCAATGCGGGTGCCCACGTTGCCGCGAATATCCACGATTTCGAGGTCGGGGCGCAGGGCGCGCAACTGGGCGGCGCGGCGCGGCGAGCCGGTGCCCACGCGGGAGCCTTCCGGCAGGGTGTCGATGGTCAGGCCGTCGCGTGCCACGAGAGCATCGCGGGGGTCTTCACGCTTGAGGGTTGCGGCGATGACCAGGCCTGGGCAGGGCGCGGAGGGCAGGTCCTTGAGGGAGTGTACTGCCATGTCCACACGGTTTTCTTCGGAGGCGTTCTCGCTGTCGAGCAGACGCTGGCGCAGTGCCGCAGCGAATACGCCGGTGCCGCCGAGGGTTGCCAGGGGGCCGGTGAGCACGTCGCCTTCGGTTTTGACGGTGCGCAACTCGAAGCTCACAGCCTCGGGGTTTTCAGCGCCGTGGTGTGCCTGGTGTTCGGTGTAGAGGGAGGTGACGGTTTCAGCGGCAATACGGCTTTGGGTCAGGGCGAGAGCAGACCCGCGGGTGCCCAAGATGTACTCGTGATGGCTCATATCTCTCCTTATCGGTGAGGTGTGTGATAGCCCGTAGGCGTGTGTGTCTGTGCGTTGAGCTGTGCCTGCAACTGTGTGCGCCGCAGCTGTGTGTGGGCTTGTAGGCAGTGCGGCTCCGACCCGCCCGCACACCCCGGTCAGGGGGGGTGTTGGGGCGAGCCGGAGCTACAGGGGTGGCGTTAGTGGGAGCAACATCCGCCGGAGCCGCATCCACCGGAGCGGCTGGCGGGAGCTTCCTCAGAGGCTGCGGTATCAGCAGCGGCTGCGTATTCGGCGATGACCGGCTTCGGCGCACCGCGACCGGGCTTGCAACAGCCCGGTTCGCACTCGTCGAACCAGCCGTACTGACCGCTCGCGCTCGGGGCGAGGACGCTCTCACGTTCGGGGCGCAGGTCGGCTGAAACGCCGTTCTCCACGCGCTCCTCGATGAGGCGGCGCAGCGACTCCACGTACGCCGGATGCGTGCCGGGGGTGGGGGTGCGCACGGCAACCACGCCCAGGCGTTCGCAGGTGTCTAGCGCCTCGGTGTCCAAGTCCCACTTGACTTCCATGTGGTCGGAGACGAAGCCGAGGGGCACCAGCACGACGCCTTCCACGGGGGCTTCGCCGTCCTCCGCCGGGTTGGCGGGGGTGGGTAGCGCCTCCAGGGCGTCGTTGACGTCCGGTTCCAGCCACGGCATGGACGGCGGGCCGGAACGGGACTGGTACACCAGCTCCCATTCGACGTTCTGCAGAAGCTGCGGAGCCTCATCACGCACCAGGGAAAGCACGGCGCGAGCGACCTGCAGGTGCTTCTCCACGTAGGCGGAACCGCCCTCGTAGTTCACGCCACGCGGGCCTGCCTCGTTCGCCGCGGAGGTCGGCACCGAGTGGGTGCAGAACATGATGCGCAGGCGCGGGTTCAGCGAACCGCTATCGCGTGCGGCGAGCTGCTCACGCACCGTGGCGAGGCCGTCCTTCAGCCCGTCAGCGAAGGCGCGGGAGAAGCCGGGCACGTCGAAGAACTGGCGAATCTTGCCCACGTGCACGCGACCTTCCAGGCCGAGCTGCTCAATCGCCATGCCGTAGTCCTCACGGTACTGGCGGCAGCTCGAGTAGCCCGGGTAGGCGCTGGTCGCCAGCACGAGCACGTTGCGGTGGCCGTTCTCGTAGGCTTCGGCGAGCACGTCCTTCACGTAGGGCTTCCAGTTGCGGTTCGCCCAGGTGATCGGGATGTGCGGGCCGCGCTCGGCGAGCGCCTGCTGCAGTGCGGCGAGCAGGGCACGGTTCTGCTCGTTAATGGGCGAGACGCCGCCGTTGGCGCGGTAGTGGGTGGCGACCTCTTCGAGGCGCTCATCCGGGATGCCGCGGCCAGCGGTTACGTTACGCAGGAACGGGATGACGTCCTCCTGCCCCTCGGGGCCACCGAAGGAGGAGAGAATCACCAGGTCGTAGGGGCGCGCCTCTTCGGCACGCTCACGGGTGATGCTGCGTTCGCTTCGGTAGTCGCCGAGGGTCTGCTCGTTGAGCGCGGCGGGGCCGTTGGAGGCGGTGTTCGCCGGGTCGGTGCGGTTGGGTACCACGTCGTCCGGCAGGAGCGTGCCGTTGAGGGTTACGCCGTCGTTCGGCTGATGGCTCACGCCAGGACCTCTGCTACTTCGTCTGCGCCGATGCGGCGGCCGGTGTAGAAGGGGGTGTCTTCGCGAACGTGCAGGCGTGCTTCAGTGTTGCGGAAGTGACGCATCAGGTCGACGAGGTCCACGAGTTCGGGTGCTTCGAGGGCGAGGACCCATTCGTAGTCGTTCAGGCCGAACGATGCGACGGTGTTTGCCAGAACCTGCGGGAAGTCGATGGCCTTCATACCGTGGTTCTTGAGCATTTCTGCACGTCGTTCGGGGTTCATGTAGTACCAGTCGTAGGAGCGTACGAAGGGATAGACGCAGACCCAGGTTTCAGGTGCCTTGCCGCGTGCGTAGGCGGGGGCGTGGTTGCGGGTGAACTCTGCTTCGCGGTGTACGCCCATGGTGGACCAGACGATGGTGGTGCCTGCGAAGAGTGCGGTGCGGCGGATCTTGCGGACTGCTGCCTGCAGCTTTTCGGGGGTTGCGCCGTGGGTCCAGATCATGACGTCTGCGTTGTCGCGCATTGCGGAGACGTCGTAGATGCCGCGCAGGGTCACACCCTCGGCGGCCAGCTGCTCAACAACCTTCTCGAATTCGGCACGAGCCTCGTCGGTGTTAGCCTCTGCCGGGCGTGCGCCGGAGCGTGCGAACACGGTGTACAGGGCGTAGTGCAGGGTTTCGCCTTCTTCGCGGCCGCGGCGGTTCTCGTCGGCTGCGGAGTGCTGGACTGCGTAGCCCTTGGGTGCGCCGCCGTAGCCGTGGCCTGCGTGGGTGTAGCCGCCCTGACCTGCGCCGTGTGCGCCGCCGTGGCCGTGTGCTGCGTGATCGTGAGACATTGTGTGTTCCTTTCTTCAGCGAGGGTTCGCTGTGCTGGAGGCGCGGCTTCCGTAGCTGCGCGTTTTCTCAATTTTTTGGTCTAGTTACTGGCTGAGCTTCTGCCGCCGCTGCGCCGTCTACTTGGCGGTTGCGGCCTTGGGTG
>ERZ1674149.508-NODE-509-length-10014-cov-18.127422_pt1 | contig 10014 bp, 9 predicted proteins | sample MGYA00581311_ERZ1674149 | MGnify/ENA primary metagenome ERZ1674149 (study PRJEB41354, sample SAMEA4873312) | human saliva metagenome | biome: human-associated habitat [ENVO:00009003]; feature: mouth environment [ENVO:08000002]; material: saliva material...
GCGGTACCACCCCGCTTGCCGCTCCCTCACCGGGCGCGGCCGCTTCGTTGGGGCTGTGTCGGGCCCTCCCGTCCGGTTCTACTGGAGGGGACGAGGCCGTGGCCGGCTGTTGCGTTCCTCTTTCTTCCGGATGCTCCCCGGTGATACCCCGCAAGCGGGCCGGATCATAGCGAAAAACAAGTGTAGCGAAGCCTCTGCTCACGCGCCCGGTGGGCGGGCGTCTGTCTGCCCACAGCGCAGCCCCCCTCCCCCACATGCCCGGCCACGGCCTCGTCGCACCGGCGCGCGTGCGCGGGGAGAGGGGAGCCCTGCACTAGAGTTGTGGGGTGAGCAAAACGGACACGAAACGCACCGCGCGCCCCTGGGGTGCGCTCGTCGGCGCGTGCGTGATCGCCGCACTGCTGATCGTCTGGGCGATGCAGGGATCCCTGTCGGGCGCGGGTGTGCCGGTCGGGCGGGCCGCGACGATTGCTGTCGGCATGACGCTACAGGCGATCCCCTTCCTGCTCCTGGGTGTCTTCGTCGCCGAGCTGATCGAGGCCTTCGTCTCCCCCGCCTTCATCGCGCGGGTCTTCCCGACAAATCCCCTCGCCTCGGTACTGACCGCCCTTGTCGCGGCTTTCGCGCTGCCCGTGTGCGACTGTTCTGCCGTTCCGATTTTTCGTTCTCTGCTTCGTAAGGGCGTCCCCCTGTCAGCGGCGACGACGCTCATGTTGGCCTCGCCCGCGATCAATCCGCTGGTGATCGCATCAACCCTCTACGCATTCGGGTCCTGGTCGCTGGTGGCCGCGCGCGTCGGAGCGTCCGTCGTCGTCGCCCTGTGCGTGGGCCTGTCCATGCTGGTCGCTCCCCCGACGGCGCTGCGCGAGGAGGGCCGTCCGGGCGCCGATCACGGGCGGGATGCGTGTTGCTGCGAGGACGGGTGCGAGCTGCCCGACCGGAGCGTCTCTGGCGTGTTGGCGGCGACGGGGCGCTCCTTCGGGCGGATTCTGCCGTTCCTGCTGGGGGGCGTGGTGGCCTCGACGATGGCGCAGGTGGCGTGGCCGGTGTCGTCGCTACTGTCGGGACTACCGGCGGTCGGCGCGTTGGCCCTCATGATGGGGGCCGGTTTCGCCCTGTCCCTGTGTTCGTCCTCTGACGCGGTGATCGCGCGGTCGTTGGCGTCGTTGGCGCCGACGGGGGCTCTGATGGGCTTTATGGTGTACGGGCCGATGATGGATGTGAAGAACGTGGCGCTGTTGGCCTCGCAGTTCCGGGGCGCGTTCGTAGCGCGCCTGTTTGTGACGGTGACGGTGGTTGCCGCCGTCGTTGTCGGCGGCGCCTGGTGGATGGGGGTCCTGTCGTGAAGCTCGTGGATCGCATCGCACCCACGTTGGAGGCCCTCGCACTGGCTGGTTTGGGGGCGGCGCTGGTGTGGATGGCGCTGTCGGGTCGCTACGGCTCGTTCGTGCCGCCGTCGGCGCGCCTGGGGATCGCCCTGTCGGGCGTCACCTTGCTGGCGTGTTCGTTGGCGTTGTCGTCGCGTTTGGGCGCGGGCGAGGGTGGGCATGGCCATGGGTCCGCATCGTCGCGCAGGGGCCTGACGCGCTGCGTCGTCGCGGTCCTGGCGGCTCTCATGCTCGTGCTCCCCTTCCACGTGTCTCCTTCGGAGTTGGCGTCGACGACGCTGAGCGCTCGCGCTGCCGATGCGGGGGACGAGGCTGGGGCAGGCACCGGGGAGCAGGCCGAGGAATCCCCCTCGGAAGAATCCCCCTCGGAGGAGCCCGCGAGCGAGGGAGCGGGCGCACAGTCGGCCGGCCAGAGCGGGGTACTGAGGGGTTCTGGCGCCCAGGCCTCGTCGGGCGGGACGCTGGAGCTGACGACGGAGAACTTCGCGGCGCAGATTGAGGAGCTGTCGTCTCACGGGAAGGTGCACGACGGGCAGCGCGTGGAGCTGACGGGCTTCGTGATGAGTGAGGCGTCGGCGCGCGGCCAGGCGTCGATCCCGCGCCTGACGTCGGAGGAGAGTTTCGCCGTGGCGCGCATGGCGATCTGGTGTTGCGCGGCGGACGCATACGCGATCGGTTTTGCGGTGCGGTGGGATGGTCCGGTTCCCGCGGCGGACAGTTGGGTGCGCGTGAGTGGGACGCTGCGCGTGCGGGGCAATAAGGCGCTGATTATCGAGGCGGATTCGGTTGAGGTGACGAGCGCCCCGGATCCGGAGTTCGTCCTGCAGCAACGCTAACCCCACACTGTTATCCAGCTCACAGATTTCCTTTATGTCCGTAACTTCGGACACAAAGAGGGGCGCGTAGCGTGAGGAATGCGCACACGGCAGGCGCGGGCGCATCTCACAACCTTCAAGGACGAAGACATGTCATCGACACTGACACTCACACCCCGCGAGAAGCAGGCGAGGCGCTACGCCACGAGGCTGGCGCTCATCGCAACCCTCGGCCCCTTCTTCTACGGCTTCGAGGGCATGGTCCTCAACGCAGCCATCAAGGCAGTCGGCACCACCTTCGAGCTCGGCCCTATTCTCCAGGGAGTGGCCGGCGCGGCGGGCGTCATCGGCGGCCTCATCGGCGCGCTCGCCGCAGGACGCATCTCCGACAAGATCGGCCGCAAGACGACCCTCATGTGGGTCGGCCCCTTCCTCCTCTTCGAGGCCCTCCTCGGCCCGATCTCTCCCCTCCTGGGCAGCTTCGGCTACCCATTCCTGCTCATGACCCGCGTCGTCGGCGGCATCGGCTTCGGCGCGGCAACGACGGTCGCCCCCGGCTATGTCGCCGAGATCGCCCCGGCCGACATCCGCGGCCGCCTCATCGGTTTTCGACAGCTGGCCATCATCCTCGGCCTGTTCTTCGCGGGCCTCATTAACACCGGCGTCGTGGCCATCACCGGTGGCGCCGCCCAGCCGGCCTTCGCCGGTCTCATGACCTGGCAGGTCCTCTTCGCCTGCCTCATCATCCCGGCGCTCCTCTTCGTCATTTTCACGGCGACGATCCCTGAGTCGCCGCGCTACCTCGTCTCGGTGGGACGCACGAAGGAGGCCGAGTCGGTGCTCGAGGCGGTCAGCGGCGAAGAGGACCCTTCCGCGCGCGTCGCCGCCATCGCGGACTCCCTGACCGCCACGGGCGGCGCCAAGCTCACAATCGGGCAGATCCTCTCCTCGAAGTGGCGCGGCCTCGTCTTCATCGGTATGGCGATCGCCGCGTTCCAGCAGCTCACCGGCATCAACGGGGTGTTCTTCTACTCCAACTCCCTGTTCGCGGCGGTCGGCTTCACCGAGTCGATGGCCCTGGCCCAGACCCTGCTGATCACGGGCTTCAAGATCGTCGGCGTCGTCACGGGCATCATGCTCGTGGACAAGGTCGGCCGCAAGCGCATGCTCGTCTACGGAGGCACGCTCATCTTCGTGTCCCTGGGCGTCGTGGCTACCGTCTTCACGATCGCCCCCCACCGTCGACGGCAAGCCCGACGTCGCCCACTCACCCATCCTGGCCTTCCTGGCGGTCGCCGCCCTGTGCACCTTCCTCCTGGGATTCACCTCCTCGTGGGGCCCGATCTTCTCCATCGTCATGGGTGAAATGTTCCCCAACTCGATCCGCGGCGGCGCCATGTCGCTCGCTTCGGGCGCCGACTTCCTCGTCAACTTCCTGGTCGTCCTCCTCTTCCCCTTCCTCATCGGCTGGTCGCCCGCCGGCACCTACTGGATCTACTGCGCCTTCGGCGTCCTGGCCGTCATCTTCACCGCGAAGTACCTGACCGAAACCAGCGGCGCCCAGCTCGAAGACATGGACAAGGTCGTCTCCCAGTAACGCCGAAGCGGCACCACTTCCACTGACGAAAGAGAGAATCCAATGACTGACACGACGCGGGATATTCCCGATAACGTGCGCAACGTCCTGGTCATCATGACCGACCAGCACCGCACCGACACGATCGGCTGCCTGGGCAACCCGCACGCCCACACCCCCGTCATCGACTCGATGGGCGAATCGGGCTTCGCCTTCACGAATTGCTTCACGCCCACGGCAATTTGCACCCCGGCGCGGGCTTCCCTCATGACGGGTAAGCGCCCGGGCAAGCACCAGGTGCTCGCCAACCCCGAGTGGAACATCGCCTACCAGGTCTCGATCCCCGAGGGCACGTGGACCTACACGCAGGAGCTGCGCGACGCCGGCTACAACGTCGGCATCGTCGGCAAATACCACTGCGGATACAACCTGCCCGACAAGTTCGGCGCGGACGACGACACCTACTGGGGCGCCGAAAACCCGGTCGCCAACGAGAAATACGTCGCCTGGCTCCGCGCCAACAACCTCCCGCCCGTGCGCGCCCACGACCTGTGGCGCGGCAAGCTTCCCGGCGGGCGCGACGGCCACATCATCGCCGCCCGCCTCGACCAGCCCGAGGAGGCCACCTTCGAGCGTTTCCTCGCAGATCGCGCGATCGAGAAGCTGCGGGAGTACGCGGACGACTGGAAGGACTCGGGACAGCCTTTCTGCCTGGACGTGCACTTCTTCGGCCCTCACCTGCCCTACTTCCTGCCCGACGAGTGGTTCGACCTGATCGACCCCAACCTCGTGGAGCTGCCGGAGAACTTCGGCGACTCACTCATCGGCAAGCCCCCAATCCAGCAAAACTACGCCACCTACTGGTCCACCTCCTCGTTCACGAACGAGCAGTGGAGGAAGCTCATCGCGGTCTACTGGGGTTACACAGCCATGATCGACTTCGAGATCGGGCGCATCATGGATGTGGCGCGCGAGCTGGGCATCCTGGAGGACACGGCGGTCTTCTTCTGCGCGGACCACGGGGAGTTCACGGGCTCGCACCGGCTCAACGACAAGGGCCCGATGATGTACGACGACATCTACAACGTGCCCTTCATCGCTCACATCCCCGGCGTCTCAACGGTGGGCCGCTCGGACGCGTTCGTCTCCCTCATCGACCTGCCGGCCACGGTTCTGGATATCGCTGGCCTGGATACCTCCCTCGTGGAGGACGGGCGCTCGATCGTGGACCTCACGCGCGGCGAAGCCGTCGACGGCTGGCGCGAGGACATCGTGTGCGAGTTCCACGGTCACCATTTCCCCCTCCAGCAGCGCATGCTGCGCACGAAGGACTTCAAGCTCGTCATCAACCCCGAGTCGATCAACGAGCTCTACGACCTGCGTCTCGATCCCGCCGAGATGAACAACGTGTACACCGTGCCCGTGTACGACGAGATACGCAAGGAGCTGGCCACGAACCTGTACCTACAGCTGCGCGAGCGGGGGGATCACTCCTTCGCCAAGTGGATGGCCGCGATGACCGACTTCGAGATCCCGCTGGTGAACACGGCTCGCTCCGACCTCGACGAGGTCACGAGCGACTAGACACGCGCGCGGCGGCGGGAGCCCGCAGAAGCATCCGCCGCCGCGCGTGCATGTGGCGTTCGCGCGCGCCGCATCCACTAGACACCTACAGTGATACGTATCATAGACAGGTTGGAACGAGGCCAGGGCGGCGCGCCGCCCGAGGGCCCGCAGACGGGAAGGACGGACATGCACTACCCCACGCGCCACCCCCTCCCCACGCTCGAAGATCGCATCGTGGCGCAGCTGGCGCTCTCCCCCGCGACTCGCTCGCAGCTGTGCGAGGCCCTGGACACCTCCCGCACGAACCTGGGCCGGGCACTGTCAACCCTCCTGGACGAGGGATCGGTTGGCGCCGTGCGCTCCAACGCGGCCGGTCGCGGACGCCCCACTCAGCTCCTCGCTCTCAACGCAACGGCGGCGCACGCGGTCGGCCTGCTCATCACGCGCACCTCCTGCGCCGGCGTCATGCTCAACCGGTCGGGGGCTGTCCTGGCGGCCGTCCACATCGTCTCCCAATCAACCCCATCGATGTCCCGCTCGCTCGAACAGACCTGCGAGACCCTGGCCGAAAGCGCCGCCGCCCAGGGCATCGACGTGACGCACGTGCGCGCGGTGGGCGTCGGCGCGCCCATTCCGATGGGCCGCAACGCTCGCCTATCCTCAAACGCCTATCCGAGCGTGGAGGAGCTGGCCAGCCTCACGGGCCGCTGGTGGCCCACTGCCCCGGTGGTGGACAACACGGTGCGCATGGCGGCCCTCGCGGAGGGGCTGTGGGGTGCGGGCTCGGGTATGTCGTCGTTCATTTACCTGCGCCTGTCGGGGGGTGTGGGCGGCTGCGTCGTGTCCGATTTCCGCCTCGTGGGCGGGGCAACGGGGCTCGCCGGCGAGCTGGGCCACATCACGGTGGCCGGTAACGACGCCCTGTGCGCGTGCGGCAAGCTCGGCTGCTTGGAGACTCTCGCCTCGATTCCCGCCCTGTGCGAGCGCGCCGGAGCACAGGACCTGACGGCGCTGCGCGCCGCCGTGCACGCCGGGGATGAGCGTGCGCTCGGCGCGCTGGAGCGCGCCGCGGCGGCCGTCGGCTACGTGCTGGGGTCGGCCGGCCTTCTCATCAACCCGCGAGCGATCATTCTGGCGGGCGAGATCGTGGACGCGTTCCCCTCCATCAAAGAGGACATCGCCGCCCACATGCGAGCGGAGCTGCTGCCGGTCATGGAGTGGGATATTGACGTGGTCGGCGCTTCCCTCGGTCCCCTCGGGGCGGCCCAGGGGTGCGCCTACGTCGCAGCGCACCGCGCGCCGGAAGAAGACGACCGCGAGCGCACGCCCCTGACGTCGGGGTCCGCGGATGAAGGCGACGGCTCATGACTCGTCGGATTCCTTTTTCGGTCGTCACCAAGCCGACGGGGGCGGCCTGCAACCTGGACTGTCAGTATTGTTTTTTCCTGTCGAAGGAGCTGTTGTACGACGCGGGGGCCCAAACCATGTCGGAGGGGACCTTGGAGCGCTACGTGGAGGCGTTCCTTGAGTCGAGTCCCGACGGCGAGGTGACGATGCTGTGGCAGGGCGGGGAACCCACCCTGCGAGGTCTCGGCTTTTTCGAACACCTTATGGACCTGTGTGAGCGCTACCGTCGCCCCGCTCAGCGGGTGCGTCACGCTCTGCAGACCAACGGGACGCTGGTGACCGAAGAGTGGGCGCGCTTTTTCGCGGACCACGGCTTCCTGGTGGGCGTGTCGATTGACGGGCCCGCTCCCCTGCACGACGCCTATCGGGTGAACCGCGGCGGGCGCGGCACTCATGCGATGGTGGTGCGCGGCTGGGAGGAGCTCGCGCGCGCGGGGGTTGAGACGAACATTCTGTGCACGGTCAACGCCGCGAATGAGGCGCACGGCTCGCTGGTCTACCGCTATTTCCGTGACGAGCTGGGAGCACGGTACCTGCAGTTCATTCCCATTGTGGAGCGGGTACGCGCCGCGGACCTGGCCCAGGCTGAGCGTGGCTGGCGGTCCGGAACGTCGGCGTTGTTGTATCGCCAAGACGGGGACTGCGTGACGAGCCGTTCGACCTCGCCGTCTGGTTATGGGCGTTTCCTGTGTGAGGTGTTCGACGAGTGGGTGCGTAGCGACGTGGGCGAGGTTTTCATCCAGGATGTTGATTCGACCCTGGCGGCCATGTTTGGTTCGGCGTCGGTGTGCGTGCACGCGCGAACGTGTGGGGTGAACATGGCGATGGAGTTTAACGGGGACGTGTACGCGTGTGACCATTGGGTGGAGCCGGACTGGCTGGTGGGGTCGATCAACTCCTCGTCCTTCGCGCAGCTGGCCTCTTCCGACAAGATGCGTGACTTCGCGCGCCTGAAGCCGGATGTGGACGCGCAGTGTCGGGCGTGCCCGCACCTGCGGCTGTGCTGGGGTGGGTGCCCAAAAGACCGTTTCGTCCGACGCGGTGACGGGGCGCACAACTACCTGTGCGAGGGATACCGGGCGTTCTACGAGCACGCCACCCCAGTCCTGCGCGCGATGGGCATGCTGATCGCGGCGGGCAGGCCTGCCTCGGACATCATGGATCCCGCTGTGGCGGTCTCCCTCGGGGTTTGCATCCCTTCCCCCGCCTCCTCGCCGGCCAAGTCCGCGTCCCTAGCCGGGGTGCGGTCGTGATTGTGTCGGCTGTGCTCATCGGCATCGTCGTGGGCGTCGTCGTCGGCTCCCTCGGTGCGGGTGGTGGCATCCTGTCGGTTCCCGTGTTGGTGTACGTGTTGGGCCGTGATCCCCATCAGGCGACGGGACTGTCCCTCATCATCGTGGGGCTGACGGCCTCCGTGTCCCTGGCAATGCGCGGGCGCGGGGGCGATGTCGCGTGGCGCGACGGTACCCTCTTCGCGCTCGCGGGCCTGGGGGGCACGTGGGCGGGCTCGTCCCTGAGCCCGCTTGTGCCGTCGCGTGCCCTCATGCTGTCCTTTTGCGCTCTGCTGGCCGTGGTTGCGGCGTGCATGGTGCGCTCTCAGCTGCGCGCAAGCGGTACGCCCGTGGACGAGGCCGGGGCTTCGGTGCGCTCGCGCCTCTCCTCGGGGGCACCCACGGCTGTGCGCGTTGTCGTTCTCGCGACGCTGACGGGTTTTCTGACCGGCTTTTTCGGGGTCGGCGGCGGCTTTGTGATCGTGCCCGCACTGCACCTGGCGCTGCACTACCCGATGAAACGCGCATCCGCCACGTCCCTGCTGGTTATGGTGATCACCGCTGCTTTCGGCCTGGTCTCGCGCGCCTTGTCGGGCTCGCTGACGCTCACGCCTGAGGTCGGGGCGATGGTCGCGTGTTTTGCCGGCTCATCGATGCTCGGCGGGCTTGCGGGTGCTCGGCTCACGACCCGCGTCTCGAATCGCATCCTCGGCCTCGTGTTTGCGGCGCTCCTGGTCGGGGTGGCTATCTCGACGCTGGTGGCCACGCTCGCGTAGAGGGTGCGCGAGACGCAGACCACCTCGCGCACCCTCAGCGCTCAGCTGGCGCTCGTATCGGATTCCTGGCCGCTCACGTCCTTACCCCCACTGCGGGTGCTACCGGGGCCTCGGCCGCCCTCCGGAGGAGGTCCCGGGCGGGTGCTGCCTGTATCGCCCTGCTGGGAACCCGGCCCCTGCTGGTCGGCACCAGGCCTGGGCTGACAGCCGCCGGGGCCAACATTCTGGTCCTGCTGGTCCCCGCTGTTCGACTCCCAGTCCTCGTCCTCGTCGCCGTATCCCTGGTCGTTGTAGCCGTCCTCGTAGCCCTGCTCATAGAAGTCCTCGCCGTCGCCGAGGATAGCTGCATGCGTGATGATGCCCGCGCCGAAGCCGATGGACAGCAGTGCCGCTGCGGCACCGGCAATAGCTGCGCGCTTGCCCCACGAGATCTTCTTCGATGCGGGCTCGACTGTCGCGGCGCTAGCCGCCACGGCCTCGTCATCCGACTGATCGTCGGCAGAAGCCTCCGCGACAGACTCCAGGGGTGTGCCGGCAAACGCGCCAGCCCCCTCCTGCTGTGCGACGGGAGGCATCTGCGCCGTTTCCGCCTGGGCTACGTGCGTGGGCAGGACTTCGGTCTGATCCGCGGCCTGCAGCTCCGACTGGGGCAGGATCGAGGTGCGCTCACTGTCACCCGCCACGTTCTTGTTGTCCTCCGACATGGGGACGCTCCTTTCTGCTGAATTGTGCATCATTGTCTCGCAGATTAGGAGCGGCACATAAGCGGACCTTATGGCGAAACTGTGAAAACGCTATGAAACGGTAGGTGTCGCGCATCACTTTTTGAAGCTTGCTTTGTTTATCAGCTCACGTCTATCCTGCAACGTTCGACACCGCCGATCATCCTCAAGAGGTGCCACATGTCCATCAAAACCCTGTCGTCCGCCCTGCTCGCTGCCACCTGCGTCCTGGCGTTGGGCGCCTGCGCCCACTCCTCGACCCCCTCCACGACCGGCGCGCCATCGGACCCCTCCTCCGGCGGGCCCACCGCCTCCCAAGACCCCGCAACCGCCCCCATGTCCGGCATCATCTTCGCCGCCTCCGACGCTGGCATCGACACGACGGTCACCACCGTGCGGGCCATCGACCCGCAATCGGGCACGATCACGGCGACGCGCACCTTCACCTTCCCGAGCGAGTACCTGTCCGCACCGGGGTACATGTGCGAGTATA
>ERZ1674149.514-NODE-516-length-9925-cov-26.447720_pt1 | contig 9925 bp, 9 predicted proteins | sample MGYA00581311_ERZ1674149 | MGnify/ENA primary metagenome ERZ1674149 (study PRJEB41354, sample SAMEA4873312) | human saliva metagenome | biome: human-associated habitat [ENVO:00009003]; feature: mouth environment [ENVO:08000002]; material: saliva material...
CAGCCCCCGGCAAAAAAAGTTTAAAAAAATTTTCTGGCCCCTCCAAAAGTCGAATAAGAAGCCTCAAAAAACCTTCAATCAGGTCAATATCGCCCACTCATGAGAGAATAGCCGGGTGAAAGATTGGTTTGACGCACTCCCGATTGAGGTTGCCCTAGCTTTCATGTGGGTGGTCGGAATCGTCCGCACCAGCATCGTGTACGCCCTTGGCGCGCTCGCTGCTGAAGGGGGCGCCCGCCTCGACCGCATCCGCAAAGCCATGGATAGCCCGCTCTACCGCAAGGCGCGCGCCTTCATCAACCGATGGGGCGTTATTGCCGTGCCCCTCTGCTTTCTCACCGTGGGTCTGCAAACCGCGGTCATCATCACGACCGGCTTCACGAAAATGCCGCTGCGCCGCTGGGTGCCCGCGATGCTGGTCGGAACCTTCATATGGGCGTGCATCTACACCACCATCGGCTTCGCAATTCTTGCGGCCCTCGGCCTGGAGCCGTGGATGTTCCCGCTCGCCCTTGCCATCGTTATTACGGTGCTGGTCATTGTGACTCAGCTGCGCGAACGCCGCATTAACCGTGAAGCCGTTGAGAACACTGCGGATAACATTGCCGAGAACTAGTCCTAGCTTCAGCGGGGGATAGGTGCACTATCTCGCCGGGTTGAGCCCGCTCACCTGCCCTCAATACCCCCGTCCAAGATGTGCTAGCGTGGAGGAATGAGTTCATCCGCATCCTCCACCGCAGGTACCCCCGAAGAGCAGCCCGTCAACGACTCTGCCCTCACCGCAATCGACCCCGAGCAGAGCGCGCCCGAAAACGCTACCGACGAGGTAGAAACCGAAGCGTCCGCCGAGGCCCCCACCCGCGTGTACCTGCATCCCGAGCAGCTGGCAATGATTCAGACTCCGGAGGCTCTGCCCATCCCCGTGTTGCAGCGCTCCGTGCTGCGCGTTAGCTACGTGCCGGCGATTATGCCCGGTAAGTGGTTCAACCGCTGGCATGAGCGTTACGGCGACCGCGTGCAGCTGGCGGAGGTGCCCGTGCGTGAGGCGCGCGGCCTGGACTCCCTACATCAGGACCTGTGCCTAATCAACCCTGCTGAACCCGTTGCAGAAGAGGGAACTGCTGCCTCCGAGGTGCCCGCCGAAGCTACTGAGCACGCCCCCATTGAGCGCAAGGACGTACCCGAGACCCCCTTCGCGCACATGAGCATTGTGCGCCCCGACCGCGAACCGGCAAGCACCGACGGCGAGAAGTACCACAGCATCCGCCTCTACGAGGAGCTGCCCGTGGTCATTCTGCCGGTGGACCACGTGCTCACCGTGCTTGATGAGGTGCCCGTGGAGGAGCTTGCCGAAGAGTTCCTGCTGCAGCCCGCCTCCGACATTCCCGCCTATGAGGAAGTCTCCCGCGCCTGGCGTGAGAGTGCCGGCCGCATCGTGCCCGAAGGTCTGACCGATAAGGAAACCATCGAGCTGGTTGCCGCTGGTGTGGGTCTGTACATTGTGCCCATGTCCATTGCGCGTTTCTACCACCGCAAGGACCTCACCTACCGCCCCGTTGCGGGCCTGGACACCTACCCGGTGCACCTGGTCTGGCCGCGTGCCCCCAAGGGCGAGCCGCGCAGCGAAGAGCTCGAAGCGCTCCTGCAGGACTTCATCGGTATTGTGCGCGGCCGCACCGCAACCAGCGACCGCGGTAGCGAAACCCGACAGGCGCGCGCCGAACGCATCGCCGCCGAAAAAGCAAAGGAAAAAGCGAAGGCACGAGCCGCCAACGCCCGCCGTGAAGCCCGCGATAAAAAGCGCGCCAACGCCAAGAAAAACGGCAACGCGCGCCAGCACGCTCGACAGTCCGCCAAAGCCGCCAGTGCACGCCGCGGCAAGAAACGCTAACGAACGATAGACGGTAAAATCAAACCATGGCATTAGCAATGGAAACCCGACCCGCAGCCTACGCAGTGATCATTGAGCAGGGCAAGCTGCTCATGACCCGCTGGGTGCCCGAAGACCGCGCGCTCAGCCCCCTCTGGTCCCTGCCCGGCGGCGGCATGGAACCCGGCGAACAGGCCGACGAAACTGCGCTGCGAGAGACCCTCGAAGAGACCGGCTACAGCGTCGCCATTGAAGATATTCTGGGCGTGCACGCCGGACACTTCCCCGTGCGTTCCACCCAGAAAGACCCGCAAGCGCTACCCTTCTGCGCCTTGCGGGTGGTTTTCCGTGCCCACATTGTCACCGGCGAATTGCGCCACGAAATCAACGGCTCCTCCGACACGGCACGCTGGGTACCCATCGCTGAGCTAGACACCATCCGCTACGGCACCCTCATCGACGAGGTCGCCTCCATGATGGGCTACTCCAACGCCGCCAGCTGGGCACGCGAATACCGCGAATTTCTTGCCGACGAAAACGCACGGAAGCTTCCCTAATGAACCGACTAACCCTCACCCGCCGTGCGGCGCTAACCTCCCTGGCGCTCATGCCGCTACTTGCCGCTTGCGGGAATAATGACGCAACCCCGCAGGTGGACCCTTCCGCATCCAGCTACGGTACTCTGCGCATCGGCTACGGTGCCCTGCGTGAGATGCGCGCCGTGGCGCACGTGTACGCGCGCGCCCTGCGACAGATTGGCTACTCCGTTGAACTTGTCGACACCGACAACAGCCGCGCCGCCGCCCTGCGCGGGCTCATGGTTCCTTCGGCTAACTATGCCACCCCTACCGCAACTCTGCCCGACGACGAGGAAACCGGCAGCACCACTGCCACCGCTACGGAAGCACTGGACCTGGTCATCGATTACAGCGGCGACCTGCTGCTCTACCTGACCGATGACGGCAAAATCAGCCCCGCCGCCGCACAGAACGAACGCATCGCCGCCTCCGTGACCGCCTCCGCTCAAGCCGCAGGCGTGACCCTGCCCCCGGCGGCCACCCCCACCACGGAGGAGAGCACAGCCTCCGCGCATGCTACGGACGGTACCGCGAGCCCCTCGGCAAGCTCCACCCGCTCCGCTGACCCCATCAACCTGCGCGCTATGAGCACCACCGACATGACCAACGCCATCTCGCGCATCCTGCCCGAAGAGCTCATGCTTCTCAACGGTGCTAGCGCCACCAACAAGGATGTGCTGGTCACTACCCGCGCCGTGAGCGCCCGCCACAAGCTCAACTCCCTCGCGAACCTGCGTGAGGTGCAGTCTTCCCTGGCGTTCTCCATCCCGACCGGGTACTCCAGCGGCACCTACGGCGTGGATTCTTTGCGTAGCCTCTACCGTTACCGTGTGCACGACCCGAAGATTCAGGACGACCCCGCCGAGCGCGTCAACGCCCTCACCGCAGACACCGTGCAGGTGACCCTGCTGCACAGTAGCGACTCCGCGATTGAAGAGAATCGCCTGGTCACCCTGGAAGACCCCTCGACGGCGCTTTTGCAGCAGCAACTGGTGCCCATTATTCGCCGTACCCTGCCAGATAGCGCCCGGACGGCAATTAACCGCGTATCATCTACATTAGACACGGGTAACCTCTCGTTCCTGTTGCGTCTGACTAGCGGTTCCAACCCCATCGCAGATGATGACGCAGCACAATTCATTTTGGATCACCCTAGAAAGTAAATCATCATGACGAAGTACCGTCAGTCCTCAAAGTTGAGCAACGTCCTGTACGACATCCGCGGCCCCATTCTGGATGAAGCCAATCGCATGGAAGCGATGGGCCACCGTATCCTCAAGCTGAACATTGGTAACCCCGCGCCCTTCGGCTTTGAGGCGCCGGATGCCATCATGATGGATATCATTCGTCACCTGCCTGAAACTCAGGGCTACTCTGATTCCCGCGGCCTCTACTCGGCACGTACCGCCATTGTGCACCACTACCAGAACCGCGGCATCATGAACCTCGACACCGAATCTATCTACTTGGGTAACGGTGTGTCTGAGCTGATCCCGATGACCCTGCAGGCACTGTGCGAGACCGGCGACGAAATCCTGGTCCCCATGCCCGACTACCCGCTGTGGACCGCAGCCACCGCGCTGGTCGGCGGCAAGCCCGTGCACTACCTCTGCGATGAGGAAAACAACTGGTACCCGGACATCGAAGACATTAAGTCGAAGATTACCGAGCGCACCAAGGGCATCGTGGTTATTAACCCGAACAACCCCACCGGTGCCGTCTACCCGCGTTCCGTGCTTAAGCAGATTGTGGATGTGGCACGCGAACACGGTCTGGTCGTGTTCTCTGATGAGATTTACGAAAAGATTACCTACGATGGCGCAGAGGCCATCAACATGGCAACCCTCACCGGCGACGACGTGCTCTGCCTGACCTTCTCCGGCCTGTCCAAGGCATACCGCGTCTGTGGTTACCGTGCGGGTTGGGTCGCTATCACCGGCCCGAAGAAGGACGCTTCCAGCTACCTGGAAGGCATTCACCTGCTCGCCTCCATGCGCCTGTGCGCCAACGTTCCGGCACAGCACGCCATCCAGACCGCGCTCGGCGGCTACCAGTCCATTAACGAGCTGATTGTTCCCGGCGGCCGTCTGTACGAGCAGCGCACCCTGGCGCACAAGATGCTCAACGAGATTGACGGCATCAGCTGCACCAGCGCGGACGGCGCGCTCTACCTGTTCCCGAAGATTGATGTTGAGCGCTTCGACATTACCGACGATGAACAGTTCGCCCTGGACCTGCTCAAGAGCCAGAAGATTCTCTTCAGCCACGGCCGCGCGTTCAATTGGAAGGACCCGGATCACTTCCGCCTGGTGTTCCTGCCCGATACGCAGACCCTCACCAGTGCCCTGGAGCGCCTGGGTAACTTTATGGCTGACTACAAGCAGAAGCACTAGCCTTCCCGCCTCTGCTACATATAGACAGAAATAGCCTGCCCCGCAGTTCTGATGAGCTGCGGGGCAGGCTATTTTTAGCGGCTTCGTGGATGCGCGCTACGCCAGAGGACGGAGCAACACGCCGGGGGGGGGGGAGGGGAGAGAAAGAGGCGTGCTAGTTCGCTGCAGGCTCCTGACCTGCCTGTGCGCCGCGTGCCGCGTTCAGGCGCTCCTGCGCGCCCTGCAGCCACGCCTCGCAGCGGGCGGCAAGCGCCTCGCCACGCTCCCACAGGGCGATGGAGGTCTCCAGGTCGCTGGCGCCGGACTCCAGCTGGCGTACGACCTGCTCCAGCTCGGCACGCGCCTGCTCGTAGCCGAGGGTTTCGACGGGTGCGCCCAGTTCGGCGCTGTTGAAGCTAATGTTCTCGCTCATTGAGGAACCTTTCAGAGGTAAAAACTAGGGGTAAAACGTTAGGGGTATCGAGGTTTAGGAGATGTTCGAGGGGTCCGTAGAAGTCACGGCCGCCTGCGCCGAACCGGTCGCCGCACGCACCGTAATCTGCTCGCCCTCACTCAACGCCGAAGCGTCACGCACAATAGCGCCCGCGGCATCCTGAACGATGGAGTAGCCGCGGTTGAGCGTCTGCGCAGGCGAGAGCGAACGCACCCGCGCCAACGTATGCGACAGAGTCGCCGACTCACGCTCCAGACGGTGCTGCACCGAACGGTGAGCGCGCTCGCGTAGCTGGCTCAGCTCCTCCACACGCATGAGCAGGGAGGACTCCGGGTGGGTGAGCACCGGGCGGCTTCGCAGCTGCGCAATGTAGTTCATCTGCATGCCCACGTAGCCGAGTACCGCACGGTCCAGGCGGGCGCGGGCCTCGGTAATGCGGGCGGTTTCCTCCGAAATATCGGGCACGATGCGCTTACCCGCATCGGTGGGGGTGGAGGCGCGCAGGTCGGCGACCGCATCGAGGATGGGGGAGTCCGCCTCGTGGCCGATTGCCGAGACCACCGGGGTGGTGGCCGCCGCGACGGCGCGGATGAGCGCCTCCTCGGAGAAGGGCAACAGGTCTTCGAAGGAGCCGCCGCCTCGGGCGATGACGATGACGTCCACCTCCGGGTGGGCGTCCAGTTCGGCGAGCGCGGCAATGACCTCAGCCGCCGCACCCTCACCCTGAACGCGGGTATTGCGCACCTCGAAGACCACGCCGGGCCAGCGCAGGGAGGCGTTGCGGATAACGTCCTTCTCCGCGTCAGAATCGCGACCGGTAATCAGACCCACACGGTTCGGTAGCATGGGTAGCGGCTTCTTCCGCGCGTCAGAGAACAGCCCCTCGGCGGCGAGAGCTTCACGCAGACGCTGCAGCTGCTCGTGCAGGTTACCGGTGCCGACCGCGTACACTTCCTTGCCGATGAGGGAGAGCTTGCCGTTCTTCCACAGGCTCGGCTTGGCGCGGGTGACGATGCGAGCGCCTACGGTCACATCAGCCGCCAGGCCGCTACCGGCACGCCCGAAGAGCGCGAGGGTGAAGGAGAAGTCTTCGTTGAGGTCTTTAAGCTCCATGAAGACGTTGCCGCCGCGGCCGTTGAGGGAGGCGACCTGCGCCTCCACCCAGAGCTCGGGAACCTTGTCTACGTAGTTTTTGAGGTTCTGCGCGAGCAGGGCGAGGGGCCAGGGATTGGTGGCGGTGGTTTCCTGAGACTTCCCGGGAAGCTGCCGCTCGTGCACGGGCGGCACCACCAGCGCGGGTGCCGGCTGCGCTGCGGAGGGGTTGTAGAAGTTCATACCTTCTATTGTCCCTGATTGGTCGGTTATGCGTCTGCTTACAGGTCGGCCTGGCGACTCGGGTAGCTTGCACGCAGTGCAGGCAGAACTTAGCTTCTGGCGCATTCTGCGGGTCTGAATCGGCTTTGAACACCGTAAGCGGGTACCCTAGGCTCATGCGCTCACCCGATCAGTCAGCACATCAGAACAACGCCCTCAACACCGCCGCGGCTTCGTCAGCGGCGGGTACTGGCGCGCAAAACTACCCGGCGGACGCGACCCGAGTCGTCGATACTCGGATTACCCGCACGGACGGCTACTATACGGCAGATGAAGACACCACCCTGCTACAGCCCACGCGCACGCTCGGCCACGCCGCAGCCCCCACCAAAGCTGAACTGCATGCCGCCCCGGAGCCTCCCTTCGCGGCAGGTTTGCGAAGGTTCCTGACCGTTGTGCTGTGCGCTCTTGCCCTAGTGACCGGTCTGGGTGCAACCGCGGGTGCCTGGGTGAACTCAAAGCTCATGTCAGAGCGTGGTTTCTCACAGATTTCCTCCACCCTGGCGGAAGATTCGCAGCTTGCCTCACGCATCGCGGACGGCGCGGTCGAAGACCTCATGAACTCCGAAGCTATGACAACCTTCCTCGACGGCACCAAACAAAGCGGCTTATACTCCATTCTTGTAAAGCCGACACAAGACGGCATACGTTCCCTGCTCAACCGTTCCGCGGCTGAGCTGTCAAAAACTGAAGAATATCGAAGCCTCTGGAAGGAAATAGCCGAGGAAACTCGCCGCTACAACCTCGAACACCAGGACGGTCCCGCCGTCATTGTGCTCACCCCCTTCTACCGTGCGCTGGATGCGAAGGTCGGCTCTATCGGCTCCTTCGACCCGGACCTGACGAAGCTCGGCCCTGAAACCCTCAACATTGACCGGGTAAAGGACGGCAACAGCCAGCAGGGTCAGCAGGAGCAGCAGGAGTGGTTCCTGCACGCCGGCATTAACCGTGCCGCCGCGCTGGGCAAATCCACCATGCCGCTGACCGTCATCTCGGTGCTGAGCCTGCTGCTGGCTACGTTGCTGGCGCCCAGGCACCGCATCCTGGTGCCGGTGGTTACGGCTCTGCTCTACGCCCTGCTGGGCTGGGGTGCCGCAGCCTGGTTTGGTGCCCAAAGCCCCGAATCCCTGGGAATTACCAGCCACAGCACCGCCGGAACGGCGCTGATTACCGGGGTATGGAACCAGCTTGCACCGTCACTGACCGGGCACTTGCAGGCGGCGGCAAGCTACGGGCTGGTCATGGCGATCCTCGCCCTGCTGCTCGGTATTCTGATTCGCCTCATCGCCCTGGGACGTAGCCCTGCGAGCGGTGCCACAGTCATCACACACTAAAAGTCCGAACAACGTAGGATAGTAACCATGTCCACTGAAACTATTGCCCTGGGCCTGCCGCCCGTACCCCGCGAGCGCCGCAGCCGCGCCGACGTTGAAGCCGCCGCACCCGTCACCGGTGAGAAGAAAGTCCTGCTCGCCACCCCGCGCGGTTACTGCGCAGGCGTTGACCGTGCCGTGATTGCTGTTGAGAAGGCGCTGGAGCACTACGGTGCGCCCGTCTACGTGCGCAAGCAGATTGTTCACAACCGCCACGTGGTGGAGACCTTGGAAAAGCAGGGCGCTATCTTCGTTGATGAAGTGGATGAAGTTCCCGAAGGTTCCGTGACCGTGTTCTCGGCGCACGGCGTGTCCCCGGCGGTGGTTTCCGCAGCCGGCGACCGCTCCCTGAACACTATTGACGCGACCTGCCCGCTGGTGAACAAGGTGCACCGCGAGGCTGTGCGCTTCGCCAAGCAGGACTACGACATCCTGCTCATCGGTCACACCGGCCACGAAGAGGTCGAGGGTACCGCCGGTGAGGCGCCCGAGCACATCCAGATCGTGAACTCGCCCGACGAGGTGGATCAGGTGACCGTCCGCAACCCGGAGAAGGTCGTCTGGATTTCTCAGACCACCCTGTCCGTGGATGAGACCCTGGAAACCGTGGCGCGTCTGCGTGAGCGTTTCCCCTCCCTGCAGGATCCGCCCTCGGACGACATCTGCTACGCAACCTCTAACCGCCAGGGCGCCATCAAGGAGATTGCACCGCGCGCCGACCTGGTGATCGTGGTTGGTTCGGCGAACTCCTCGAACTCCGTGCGTCTGAAGGAAGTGGCACTCGAATACGGTGCTAAGCGTGCCGAGCGTGTGGACTTCGCACACCAGGTGGACGAGTCCTGGTTTGAGGGCGTGGCAACCGTGGGCCTGACCTCCGGCGCGTCCGTGCCCGAGGTTCTGGTTCAGGAGGTGCTGGCTCTGCTCGCCGAGTACGGCTACAACACCATCGAAGAGGTGGAGACCGCGAAGGAAGACATTCTCTTCTCCCTGCCGAAGGAACTGCGTTCCGCCCTGAAGAACGATGAGAACGTGGGCCGCCAGCTCGGTGGCCGCGGCGCTAAGCCCACTCGCTAATACTTTTAGCTGATGACCCCGTGTCCTCTTCCCCTGTGTGGGGAGAAGACACGGGGTCTTTGTATCTGATATGTGGGGAAGCACTGTTTGGGACGGCGGTACGCGCCGGTCTACTTGGTGCGGTGCAGCAGACCGGTGGCCTGCTTAAGGACCTGACGATTCGCGCCACAATGCCATGTTCTGTTATAATAAATTGTATTTCTCGAATAGAAAGGTCTTAAGGTGACAACTCTTATTGAACATAAACGTGTAGAATTTTCAGAACTATTTTATGACCTAGTGTTTGTTTTTGCAATTTCAAAAGCAACTGCTTTAATTCACCCTCTTCATGACGGTGTTGTGGCTTGGGATTCTTTACTTGATTTCTTCATCTCTGTCATGGTTATCATCAATGCCTGGATGATTCAAACCATTTATACCAATCGCTATGGAACAAACTCGTTATTTAACATGGTAATCATGTTTACCAACATGGGACTTATGCTCTTTATATCCAATATGATTGGATACAATTGGCAACAATGGTTCTATTATACCTGTTGGGCTGTTGGTACATTAACCCTTACCTTATTTTTTCAATATTTGGTTGAGTTTTTTAGAGAATCAACCGATAATACTGATCGGGAAAGCATCAAAGGTTTTCTATGGTTAACAGGTCTACAAAGTTTAGGAGTCTATCTGGCAGCTCTTTTCCCTATTTACGTTGGAGTCTATATCTTTATTGCTAGTATTCTGCTAACATTTATTGTGCCAATTTTCTTGATTACTAAAGATGAGCATTTCCAGGTAAATCTTCCCCATTTAATCGAGCGCGTCTCCCTTCTTGTCAT
>ERZ1674149.520-NODE-522-length-9834-cov-9.400552_pt1 | contig 9834 bp, 8 predicted proteins | sample MGYA00581311_ERZ1674149 | MGnify/ENA primary metagenome ERZ1674149 (study PRJEB41354, sample SAMEA4873312) | human saliva metagenome | biome: human-associated habitat [ENVO:00009003]; feature: mouth environment [ENVO:08000002]; material: saliva material...
CGTCGTTGCGCTTCTTCTCGTCATCAACGGCCGTGTAGTAGTCGTACTCGTGCTCAACCGCTCCGACACCGATCGCGTGGGAAACCTGGCAGGCAGCATCCACGTTCAGAGCATTCGGTTCGGCGACCATACGGCCGAACAGAGCAATATCGATAGAGTGATCCGTATTCACGAGGCTACGCGGCTTCAGCTCCTTGAACGCTGCCGCAGGATCATCCTCGTGAGCAACCGAAATCAACGCATCTGCGACGTGCTCGATCTGCTTGGCCGACAGGAACACGAGGAATCCGGCTTCCTCCAGCTCCTTGTCGCTCTTATTCTTGTTCGGCTTAGCAAGCTTGAAACCGATGGCCTTCAGCCCCATCTCGGCGAGGTCGACAGACTGCGAGTCGAGGTCCGGACGCTTATCGACGATTGAACGCGCAACTAGCTCGACAATCTTCTTCGTGCGCACACCGTAATTTCCATCGGCGATCTTTCCCTCGAAGTCCTGACGCGTCGCACGCTTGATGGCCTGCGACGACATGCGCATACGCTGGACTCCGCCGAAGGTGGCGGTCTTCGGAGCACCCGTATCATCACGGTTCGGGTTCGAGGGAGGGAGGGTCTGCAGAACGTGGATATCAACGAAGACGGACATTGTCTTTCCTTTCACAAATGAAGTTTGTTTGATTGCGTTGCCTCGACGTCACTCGTCAGAAGCAGAGTCGGTATGGATAGTTTCAGCGGGACGAGCAAACTGACGCCCCCAGTTGCGCATGACAGACGTACGACGACACGGGTCCTGCCACGTGAAGAGGTCGGCTGCAAGCCCTGCATAGTTACAGGGAATCTCGGCCGCCTCGAGCTGAGAGACAAGCGAACGCAGATGTACGAGAAGTCCCTCGAACGTGGGGGCCTGAACGGCCGCGGAAAAACGCCGATAGATCGGTGCTTCCTCGGCCCGTTTGTCACCGCTTTGGACCTCGGCCACGATTCGGATCGCAGACGCGAAGCTGCGCGGACGATCCGACGTGTCGTGCATGGGCCTCGTATTCGAGCCCTGATGGAGGGCCCAGAGAGTGAGAGCACCATGGACCGCTTTCTCGCCTCTGGTCGGCTCGTCGCCCAGATAGCCGGGGCGGCCATCGAGCGTGAGGTCCCACAGCTCGGGCACCGTTCCGGCTTCTCGTGAAAGCGCTCCCCTCAGCTGCGCGCGAAGAGCGCGTGCCGACGGAGTCTCCTTCCAGAGTCGATTCACGATCAACCCACCGACGCGGCCATACACCGCGCCGCGCGTCGACAGACCTTTCACACCGCCATCCGGAGGGGTCTCCGGAGCAGCATCATTGCTGGTCATTTCGTTCCTTCCTGATTGGTGTTGCGCGCCGGGAGACGCTTGTTGAGCGCCGCCCGGAAGTAGTTTTCGGCGATTCCAACGTTCATGTAACCTCTGCCGGTATCCCGGCCGATGATCGCCGACGACGACGCGCCCTTCACGAGTTTCGCCTGGTTATCCACGGCGTGCTGCCACAGCGTACACTCCCACCGACGCCCGACATCCCGAGTGTCTTCGCGCCCATCAACCTGGGCCAGCCAGGCCCTGAAATCGGTGTCGACTGAGGAAAAGAAGAGTTCCTTGGCGCGATCTCGGGCCCCAACACCGGCACCATCCTCACTTTCGCCGGCAGCGCGCGCGAGGTTCGCAGCAAGAGTTCCCAAGTCTCTGGCAACTTCTTCGGTCAAGCGAACCTGTCTGTCGATCTCGGCGGACAGATCCTCGCGCTCAACGCGCATGACGGCGACCGACAACATCAGCTCATCCGAATAGATATCTTCAAACGTCGATTCCTGCGGCCCGTAGGTGACACCAACAGCCTGAATCCGCATCACCTTGGGATAAGTGGTCTCGATCGAGGCATTGTCGAGCTGGTAGTGGAAGGACAGCGTCGCGGAGGGGAGGAACTCCCGCTTGGGCTGCTTGTCCACACCCTGCACGGTCGTCACGGTGGGCAGGGTGCCGGGAAGGTTACGCCAGAGCGCGCGGCCAGCCTCGAATTTACGAGGCATGTAGACGTCAGTCTTAAACTTCTCGGATTGCGGAGTTGAGTAAATCCACAGGCTCTGCGGTTCATAGAGCCGCATCTCCTGCGGGGCAAGCTTGTCTCCCTGTGCCAAGATGACGCCCGTCACGCCCGACGAGTCGCCAACCAGCCTGATGCGGCGGGAATGCCAGGTGAGAAGACGCGGGATGCTCAGCTCCCTGGGAGTACCTGCGGGGTCGAGGAGGGAGTAATCACCACGAAGCGAGGTTTCCGATTCTGAGTCCTCCCAGCTGCACGCTCCCCATTCGGTCAAGCTGTCAACGCCACGTAACTCCGCCGTGGACGCAGGAATCAGGTTCAGAACCAGCGTCTCGTCGAGGTCCTGACCTTTGAGCCACACGAGTCCGATGTGTCCGCACCACGCCGGGCCGATTGGATAGCCTCTTCCTCCCTTGACCCGAGAATCGCCAATTGCTCCTGAACGGATGCCAGAGGGGTCATATGCCTGTGCGTGAACGAGCCAGCGTGCAGCGTCTGCTGGAGAAAGTCGAGCTACGCCAGGACCTTGTCGTGTCGAGAATAATCGCCTGTCTTCTTTCGGAACGCACGCAACAATCGCATCGAGAGGTTTTACCTCGTCTTTCTCGGTCCGCAAATCCGCAACCTGCATGAAGGGGAAACGACCGCCGAACAGGAAGAAGCGGTCTCTCCACCGTTCGAGATACTCGATCATCTGTTCCGTCGGAGCGCCTTCGTCCCACTGCCTGACCCAGTCGCGTGCATCGCGCGGTGGCGCCACACGATACGCGATGGCCAAAACGAGTCGCTGGATCGCGATGCTCTGCGTCGGTAGCTCACACGCGAGATCGGCAATCTCTGTCGTGCGTCGAAGAAGCTCCAGCAGCCCGACGTCGGCGATGGTCCCGTCGAGGAGCCGGACGGGTATCCACGGCTCGTCGAGCAGGTTGTACTCAGGGTTCTTCATTGACCCTGCACCTCCATTCCTTTTTCTGTGGAGTATGTGAATGTGTGTCCGCACAGGTCGCGCGTGAGGCGCTCCCCGCCGGGGGTTTTGTACATCGCGAGGATCAGTTCTCCCGCCAGGAACGGGTGCTCGCGACACGCCCATTCCGCCGTAATGGGATCATCCCAGATGGCACCTGCAACTGCGTCCACCGCCTGGTCGACGCTCTGCCCGCGAGTGCGCAACGCCCACGGCGGCAGGGAGATACTCCACGAGCAGATGTCGGCGATGCGCCCTCGAGCGTTGTATTCGCCGACCTCAAGTTCTTCATCGTCGGTGGCCCCTCCGGTGAGGGGTGGCGGCACCGGGACGTTGCCCAGCTCGGGATCAATCGCGACGACGAGGACGGGTATCTGGTCTTCGCCGTCTCGCACCGAGGCGCGAGCTGCGGCAACTCCCGGTCCCTTGGTCTCCTCCCCCGTGGCGGCGTTTCCTTGGAGCTTCTCTTCGAGCTCGGGTGCCTGCCATCGTGGAAGATTCGCGCCGTCGAGGCACCATGCGCTTGCCCTCATCCGCGACTGCGCGGTGCCTCGTTCTCGTTGATCGAGCGCGGCGTCGAAAGCATCGGCCCATTGAGCGGGTCCAACGGCTTCCGCGTCGGAGTACGCCAGCGCGGTGAGCTGCGCGTAGTCGATAGGTTCGCACACCCTTATCTCCCCGCGATCCGAGAGGATTCCGAGGGTGCGCAGGACAGCGTGACGCGGGTAGACATAGTCAGTCCCGGTGGAATAGGCCCACGGCACACCGGCGAAATCCTCGAGCAAGACCATGCACCGGGCCTCACGCAGTCCGGTGGGGCGGTCCGCCCGGTCGTGGCGGTGCAGTCGCCCGATGCGTTGCAGGATCAGGTCCATGGGAGCGGGGTCGGTGAGCATGAGGTCAAAATCGACATCGAGACTCTGCTCAATAACCTGCGTGGCGACAACGACGTGGCGTTGGGGACGCCGCGTGGAGCCCTTCCCGAAGAGTTCGAGCATCAGCCGATCACGTGAGGCGCGCTCGGCAGCCAAGAAGCGCGAGTGCAGAAGGGTCGTCTGTTCACTCCCAAAAGTTGCCTTCACCGCCTCGTAGGTCTCCTGCGCCTCACGAACGGTATTGCGGATGACGACGGCGCAGCCGCCATCGACAAGCTCACGTTCCAGTAGATCCGCAATCTGCTGAGGAGTGGACGCCAATGTCGGAATAATCCGCTTGGCCACCTCAGCCTCGCCAGCAATCTCGTGGACGCGCACACCCGCAGACGACACCGTCGATATGACCGGATACCCGATCACGCCCTCGACCGAGTCAGCGTCTTCGCCCGACGATCCACGGCCTCGTCGATAGGCGTCCAGGAGCGCGCGGCGACGTGCGGGCGGCAGCGTCGCGGACAGCAGGACGACGGGAATCCCGTACATCCCCAGCCACGTGAGCGCGGCCTCCAGGTAGGTCTCCATGTACTCGTCGGCGGCGTGAACCTCGTCAATGATGACCACCTTGCCCATGAGCCCAAGGTGGCGCACCAGAACGTGTCGGGATTTCAGGGCTGCGAGCAGCACCTGGTCGATCGTGCCGACCACGACGGGAGACAGTGTCGAGCGCCACCTCTGCCCCATCCACCGGCTGGCATGCAGGCCCATGTCCTCCTCGTCGTCGTGCACCTCGAGGGGACTCTTGCCCCTGTCGAGGAGCTTCACGAACGACTCGTTGAGGTTGTTCTTCCCGTGTGCGAGCTGGATGCCCAGCTTCTGAGGCTCGTCCCCCAGGATGCTGGTGAGCCAGCTCGTCACGCGCTCAAACATTGCGTTCGTCGTGGCCTGCGTGGGCAACGCGACGAACATGCCCTGCAGCCCCCGAGCGCGCATGAGCACCTCGGCGACTGCGAAGGCCAGCTCGGTCTTCCCAGAGCCGGGCGGGGCCTCGACGATCATAAGGTCCGGGTCCTCCGTGGAGGCGATGTCCACAGCCTCGCGCTGGGCGCAGGTCGGCTGGTACGAGGCCGGCCACCCGAAGCGGCGCCGGTACAAGTCAGTGGTCGCGTCGGCGAGCGAGGAGGGTGGGCGCAGGGGCGACGGGAAAGCCGCTCGCTTCCAGCCGCGCTCGGCACGCTCGCGCTGCTGGTCGGCGCTCAGCTCTGGATAACCGCGAATCGTACGTTTTCCATCTGCTTTGTCGGGACGCGGACGCAACGGGAAGTAGTCCTCGTTCGAGGCAAGCCAGTCCGCGATGACGAGCGCCGAGGCGTAGGCAGAGGCAACCGCGATGGGTAATTCCGGCAACGCCGTCCCAGGGGCGATGAGGGGGAAGCCGCTACGTCGCGCCATCCACTCAAGAATCTCCGAGCGCGCCTGTCCCCATCGAGGGTCGTCGGCCACCGACCCTTCTTGATACTTGTACTGCAGATGCGCGACCCGCACAGCTTCCGAGTCCGGATAACGTCCGTGGTGGATACCAACAAGGATTGCCCACTGGTGGGCACGCCTGGCATCCCCTCCCCCAGCAGCTACCGCATCCTGTAGCGCAAACTGACTGACGAGGCCGTGAGGGAGAAACGCTCGCTCCGCGTAGTCCATTTTGCGCATGACGGCGAGTCCCTGATCCCGAATAACTTCCGCGAGTTCGACAGACTGACAAGCGAATTGAGGACTGACTTTGCCTGCGTCGTGAACTCCCGCAAGAAAGATGAAAACGGCCCGCGCCTTCGCCTGGTCCCCGTCCCACACGGAAGCCATGAGACGACGATGATGCTCGCTCAGGTACTCGTCGAACAAATATCCCGCGACGTCTGCGGCATCCATCAAGTGTTGGACGACAGAAAGCCACGCACGCGCACCGTCTCCAGTCTTTGCCCAGAAACACCGAGCACAAGCAGACAATCCCGATGCATCAAGGTCGGTCAGCGCAGGGGGAAAATCGGGCGCGCGCCGTGCTTCCTGCACGACGGGCGCACTAGCACGTGTCTTCTTGCGGGCCATCTTCTCTACCTCGAGCAAATACGTGTTCCAAGCAACCAAACGCGCTAACATAAGTGAGACTGGTTACTCTGAAATTGTTGAGCCCGACGACCTTATGGAGATCGCCTCGCCCCCAACGGAGCTGATGGGGTAACTATAACACCGCAGAGATTCTTATACAATGCATATTCCGATTTTTTTTGCACAACTCAACGAAACCGGGCGCGACACACAGAAAAATCCCCGCTTTCGCGGGGAAAACGCCCTCGCCATGCGCCACCTGATGCACTGCATAGGATCATCCCCACCCGGGGAACACGGCAGCCACAGCCGCCACACGCACTCGCAGGACGTCACAAACGTATCACCCGTCCCACTCCCGCGCGCCATTACGGCACAATCGACACGATCCTGAAACAATAGGGGCATGTCGAACGACTCGCGTGAAAACCTGCAGGGTACGGATGGCCGGGATGCGGCCGACCTGACGGCCGCCGCTGGGCAGGCTGTCCCGGAGCCGACCGCCGCTGGGCAGGCCGTCTCGGAGCCGACCGCCGCTGCGGCGGTTGACGCGCCCGCCCAGGGGGCCTCGGCCTCGGCGATGGGTGGTGCGCAGGACGGTGTTGTCCTGGTTGCCTCACCGACCCGTGACCAGCAGGGATCGAACAGTCAGAACCAGCGGCCGACGCCTCGCCACACGCAGGGCGAGGTCGTGATCGCGCCGCCTTCCGCCCAGATGCCTATGAGCGAGCCGCGCCCCTGGTATCGTTCGCGCCGTTCTTTCGCCGCGAAGGGTGGCGGCGGCAAGGTCCTGGTCGCAGGCCTGGGCCTGACCTACACGGACCACGCGACGGGTGCGGTCCTGCTGGCGAACGTGGATATGGGCTTCCGCGCGCACACGCTGAGCGCCATCCTGGACCCGACGGGCCGCCGAGCCCGCGCCCTGTTCCTGATCCTGGCGGGTCTCGAGGAGCCGCAGGCCGGCCGCATTGTCGCGGCGCCGTCGCGCTCGTGGGCCGCGCGTCTGGCGGGCCGCATCGGCTCGGTGGCGCTGATCCGCACGGATTCCCCGCTGGATGAGACACTGACGATCCGCCAGAACATCCTCGCTCCCCTGTCGGCGACGGGTTCGATCGCGGACTGGGACAACCTGGTGGGTTCCCTCCAGGTGACGGGTCTGGCGCAGCGCGTGGACCTGCGCCCCTCTGAGCTGACGGAATGGGAGCGTTTCAAGGCGCTCATTGCCCGCGCGATCGTGTCCGGCGCCGAGGTCTTCCTCATCGAGGATCCGGTTTCCCTGCCCGCCGAGGCGCGCGCCGAGCTGGGGCCCCTCCTGCGGGCGCTGACAAACGCGGGTTGCGCGGTCGTCGTGTCGACGCCGTCCCCGGAGCTTGCAGCGTCCACGGACCGTGCGATTCTGCTCACGAACGGCCGAGTGTCCCTCGACGCCCCTGCCCCGACGCCCGCGATCATCGCGACCGCCCTGGAGGCCAACCCCGAGGACACCAGCGCTCTCCTCGCTATCGGTCCTTCCCCCTTCGACGAGGTCGTGGCTGGCTCCTCCGCGTCCGCTTCCTCCTCGGCCCCGGTCCGCCGCTCGATCGGCGTCGCCGCAGGTGGACAGGCGCTTTCCTCCGGGGACGCCGCGGCGGACGAGACGGCGCTCATGGCGCCGATCGGCGCGGACGAGGCCTCGGACGAGGACCGCTCGGACGCGTCGGTGCGCAACATCCCCGAGGTTGACGCCGACGACCCGGCACTGGCCGAGGATGAGGTCTCCGACCTGGTCGTGCGCGCCCGCAAGATCCTGTCGGATCTGCCGGGCTCGATCGCGCCGAAGGAGTAGCGTACGGGTCACTGCGAGCCGCCTCCCTTCGTGAGAGACTAGGTTTATCCTGCGAGGCGCTGCCTCGCTACCCCCGCACCCCGCACGCGCAGGAGTCCCCATGACCCAGTCCATCCCCCAACCCGGGCAGTTCCCGCCGCCCGCGGCCCCCGCACCGCACGCGCCGCAGCACGCTGCGCCCGCCCCCGAGGCACGCCCCAGCATCGGCAGCCTCGTCGCACTGGTCACCAGCCAGCTGTCGGGCATCGTGCGCGATGAGATCGAGCTCAACAAGACGAAGGCGCGCGCTTTCGCAGCCAAGAGCGGTAAGGGCGCGGGCCTCCTCGTGACGGCCGCCGTGTTCGCTCTCTTCCTGCTGGGGTGGACCCTCCACACGATCGAGGTCCTCCTGGCCCTCGTGCTCCCGGCGTGGGCGGCGTCGCTGATTGTCGTCGTCCTGCTGCTCGTGATCGTGCTGGCGCTGGCCCTAGCCGGTAAGAACGCCCTCCAGAGCGCGCAGAAGCACCGCCCGGATCCGGCCGCGTCCGTGGCCGCCACGAAGGAAGCCATCCAGAAGGGACTGGGCAAGTGAGCAACACCGTCGATCCTCGCACCGTGACCGTCGGCGAGCACACCGCCGCGCCCTCCGGTCCGCGCACCGAAGAACAGATCCAGGCTGACCTCGAGCGTCAGCGCGCCGAGCTGGCCGCCACGATCGATCAGCTGTACGCGCGCGTCCAGCCCGCCGCACTCGCCCAGGAGGCGAAGGAAGAGGCGACCGTGCGCTTCGAGTCTCTGAAGGAGTCCGCGTCGCTGACCCTGCAGGACGCGATCGGCGGCAACGCGGAGGCCATCAAGAAGGTCGCCATCGTCGCCCTGTCGACCGTGGGCGCTATCGGCGTTCTGGTTCTGCTGGCCACCCGCAAGCCTCGCCGCGCCCGCCGTCACGCCCGCCGCATCGGCCGCGAGGCCACCAAGCAGACGCTCGCCGCGCTCGCGAAGCTCGACGAGGCCCTGGAAGCCTGACGCTTCGACCCATCCTGACGTTCCCCTCGCCCGGGCATGATGCTCGCGCGAGGGGTACGTGTTTGTGCGCGTTCCACCTCCAGTAACCGCGTTCACACGAATGAGCCGTCTGGGCCGCTTTTCCGCGGGCTTCCGCGCATCCGTACGCGACGGGCCGCTACGCTGTTCGCGCAAAAGCTGATCCAAGGTGAGGTCAAGGCCCGTCTTTAGCTATGATGGACCCACGAAACATTTTGAACACCCAGGGAACCGCTTGATGCGGACCCGAACGACGCGGAGGGGGTCGACGCCATGGGGCGCGGCCGTCAAAAGGCTAAGCAGATGAAAGTCGCTCGGAAGCTGAAGTATTTCAGCCCCGACACCGACCTAAACGCACTTCAGCGCGAGCTGGCGGATGAGGACTCGTACACGGCGAATACCGCTGTGGACGAGCCCGAAGAGGACGATGCAATCGACGACGACCTCTACTCGAAATACGCCGACTTCGCGGATATCCCGGCAGAGGACGACGACATCGACCCGAAGCAGCTCGATGAGTCCTTCTGGACGGGTGGTTCCTCCACCAAGTAACGGCTCAGCCATCCGGCGGATCGGGCACCGGTCCGCCGATTTGGCGTGCCCGGGTGAGCCGACGCCCGCGTTCTCGGAGGTCGCGCGACCGGGCCCGGCCCCGCAGGCGTACGCTCCTTGACGAGGCCTCGGTTGCCCCGGCCCGTCGACCGCGTTCCGCTGCAGTCCCGCTGAGAGTGAGGGGCCGAGGCCACCCCGGCCTCGGCCCTCCCACTTTCAATCAGACGGACGGGCGGGGTCAGCCGACGCGGTACTCGCCGTGCATGAGCACGGCACCCGCCTGCACGCCCTTCGTGCCGGAGATGAGGCGCACGCCGGAGGAATCCGCGCCGAGGTCGGCGACCGACCCGAAGCCGGCCACGGTTCCGTCGGCGTCGGCCGACGTGACGGAGCCCAGGACCCACGCGGCCACCCCGGCCTCGTTGATCGCGG
>ERZ1674149.535-NODE-537-length-9724-cov-19.153894_pt1 | contig 9724 bp, 10 predicted proteins | sample MGYA00581311_ERZ1674149 | MGnify/ENA primary metagenome ERZ1674149 (study PRJEB41354, sample SAMEA4873312) | human saliva metagenome | biome: human-associated habitat [ENVO:00009003]; feature: mouth environment [ENVO:08000002]; material: saliva material...
TCGACGGGATCGACCTTGAGGTCGCGCCCGGCGAGCTTCTCGCTGTTATGGGTCCGTCCGGATCCGGTAAGTCGACGCTGCTATCGATCGCCGGCGGACTCGAGCGCCCCACGCACGGGAGCGTCTACGTCAACGGCGTCGACCTGGCGACGCTCGATAGCGTGCACCGCGCGGAGGTGCGCCGCCGCTCGATCGGGTACGTCTTCCAGGACTACAACCTGATTCCCTCGCTGTCGGCACTCGAAAACGTTGAAATGCCGCTCCAGCTCGACGGAGTGAGCCCCTCGAAGGTGCGCGAGGCCGCCATGGCCGCCCTCGAAGAGGTCGGCGTCGCCGAACTTGCTGACCGCTTCCCAGAAAGACTCTCGGGAGGCCAGCGTCAGCGCGTCGCCATCGCGCGCGGATTGGTCGGTAACCGCTCGGTCATTCTTGCCGACGAGCCTACCGGCGCGTTGGATTCTCACACTGGCGAACAGATCATGTTGGTGTTGCGCGACCACATTGATGCGGGTGCAGCCGGTATCCTCGTGACTCATGAGGCCAGAATGGCCGCATGGGCAGACCGGACAGTCTTCCTGCGTGACGGTCGCATCGTCGACCGCTCGCGCGGGGACTCACTGAGGGACCTGCTGGCAGACACAGCACCAGGGATTTAATGAGTCGACTCAACACACGGATGAGGCGATGGGGAGTGGTACTCCGCATCGCCTCTCGTGATGCGCGCCAGAGTTTCGGGCGGACTCTCACCGCTGTCATCCTCATCTCCCTGCCGATCATCGTCGCGATCGGCTCGATCACCTTCTGGGATGTCACGACCTCCCAGCGGTACCAGGCCTCGTCCTGGCTGGGCCACACCTCCGACGTTCAGGCGGTGACCCTCCGTCGCTCCTCGACCGCCCTCGATCAGGACATCACCGCCGACGTACTCTCGAAGACGGCCTCGGACGACGAAATCGACGTCACCATGGAGACCCTCACGAACTGGGTCCCCGACGGCGACCGTCTTATCGCCGTCGATACCCTCTATCAGCTGCACCTCACCTCCCCCGATGGGACAGGCTTCACGGTTGACTCGGGCACTCAGACAGCATCTCTGGACGCCCCCAGAGTCGCGGCGGGCGGACAACACGGCGGCCTCGCCGCCAACCATGCCGTCCTCTCCGACGACGCCGCGCGCTCCCTCGGCGTGCAGGTCGGGGACACCGTCAGCCTGACGCTCACGGTCGCCAAGGAACGAACAACGCAGGACCTCGAAGGCTCCGCCGTCATCGACGCCATCATCGGCGGCAGCAGCCGGGCGATCATAGGCGACGGCACGCTCGACATCGATCGCCTCGCGGTGGCCGGGCGCACCCAGACGGCCTGGTACGTGACGGGTCCCGTCCCCGTCTCGTGGGACAAGGTCCGCGAGATCAACGCCTCCGGCTTCTCGGTCGTCTCGCGCCATGTCCTGGCCAGCCCGCCGGACGCCTCTGCCCTGCCCGCACAGATCGCCCAATACGAGCTACCTCAGCCCCCGCTGACCTCGAACCCGTGGCAGTACCTGCTCCTGGTCGCCGGGATCCTCCTCATCCTCACCGAGATGATCCTGCTCATCTCGCCCCTGTACACGGTCGCCCAGCGCTCCGTCATGCGTACCGCCGCGATGATCGTCGCCAACGGTGGCGACCGCTCGGATGGGCGTCGCCTGACGATCGCCCATGGCCTCGTCATCGGCGCGTATTCCGCCGTGTTCTCGGTCGTCCTGTCCGCCGCCGTCATGGTCGGCGTCGGCCTGTGGTCCGGCCTCGGCATCGGTATCGTCCCCTGGTGGCCCCTCGGGCTGTCGGTGCTGCTGCCGATCCTCCTGTCCCTCATGGCTTCCGTCTCCCCGGCGCACACCTCCTCCCACATCGACACCTCCGCCGTGATCGGCGGGCGCGTGTGGGAACCCTCCCGGCTGGTTCGCCGCCGCATGATCTACCCGATCTCGCTCCTGGCGGGTCTCCCGCTGCTGGGCGTGGCCGCGTGGCGCGGCTCGGTGCTCGCGCTCGTGCTCGGCGTCGCCCTCCTAGAAATCGGCCTCATCGGCTCGATTCCCTACATCTTCACCCGCTGGCGCGCCCCCAACCGTCGGGCCTCGATGAGCATGCGCCTGGCGCTGCGCGACGCGGTCCGCAACGGGCACCGCACGTTCCCCGCCATGGCCTCGATCCTGACGACCGTCTTCGTCGCCTGCGCCCTGCTGATTACGCTCTCCTCCTCGAACGAGGCCGGCTGGAACTCGCGCCCCCACGTGGGCCAGCGCGGACAGATCTTCGTCTCGACGCTGGACAAGACGGACTCGGTGACCCGCTCGAACACCCTCATGCGCTCCGCGACCCAGGCCGTCGACGCCGAACGGACCGTCACCTCGGAGGCGACCCTGCGCGGCATGGCGTGGAATAGCGGCCCAGGCGGCCCTGAGACGATGGTCGAGGCAGTGTCCCCGATCACCGGCAAGACGTTCACGCAGCTGCCAGATATGGCCCCGATGGCGGAGCTGGACGTCGCCTACATCGTCGACGACGGCACCTACCTGCGTCAGGCCGGCTACCTCAACGAGGCCGACATGGTGCGTGCGCTGGCGACCCTCAACGCCGGCGGCGTGCTCGTCCCCGACCCCGCTCTGATCAACGGCGCGGGGCAGGCGCAGCTGCGAAGCCTCGACATGGCGGACATTGCCGCGGCCAGGGCTCAGGGCGTCAGTGACAGCGCCCTGCCCGACGCGCGCGTCCTGCGTTCCCAGACTTTCGCGGCCTCCCCGCTCACCCGCGTCAACGTCATGATCCTGTCCCCGGCTGCGGCCACGGCTCTCAGGCTCAACTCGGTGCCCCTGGGCCAGCTCCTCACGGTCAACAAGCCCGTGAACACGGTGGATGCGCCTGCCTTCCAGGCGACCATCGCCCGTCAGGTCCCGGGGGCCTCGGCCCAGGTCATCACGCCGACCATGCGCTCTATCGTGTTGCCCTACGTCGCGGCCCTGATCGCGATCGTCGCTGCGGCGGCCACGGTCGCCCTCGTCGTGGCGCTCTCGGCCTCCGACATGCGCCCCGACCTCGACACCCTGGACGCGATCGGTGCTGCCCCCGCCATGCGCCGCCACGTCACGACGTGGCAGGGCGTCGTCTTGGCCCTCAACGCGATCCCCACAGCGGTCCTCTCTGGCCTGATCGTCGGCGTTCTCGCCGTGATCACCCTCGCCCGTTCGGGCATTTTTGGGACCCTGGTGACCCTCACGCCGGTCATTCCGTGGGGTGCCCTCCTCGGCATGCTGATCGGGATGCCGCTCCTGTGCGCGCTCGTCGCGATCGTCCTGACCCCCCGCCACCAGAATCGTATCCGCCGCATCAACTAGGCAGCGCCGATGAGTGAAGCACCCGACACGGTCGTCATCCCGCCCGGCGCCCTGGCCTCGGCCAGCGTGCGCGTCGACACGTGGCTGTGGGCGACCCGCCAGCTCAAGTCCCGCTCGCAGGCCACCGCCGCCGTGCGCGCCGGGCACGTGCGAGTCAACGGTGAGCCCGTGAAGGCCGCCTACAAAGTGCGCGTGGGTGACGAGGTGCGCCTGCGCATCGAGGGTTTCGATCGAGTCCTTGGCGTCGTCCTGCTGCTGGCCAAGCGCGTGTCCTATCCCCAGGCGCGCACCGCCTACGACGATCGCACGCCCGAGCGGCCCCGCGTGCACATCTCCGTCGCAATGCGCGAAAAGGGGAGCGGGCGCCCCACGAAGAAGGAGCGCCGGGAGCTGGATCGGCTGCGCGGCTACGACTCACACGAGCACTACTGATGCCCTCCGGCCTGTCTCGGCCTACACGTTCGGGTAGTATTCGCTGATCGACAGGGCGTAGTTTGCGCCCCAGCTGCTCTGGTACTTCGTCTGGAACTCGGCGGTGCCGCGGCCCTGTGCGTCGAAGGTCATGGTGACGGTTTCGGTCGTTGTGAAATCCGGCGACAAGTGGGGGTTGCCCTCGTCTTTCTTGAAGTATGTGGTGATGGTCATATCGAACGAGCTGAACTCGGGGAGCCTCTTGATGAGGTCTTCGTTCACGATGGCCACGTCGATGGTGCACGCGAACGCGGTGCTGTCCGCGGTGGGGCTGCAGGAGTAGTCGCTGAATTCTATGTTCTTGAAGATTTTGTACTGTGCGATGACGGAGGCGGTCGCGACGTTGCCCGGGCACGTCGCGTCGACGGCGGAGCGCTGCTCGGGTGTGGCCCGCAGGTATTCCTTGTAGTGGCGGGCGATGCGCTCCCTCATCGTCGGCGCGATCAGATTGCACCAGTGCGTCGCGTAGAAGTCGTTGGCCTCCTGGCGCGTCTGCGCGGCCTCGGAGCGCACGGTGTTCACCTCCGTGGCTCGCCTGACAGCGAGTGTCGTCATCGTGGCGGCCACGAGCCCCAGGACGATGGTGATGACGAGAAGGATCACGTGGGCGGGCCCGAGACGCTTCTTCGCGGCGGCGCGCGGCGTCGCCGCTTTCTTCCGGGCGTTCATCGGAAGAGCTCCTTGACTTTCTGGAGGTAGGTCTGTGCGTCTGAGACCTCTTGCTCGGCGCGCTGGTATTCCGTTCCGAGCGTGGAATACGTCTGCGCGGCGATGATCGCGCTGACGGTGAAGATCAGGGACAGAACCATCAGGACGACCGACAGGCGCGTGAGCCTCCTGGGGGTGGGCGGCTGAGGGACGGGGGGATGAGCGGCGCCCTCGGCCCGGGGCCGGGGGGACGAGGCCGTGGCCGCGATGGGAGGCGCCGGGATGGGGGCGGCAGCCTCGCGGGCCGCCCTCCGACTCGTGGCGATGGCCGCGGGCGGGCCGGGAATCGGAGCGCCGAGGCCGCCCGGGTGTCGATACTGCTCGGTCCACTGGGCGCCGTCCCACCAGCGTTGGCGGGGGCGACCCTGCGGGTCCGGGTACCAGCCGGGCGCGGGAGTAGTCACGGAAGCTCCTTGCGGGGTCTAGTCGTTGGGGAAGAAGGAGGTTACCGGAACCTTGTAGAAATCGCCCCACGCGCTGTTGTAACTCGTCTCGAACTCGACGGTGGTGCTGCCCGATGGGGGAACCGTCACTGTGACGACGTCCGGGGTCGAATGCTGGGGGAGTATGAAGCTCTGTGAGGTACCAACGTCGAGGGAGAGCTTCACCGTCGTATTCGAGTAGTTGGCCAGGGAGGGGACCTTCTCGGTCTTCGTGGTCACCGTTCCCGTGCAGGAAACCGCGGTGTTGTCCTTGATGGTCTTGCACTCGATTGAGGCGGTGAACATGTCCGCGGCCCGGTAGGTGCTCATCATGTAGGCGGCGTTGACGCGCCCGGGGCATTCGGCGTCGACCGCGTCGCGCATCTCTTGCTCGAACGCACGGTACTCCCCGTAGATCTCATCGATGCGGGGGATGCTGTCCGGCGTGACCTTGGCGCACCATGAGGAGACGCGAATGGAAGTGGCCTGGGCGGTGACGCGCTCGGCTTCCGTGTTCATCTGCCGGGCCTGGTAGAAGCGCAGCCCCGCCAGCGCGCCGAAGATGGCCGTGATGGCTGCCATGGCGACGGCAATGATGGCGAGGACCTTGTTCAGGGGCGTCATGCCCTTCTTGGCGGCCGCGTTGGCGGAATTCACGGTGCTCACTTCGACTCTCCCTGTACCGTTTGCAGGTCCTCATTCGCCTGGTTCAGCGTCTGTTCAGCCTGCTTGTACTCCTTGTTGGCGGAGAGGAACAGGCTGGTTGTCGCGATCGCGCCGACGGTGAAGGCCACGATGAGCAGCGACAGGATGACGGTGGTTGCGAGTTGCTTGGCCGGGGCCTTGGGCCGCGCCTGGGGAACCGAGTCGTCGGTGGGCGCCGCGTCCCGGTACCCCGCGTCGTAGGTGGGCGCCGCGTCCTGGAACCCCGTGTACGCCTGGTCCGCCTCGCTGTAGGAGTCGGCGCCGTAGTCCTGCACGGTGTCGTCGGGGAGGTAGTCGTCGGTCCAGGAGTATCCGTCCCACCAGCGCAGCTGGGCGGTTCCGGCGGGGTCTGGGTACCATCCTTCGACGGGGTTACTCACGGTGGACTCCTTTCGCGCTATCCCGCCATTTTAGGGGAATTTTCGAGCGGACGGGAGGGGTGGGGTGATTGTTTGGGGGTCACATGTTGGAGGGCCACCAGGAGACCATGGAGGCGCCGCATTCGGTCTTATCCGACATGTTCGGATCGTAGGGAACCGAGATCGTGAAGGTGGAGGGCGCGCCGGGGGTCAGCGTCGTGTTGGTGGTTGCCTGGTAGGGGGTGGAGGAGTTGAAAGCGGTGTTCTTCTCGAGGGTGTATCCGACGATGGTGACGTCCAGGGCGCCCAGGGAGTTAACGGCGCTGGAGGACTTGACGGTCAGCGTGCCGGTGACCGTGGTCGTGACCTTGTCGGTCGTGCACTCCCCGATCGCGATGGCGAAGTCAGCGTCCGAGAGGGTGCGCTGGGCGTTGGCGAGCGTCTCCTTCTCGGCGCACTCGGTGTGGATGGTGTCCTTGACGGCCTGCGTCGCGGAGTCGTAGGACTTGATCGCGTCGCGGATCGATGAGGAGGACTCGCGCGTCACGGAATTGCACCATTCTTTGGCTTCACGCTGGACGTTGGCTGCGTCGAGTCGCGTCTTGGCCTCGGTGATCTGCTTGTCGAGCGCGGCCTTGTCGGACTGAGCCTGGGCGGCCTGCTCGTCGTAGCCTGCCGCCGAGTGGGTGCGCCAGACGTTGATACCGCCCACGACCGCGGAGAGGATGATGAAGATGACGGCGAGGATGGCGCCGGCGACGGTCGCGGCGCGCAGGGGGGCGGGGGCGGCGCTCACTTCTGGGCCTCCTCGATCTGTCGGTTGATGTCGTCGAGCGTGGACTGGGCGGTGTCGAGCTCCTGCTGCGCGATGCGGGCGCGTTCCTTCGCCTCGTCGTGGACGCGGCCGCTGGCCCCCAGGTGGGACCATGCGACGACGAGGACGACGATGAAGATGACGACGAGCGACCACGAGGCGACCGCGCCGAGGGTCCACGTGAGGGTACCCGAGCGCGCGGGTTCGTCCCGCGTGGGCTGAGGTTCCACGCGGGCGGGGGACGAGGCGTGGATGGCCTCGTCGCCTGCCGCGGGCGTCGGTGCGGGGGTTTGTTCCAGCTGGTCGGTCTCTCCCGGCGAGGCCAGGGCCTCGCCGGGAGTAGGATCCGGGGCAGCGTGGGCCGAGGGGATCGGCTCCACGTAGGGTTCGACGTAGTCGGTCCAGGCCTGTCCGTCCCACCAGCGCAGGTGCGGGGCGCCGTTCGGGTCCGGGTACCAGCCTTCCGCGGGCTCACTCATCGCGGCTCTCTTTCCCTGGTCGAATAAAACCGTTTGCTCGGTCAGGAATTCTAGTCGCCCGACGGATGGTGGGCAACTATCGGGTCAGAGGCCCTTGGGCCAGAGGTTGGTGGCTCGGAACGAGCACGAACCTGTTGTCAGTCCACCGGAGGGCACGGTCTGCGTGAATGTCCCCTTGCCCCCGGCCGGAATGGTGAAGGACGCGGAGCCGACGGGGGTATCGGAGTTGCTCGCCTCGCCCGGCGTGAGGAAGATGTCGACCGTGACGTTCATCGGCCCGAGGTTGCTCAGCGTCGTGTCGGTGATGGTCAGCTCTCCCGTCATCGTCACGTTGCCGCCCGAGAGGGTGCAATCCGTCACCTTGCCATCGAATGCGGGGCGCGCCGAGTCGCGGAACGCCTCGGCGAACTCCTTCTTCTTCGGGCATGCCTTCGCGATTGCCGCGAGCTCGTCGGCGGGCTTGAAGTTCAGGGCAGCGGCATTGTCGATCAGGTTCATGAACTCGGAGTCGGCCTCGGTGAAGCCGTCGCACCACTTGCTGGCTGCCTTGTTGCTCTTCGCGGCCGTGATCTGCGTGCGCACGCTCGCCGTTTCGGTGTCGGTGTCCTTCTTCTGAGTACGGAGCGACTCGGCGTTGGAGCGGGCTTCCTCAGCCTGGGCGGAACGCGAATGCGCGCCGAAGCCCATGAGGACGCTGGCGAGCAGGAGACACACGGCCAGGGCCGCGCCGACGAAGGTCATGATCTTGAATGCCATGGAGGACGAGCCGGTCTTGGCTGCCGGCATCGGAACGTAGCTCACTTCTGTGCCTCCTCGAGTTCCTTCTTTGCCTGATCAAGGTCGGACTTGGCCTGATCGAGTTCTTGCTGCGCGCTCGTCTGCTCGGATTCGGCATCGGAGAGCTCGTTACCCGCCTTCGCGAAGAGTGTTCCGGTGTACACGGCGGTCACGGCGAAGACGACGGTGAGCGCCCACGCGACGGCCGTCCCGATGCGCCACCCCTTCCCGGAGCTCGAGCTCGTGGAAGCCGCGGGCGCCGTCGCGCCGGACATGCCGCTGTCCGACTGTCCGAAGGACGGGGTCGTCCCCGAAGCGTGGTATGGGTCGGTGGACACGGTCGGTGCTTGCTGGGCGGAGGGCATGTGCGGGCCGGGAGCGGGGGCCGCCTGCTGGACGGGGAAGCCCTGCTGAGCCGGCGCATTGTGCTGGGCGGGCAGGCCCTGCTGCGGCGCGGCGCCGGGCATGGGCTGGTACTGGTCGAGCCACATGCCGCCGTTCCACCAGCGTAAACGCTGGGTACCTGCGGGATCTGGATACCATCCGGGTGCTGGTTGAGACATGACCATCCTTTCAGTTTCTGGTTGCAGTCTATACCTATCCCGTGAGGCTTATAACGTGTTGTTTGCTCCGGTGCTCACGCCCGCAGATGTGGGTGACAGGTACCCTGAAAGGTATGGCTGCTCTCTTCTCGTCTTCGCCCCTACTCGCGCTGTTTGTCGTTGTCGCGTTGGGGGCGGCGATCGGGGCGATCAGGATTGGGCCGCTACGTTTTGGGGCAGCCGGTGCGCTGTTTGTCGGCCTCGCGGTGTCGGCCATTCACCCCGAGGTCGTCAGCACCCACATGTCGATCGTCCAGCCGATGGGCCTGGCCTTCTTCGTGTACTGCGTCGGCATCTCGGCGGGTGCCACATTCTTCCAGGACCTTCGCAAGCAGACGAACCTCCTGGCCCTCACCACGGTCGTGTGCATCGTCGGCGCGGTCATCGCGCTCGTGGGAGGCCGCCTCCTCGGCCTGTCGTCCGGCCTCGCGTCGGGTCTCTTCACGGGCGCCCTGACGGCCGCCCCCGCCCTCGACACGGCCACCCGCCTGACGGGGGATCCGAACGCGGCGGTCGGCTACGCCTTCGGGTATCCGATCGGCGTCATCGGGGGCATCCTCATCGTGACCATCACGGTGACGAGGAAGTGGTTGGGTCCCAAGGACACGCCCTCCCTCGCGGGTGCCTCTCTCGAAGCTGTCAGCGTGCACGTGTCCAAGCGCATCAACACGCGCGACATCGGCGCGTGGCGCGATCAGCGCGTGCGCCTGTCCTACCTGCGTCGCGACGGCCGTACCCGCGTCACAGCTCCAGGCGAGGACCTGCTGCCCGGCGACCATGTCGTCATGGTCGGCGACCCCGCGTCCATCAAGGAGGCTGCGCCCCTCGTCGGCGAGATCCTCGACCACAACCTCGAGGATGACCGCTCCGACCTCGCCTTCGAGCGCATCGTCGTGTCCAACCCCGACGTCGCCGGCCGCAGCGTCTCCGAGCTCAACGTCACCAAGCGCTTCGGCGCCGTCATCACGCGCGTGCGCCGAGGGGACCTGGACCTCCTGGCCCGCGACGACC
>ERZ1674149.539-NODE-541-length-9701-cov-6.043852_pt1 | contig 9701 bp, 6 predicted proteins | sample MGYA00581311_ERZ1674149 | MGnify/ENA primary metagenome ERZ1674149 (study PRJEB41354, sample SAMEA4873312) | human saliva metagenome | biome: human-associated habitat [ENVO:00009003]; feature: mouth environment [ENVO:08000002]; material: saliva material...
CAACGACATTGAGCGGCCCGAGGACTTCCGCTTTCGCACAGTTCCCAAAAAGTCGCAGCTTAAAGTGGATATTATCCGCGCTATCGACCGAAAAATCCCCCTCGATGAGCTTGCCAAGTCCAAAGGACTCGATTTTTCGGAACTTCTCGATCATGTAGACGCCATCGTTTACAGCGGAACTAAGATCAATATCGACTATTTCCTCAACGACGTCATGGACGAAGACAGTATCGCCGACATCTTCGACTATTTCCGCGAGAGCGACACCGACAGTCTCGATGAGGCCTACGACGAACTCGGCGACGACTACACAGAAGACGAGATCCGCCTCGTGCGCATCAAGTTCCTCTCCGAAATGGCCAACTAACAATCCCATAGTAACATGTCCACCACTCCCGAAGAAATTCAAGACAAGAAGGAAACGCTCAATTTTATTGAGCAGATCGTAAAAGACGACCTCGCTGCCGGTCGCAACGGCGGCCGCCTCCAAACGCGTTTCCCGCCCGAGCCCAACGGCTATCTCCACATCGGACACGCCAAAGCCATCGCCATGGACTTCGGAGTGGCGCAGAAGTTCGGCGGCGTGTGCAATTTGCGCATGGATGACACCAATCCGCAGAAGGAAGACCACGAATATGTCGAAGCCATCAAGCGAGATATCGAATGGCTCGGCTATCATTGGGGAAAAATACTCTATGCTTCTGACTATTTCGGCGACCTCTGGGAATTTGCCGTAGCGCTGATCAAGCAAGGCCGCGCTTATGTCGACGAACAAAGCAGTGAGCAGATTGCAGCGCAGAAGGGCACGCCCACACGTCCCGGCACGCCCAGTCCCTATCGCGACCGCCCCGTGGAAGAGTCCTTGCGTTTGTTCGAAGAAATGAACAGTGGACGAGTTGAACCCGGCAAAATGGTGCTTCGCGCCAAGATCGACATGGCCAGCGACAATATGCACTTCCGGGACCCCATCATGTACCGCGTTCTCAACATGCCGCACATCCGCACCGGCAACAAGTGGAACGCTTACCCCATGTATGATTTCACGCATGGGCAGAGTGACTACCTCGAAGGGGTTACCCACTCCATCTGTACCCTTGAATTTGTGCCCCACCGTCCGCTTTACGACCTTTTCGTGGATTGGTACAAAGAAACGCGCGGAGAAGATCTCGCCGACAACCGGCCGAGACAGATTGAGTTCAACAAGCTGAATCTCAATTACACCCTCATGTCCAAGCGCAACCTCCTGTTGCTCACCAAAGAAGGCGTGGTCAGCGGATGGGACGATCCGCGAATGCCCACCATTTGCGGCATTCGTCGTCGAGGTTACAGCCCCGAGAGCATTCGCAAGTTCATAGATAAGATCGGATACACCACGTTTGACGCGCTCAACGACATCAAATTGCTCGAAAGTGCCGTGCGCGCCGATCTCAACGAGCGAGCTACTCGTGTATCGGCCGTACTTGACCCCGTCAAACTCATCATTACCAACTATCCCGAGGGACAAGTCGAAGAACTTGAGGTGGTCAATAATCCCGAGCGCCCCGAGGAAGGCACCCACACCATCGAGTTCAGCCGTGAACTCTGGATTGAACGTGCCGACTTCAAGGAAGTTGCCGATAAGAAGTTCTTCCGTATGACGCCCGACAAGGAGACCCGTCTCAAAAGTGCCTACATTGTCAACTGTACCGGCTTCAAGAAGAACGAAACCACCGGCGAGATTGAAGAAATCTACTGCACCTACGATCCCACATCTAAAGCGGGAACCGAAGGCGCCAACCGCAAAGTCAAGGGCACCATCCATTGGGTGAGCTGCGATCATTGCCTTCCCGCCGAAGTTCGCAACTACGCTTGCCTTTGGACCTGCGAGAATCCTCGCGACGCCATCAAGCAATATGAGGATGAGCACGGCGTACGCGGCATTGAAGCCATGCGCCCCTTCCTCAATCCCGACAGCATTCACGTCAACCAAGGTGCCTTTGTCGAAAAATATGTCCAGACGCTCCAACCGCTCCACTATTTGCAGTTCACGCGCACCGGCTATTACAACATTGATCCCGATTCCACTCCCGAACACCTGATCTTCAACAGCACCGTTTCGCTCAAAGAAGACAAACACAAATAAACGCACCCGCGTCGGCGCTTTCTCCTGACGATTGTCGCGGATCAGCGCACCACATCACAGCGAAATTAAAGCGCGGCGCACCAACGAGCCCACCCATGAAGCGAGAACCCCGTGATCTCAAAGCGCTGGTGAGCGAGTATGAACAGAAACTTGCAGGGGCGTCCGTTCCTTTATGGATGGACGCCCCTGAACTTTTAGACATACTCGATTATTACGAGCAAAACAACCAATACTATGAAGCCGAGACCTGCATGCGTCTTGCGCTTCGTCTCCACCCCGACGATCCTGAGGTGCAGATTCGTCGTGCCTATCGTTACAAAAACGAAGGCCGATGGGCCGATGCCGATGAAGTTGTACGCCGGATACCCGATCAGCAGTACATCGATGTCCAATTTTATTACGCCGAGCGCGCACTCAGCCGCCTTGAATTCGATGCTGCCGACGCGATCTATGAGAAAGTCTTGGCCGACGAAACGGAAATGGATGCGCGGATGGAGGCTGAGGAAGGCGAGCCGCCGATGGGCATCAACGACCTTTTGCTCGAAATCGGCGAGCTCTTTCTCGACTACGGCCATCCTACCTACGCCCGAAAGTATCTTCTACGCATTCCCGAGGACACTCCGGAATTTCCTCGCGCGCAATTGCTCCAAGGAGAGATCTTTGTGCAGTGGGGCGCCCGTGATCATGCTCGAGAATTGGCTGAAAAGGTCTTGGATGCCGACCCTTATAATCTCGATGCATGGCTCTTTGTGGCCGATGTCGCCAATGAGCAAAAGCAATATGAGAAGTGTGTTGAAGCCGCCGACTACGCCATTGCCATCGATCCCCGCAATGAAAAAGCCCTCCGCTTCAAAGCCATTGGTGAACTCGGCCTGGAGCATTGGGATGAAGTGCTGCAAGTGTATGACACCTACCGCCAACTCTTCCCCAACGACTACAGTATGGCCCTCTCGGCCGGTGAAATTCTCGTCAACAAGCGAGCTTTTTCCGAAGCCCGCGCCGTACTCGAAACTGCGGCACAGCATTGTCCCAATGAGCATCCCGACAAAATTCGTATCACCGGCGACATCGCACTCACTTATGCCGCCGAGGGCGACATGCCCACTGCCTATGCCGTGCTGGCCTCCACCGCTTCGCTCGGCGTGGAGCAGATGGAAATCTATCTCCGCACGGCCGAACTCGCCCTGGCGCACCAGCAAACAGAATTCGCGGCGCGAACGGTGAATCACTTGGCGCAAGCCTACGGTTTCCCACCCGAAGCGCGCCGTCGCATAGCCCATGCCCTTTGTGAAAACAACTGTTTTGAAGACACTTGGGGCGGCGAACTCTGGAAAGTGTTGCTGCAGTCTCGACCCGAAGATGCCGCTGTGGCCTCGCCCTACCTGGCCTATGCCGCCCGCCGTTTGCGACAGGGCGCCGCTTATCTCGGTTGGCTCGAGATTGCCTTGCGAGAACAACCGCAACTCACCCGCCAAATTTTCATGCAAGTCTATCCCTTCGCCGCTCCCGATGCGCTGCTGTTCAGCGCGCGTGCCGAATTTCCGGAAGCAGCAGGGGCGACTCGTTCGGTCGGTGCCGATGAACTGAATGCCGGCACCGCGTCCGGTGCTTCGTCTCCCGCGGGGTCTGCCGGCGTCCCTCCCGCCGCAGCCTCTTCCTCCGCCGGCGAGACTCCCAATCCCCCCTCTTCCTCGGACAATGTGTCGCCCACAGCAGATCCTCCCTCTCCCGATAACCCTTAATCCCCAATACATCATGCAACTTTTCCCCTTCCTTCGGCGTTCGCTGCTACTTTTTGTGGCATGTCTCGCCGCGACCTGGGCACATGCCGCTGCGACAGTTGGCAATCCCCGCCCCTTTGTTGTACCCGAACTCACTTCTTGGCAAGGTGCCCGTGGCGAATTTCATCCCACCGGCCGCATTGTGGTGAGTGATCGCGCTTTCCTCCCCGTTGCCGAACGCTTTGCTGCCGACTATGCCGAACTTTTTTCGCGTCGACTCAGCGTTGTGCAGGGCAAAGGTCGCGCCGGCGACATCGTTTTGGCGCGCGCCGATCGCCGCGACACCCTGGGCACCGAAGGTTACCGCCTGACCGTAGGCGAAACCGCAACCATCGCCGCCGCCACGGCCCAAGGTGCATTTTGGGGCACCCGCACCATTTTGCAAATCAGTGAGCAAACCCGCTCGCACGCCCTGCCTTGCGGCGTCGCCACCGACCGTCCCGCCTATCCCGTGCGCGGTTTTATGATCGATGTCGGTCGCAAATACATTCCCATGGACTATTTGCGCCAATTGGTCAAAGTGATGGCCTATTATAAGATGAACACTTTGCAGGTTCATCTCAACGACAACGGCTTCAAACAGTACTTCGGCAACGATTGGGCGAAGACGCCCGCCGCTTTCCGTCTCGAAAGTGACTTCTTCCCCGGCCTTACTGCGCGCGACGGCAGCTATACGAAGAAAGAATTCCGTGCTTTCCAGCGCGAAGCCGCCGCACAGGGCGTGGAAATCCTCCCCGAGATCGACGTCCCCGCCCACTCTCTGGCATTTACGCACTATCGTCCCTCACTCGGCTCGGAAGAATTCGGTGCCGACCACCTCAATCTCCGCAATCCCGCCGTCGTTCCTTTCCTCGACATCCTGTTCACGGAGTATTGTGCCGGTCCCGACCCCGTATTCATCGGCCCGCGTGTGCACATCGGCACTGACGAATACAGCAACAAGGACAAAGCCGTGGTGGAACTCTTCCGTTCGCTCACCGACCATCTCATTCGCCACGTCGAACGCTACGGCAAACAGGCCGTGGCTTGGGGCGCGCTCACGCATGCCGACGGTCAGACGCCCGTCAAGAGCAAGAATGTGATTCTCGAAGCCTGGTATAACGGCTATGCCGACCCTGCGAAGATGAAAGCCCAGGGCTATCAGCTCATTTCCATCCCCGACGGCTATGTTTACATCGTGCCCGCCGCCGGTTACTACTACGATTACCTCAACTGCCCGATGCTCTACGACAAATGGACGCCGGCGCAGATCGGCAATCAGAAGTTCGAAGAGCGCGATCCCGCCATTCTCGGCGGAATGTTCGCTGTTTGGAACGACCACGCCGGCAACGGCATCACCGTGCGCGACATTCACCACCGTGTCATGCCCGCCCTCCGCACCATCTCCGCCAAGACGTGGACGGGTGCAGCCGTGAGTGTGCCGTATGCCGAGTTCGCCCGTCGCGGAGCCGCCCTCAGCGAAGCCCCCGGCGTCAACCTCCTCGGCCGTCTGCCCGGCATTGCCGAAGGACGTGCCACCTTGCGTTGCCCGCGTCCCGTGTTGCAGCCCAACGCCCCCGTCGACTGGGTGGGTGACGCCGTGGGCTACGACTACACCGTCTCCTTCGATCTCGAAGCCGACTCTGTGCGCCGCGGCGATGTCCTCTTCTCCTCGTCCGATGCCACCGTTTATCTCGCTTCGCCCAAGAACGGCAAACTCGCCTTCGAGCGGGAGGGCTATCTCAACGAGTTCGACTATGTGGTGCCCGCCGGTCGCAAAGTGCGCCTCACCTTTGTGGGCACCAACCGCGAAACGTTGCTCTTTGTCGACGGCCGTTTCCGTCAGGCCCTCTACCCCTTGACGCTCGGCAGTGCGTCGACCGACGCCGGTCTCGCCGGAGCGAGCGCCGATCCCTACGCAGCCTCCAAGATGTACTACCAGCGCACGCTCGTCTTCCCCCTCGCGCGCACCGGCAACTTTGTGGGCCGCATCTCCGATCTCAGCGTTTCCAACTACGCCGAGAAGTACTAATTGTCTCCCACCGCGCACCTTCCGGTGCGCACCGACCTACCTTTTTACACAACACACGGCACCGCCCACTTTTTCAAGTGAGGCGGTGCCGTTTTTTTGTGCTCCACAGCTTTAGAGCCGGGGTGAAGAGGAAGAAAACTTCCGAAAGTGCGTGCTTATTTGAGCGTTTCGAATTGGGCGGGCATACCTACCACCGAGAAGGCCAAGCCCTCGCTCTTTTTCGTTTTCAGGTTGTAGGCATAGAAGCCGTAAGCCTCGTCGTTGCCGCTGCCGAAATAGAGTTTGCCGTCGCGTTCGCCGATGGCCACGGCGTGGCCGTTCGAATAGGGGATGCCGTCGATCTTCTGCACGCTGCGTTGTTGCAGATCGATCACCACGGGGAACATCACCTTGGCCAGATAAGGGTTCTTATTGTTGGGATCGAGGGCAAAGTTGGCGGCCATGGCATAGACTTTTCCGTCGGAGGCGAGGCGGACAGTACCCACATAGTCGATCGCTCCGTCGAAGCCTTGCACCTTTGTCGTTTGGTAGTTGATCGCAAAGTCGGGGTCGAAATCCGTCTGTCCCTTGCGAATGCGCAGCAGACCGCCGGCAAAGCCCGGTTTGTAGCCGAAGCTGCCCATGCAGTTGACGTAAATGTCGCCTTGGGCATCCACGAAAACAGAATGCGGATCGATGGGGCGCGTGGCAAAGCTCAGTTCGTGCTTCGTGTCGCTGATCTTTTTCACCACTTTGTCGGTCTTCGTGTCCACAACGGCCATGTCGGCTTGCTTCGCAGTCGGCATCCATTGCGCGTCAAACTGGTTGAGACCCACGAAAAGGAGCCCGTCGCGTTCCACCATGGCGGCAGGTGCCACGCGCATGTCCTTCTGTGCCAAGGCGTTCATATCGATTTCGGCGATTTTCTGCATTGTCGAGGGGTTGAAAGCCCAAACCTGTCCCGTGTTTTGGAACGAGACGTAAGCCTTTGTGTCGCTCACCTTGCACACATTGGCCGCTCCCGCGCCGGCCGGCAGCGCGAGTGTGCCGCGCAGTTGCAGCGTGCCGTTGGTTTCATAGACATAGTGGCGCATCTCCGCCTTGTTGTTGCCCATATAGTCGGGCAGCACAAAGACGTCGCGACCCTGCACCACAGGAGGAGCGCCGAAACCGGCGGGCACCGCCTTCGCGTTGTCGTAGTGTCCCGTCAGCCCGTCGATGAGTTGCATGTAGCAAACGCCGCTTGCCCCGTCGGGGTTGACCACCGTGGTGGTGATGAGCGTCGAACCCTTTTGAGCGGAGGGAGTGGGTTGGGGTTTGTCGTTGTCGCAGGCGCTTTGAGCCAGCAACAGGAGGCCGGCCGCTGCGCAAAACAGCATTTTCTTGAACATAGAGATGAAGTATTAAGTGGAAATTGGAAACAATGAGAATTCAGCGCAGCAAATAGCGCAGTTTCACCGAGCAGGTGCGACCGGGCAGCGGGCGATTGAACTCCGACACCGTTTCGCGGTCGGCGAGGTTCTTCACTTTCAGCGTGAGCGTCCAGCGTCGGTTGGCAAAACTCTGTTCGATGGCCGCATCGAAGGTGAGTGAGGTGGGAATCAGCTTTTCGAGATAAGCGCCCATCTCGAAGTCGTACGAATAGCGGTGCACATACGAGGCATCGAGCAGCAGGCGTGTGTTCTGTCTGCGGCCGAAGAGATCGGCCCAGTGCAGTTCGCCGCCGAAATTGGCCATGAGGTAGGGAATGTTCGGGATGCGCAGGTCGTAAGTGGGGTTGGGCGCCTTCGAGTTGGGGAAGGTGCGCCGGCGGTCGCGCAAATCCTGCCAAGTGCCGTTGGCGTAGAGGTAGCACCAGCGCGTCACGTCGGCTTTGACTTCTGCTTCGAGTCCCATCGTGCGCACTTGTCCGAAATTGGTGTAGCGCGCCATCGTGGGCAACAGGTCGGGAGTGAAACGCACCATGTCGGTGAGTTCGCTCATATAGACATTGACCTCGGCTTCCCACACCCGATCGTCGGAAAAGGGCCGCCGATAGAGCACACCGGCGTTCACACTCTTGTTGCGTTCGGGGAGCAGGTCGGGCGAAGGGAGAATGTTGAAGCTGTTGCCGAGGAGTTCTTCGCTCGTGGGGATGCGCACTTCCGAAGCCACCGAGCCTTTGACTGTCCAGAGGGGGGTGAGGCGATAGCAAGCGGCGAAGTTCGCGCCCCATTCGCTGCGATTGATGTGAATGGTCTTGATGTCGCGCAAATAGAAGTTGTGCAGCATTTTGGCGCGCGAGCCGATGAGAAAGTGTTTCGCGGTAACGGCTGTTTGCAGCCGGCGGTCGAAGAAGAACGCTTCGTAGGACAAACCGGTGGTGAGGGCGGTGAGGCGACTGTCGAAGTTACCCGGATAGCCCAGCGAGCGATCCATCAGTTCGTTGTGGGGCTGTTGCCAAGTGCTGGTGCCGTAGAGGTTCAGGTTGAGGGCGTGATCCGGTCGGAGGGTGTATTCCAAATTCAACTTGCCGATCCAATCGTGCGAACGATGGTGACCGTCCGAAGCGAAGGGACCCGTTTCGCCGCCCAAAGGCGAGAGGGTGGGATAGGTGCGCCCGTCCCAGGCGTGGCGCACGCGGGCGGTGTCGCAAAGCCCGTAGTGTCCGATGTTGTAGGCCGTGGAGAAATCGAAATCCAGCCCCTCGACGAAGAAGTGCTTGCGCTTGGCCTCGAGCGAGACAAGGAAGGACGAAGCGTGGTTGTGGGCGCTGCGATAGTCCCAGTCGATGCCTTGAATGCCTTGACGCGTGGAGGTGAGGATGAATTCCGATTTGAGTTCGTCGAACCACAACTTGGTTTCCTTGATCGAGCCGCCGAGCACCGCTTTGCGGAAGGCGTCGTTGCCGCGGCGCACACGTAGGTCGTTTTGGTTGTGGAGCGTCATTTCATAGTCGTTGTCCGACGCGACAAACAAGCCGCCCAAGCCCAGTTCGAGCCCGAGGTCGGCAAAACTACGTTTGAAGACGGAGTTGGCGCGGTGGGTGTTGTAGCTGCCCACTTCGTAGGACGCGTCGAGATAGCGCGGCGGATAGTCCTTGAGTACGACGTTCACCGCGCCGCCCATGGCGGTGCCGCCGAAACGGTAGGGAACGATGCCTTTGTAGAGTTCCACTCGCTCGATCATGTCGGTGGGCACGTCGTCGAGGGTGACAAAATTGCTCATCTGGCTGACGGCGGCGCCGTCGATGTAGAGTCCCATGCGCTTGCCCTCGAGTCCGCGCACGGAGATGCGCGAGCTGCTGCCGACCCCGCCCATGGAGCGGATGGTCACGCCGGCCACGCGTCCGAGCACCTCGTTGAGCGAGGAGGCCGAACCGTCTATTTGGCGTGAAGAAAGGAGGGTCAAGGCCTGCGGGCGGCCAGGCGCACGGGCGCCATGGTGGCCTCGGCGTGGGCGGTGACGGTGGCCTCGTTCAGGTTTTGCGCAGGCGTGGTCACGGTGCTGTCGGCGGCATTTTTGCCCAAGGTCGGTACAAGTGGCGAGTGGGCGGTGGGCACAAACGGAGCGCCGGCGCAGGGAACGACACCGACAAAGAGAAGGGGGAGAAGATATTTTGTAGGTTTCATGCCGTGTAGGTTTCAACTTGCAAAGTTAACGGCTTTCGTGAGGCACTGCAATACCCATTTTAGGGTATATGATGCGCGTCTTTCGGTAGGCTAAGAGAGGCTTTTTTCTCCTTTTCGCAATTTCGTGCCGTAGGAATACCCAGATGTGGTGATTCCTGGCGTTTTTTCGTTCGCGCTTGAGAGCGGCGAGGGCATGT
>ERZ1674149.540-NODE-542-length-9697-cov-4.933313_pt1 | contig 9697 bp, 8 predicted proteins | sample MGYA00581311_ERZ1674149 | MGnify/ENA primary metagenome ERZ1674149 (study PRJEB41354, sample SAMEA4873312) | human saliva metagenome | biome: human-associated habitat [ENVO:00009003]; feature: mouth environment [ENVO:08000002]; material: saliva material...
GACGATGCTCGCGTACCCAATCAATCTGAGTTTGTGTGGGGCCCTGTACCGCGCCACGGTAGTAGTCACCATCGCTCAAGCCTTCCACCTGCGGGTGGGGAGGCTGAAGCATTCCCTCTGAGAGCGGAACCAGAAGCTGGTCCTTCTCATAGATGTCATCAGCGCGGCGATACTCAGCCAACTCGAAATCGTGACCCATGGTCAGGGCACGAGTCGGGCAGGCCTCGATGCAGAATCCGCAGAAAATGCAGCGCAGGTAGTTGATCTGGTAGACGCGGCCGTAGCGCTCACCGGGGCTGTACTGTTCCTCGGGAGTATTCGATGCGGCCTCGACGTAGATGGCGTCCGCGGGGCATGCCCACGCGCAAAGCTCACAACCTACGCACTTTTCCAAGCCATCCGCGTAGCGGTTGAGCTGGTGACGTCCGTGGAAACGAGGCTCAACGAAGGGACCCTCGAAGGGGTACTGCTCGGTCACGGTCGGGCGGAAGAAGGAGGACAGTGTCACTCCATAGCCCGCGAAGGGAGCGAAGAACTGACCGATCGGCCCCTTCGGATCCTGCTCGTAACGCAGATTCTGGCTGTCGTTCTGATCAGTCATTCGTCTCCTCCAATGCGGCAGCAGTGACCACGCGGTTTGCGCGCGGCGAGGGCGGTAGCTGTTGTCCCGGAAGCGGAGGTACCGGGAAGCCATCCGCCATGGGATCAAAGTTCGCCAAGCGTTCTTGCTTCTCAGCTTGCGCAAGGGCTTCCTTACGAGCATCACGCGAATCAGCGAACCACATGACGATCAATGCAATAACGAAGATTCCAGCAACGCCACCGATCAGCTGCGGCAGGGTCAAAGACACCCACTGGGTGATTGCCCGAATAATGGCAACCATGACCAGCCAAGCCAGCGAGATCGGGATCAGTCGCTTCCAGCCCAGCTGCATGAACTGGTCGTAACGGAAACGCAGCAGGGTGCTTCGTGTCCAGATCATGAGGAGCATGAAGAACCACATCTTGAGGAAGAACCATAGGATTCCGAACCAGCCGCCATTGAGGAACTCAATGTGCGAGAGGGGCCAGGGGGCGTGCCAGCCGCCGAAGAACATGGTCGTCGCCACCGCTGAAACGTTGAACATGTTGACGTATTCAGACAGGTAGAACCAGCCGAATTTCATCGAGGAGTACTCGGTCATGTGACCGGCGACCAATTCGCCTTCGGCCTCGGGAAGGTCGAAGGGAAGACGGTTGACTTCACCGACCATGGAGATCAGATAGATCACGAAGGCGGGTGCCAGGGGCAGGAACCACCAGGTCTGCGCCTGCGAGGCCACGATCTGCGAGGTCGACATCGAGCCGGCCATCAAGAAGACCGCAACCAGCGACATTCCCATGGAAAGCTCGTAGGAGATCACCTGTGCCGAGGAACGAACCGCGCCGTAGAGCGGAAGCGTCGAGGAGGCGGACCAACCACCCAGCACAATGCCGTACAGTCCCAGCGAAGAAATTGCCAGAACATACAGGGCCGCGACCGGCATATCCGCCAGCTGCAACGGTGTGGAGTGCCCGAAGATCGAAACATTCGGTCCCATTGGGATTACAGCGAAGATCGAGAATGCTGCAAATGCCGAGATCGAGGGCGCAAGCAGATAAATGAACTTATCGGCCTTACGCGTCCACATGTCTTCCTTGAAGAGCAGCTTCACGGCGTCGGCGATTGCTTGGAACAAGCCGAAGGGACCGGCAACATTCGGGCCGGGCCTGGTCTGCATGCGTCCGATCGTTCGACGTTCAACCCACAGGGCAAGCAGAACGTTGAGAATCAGGAAAACGATGATGAAAACGGCCTTGAGGACTGTCAACCACCAGGTTTCCTGCGTAAAGTCCGCAGCGGTGTACGTGGGAACATCCAGGGGGATCAGGTTCATCGGGCCACCTCCCCCTTTGCGCTCAAGGTGACAGAAGAACCGAAGTTCCCCAATGATTCGTGGACGATAGATCCCTGGGAGCACTCGGGCACCCAGACAACCCCGTCGGGAAGATCAGCAAATTGCAGGGGAAGCGTGATGCTTCCGCGCTGGGTACTGAGCGTGAGTTCCTCGCCCTCGTCAATGCCGAGGCCCGCAACAGTTGCGCGCGAGGCGAAGACGACCGGACGGCGTGCGCTTCCCGCCAGCATGGTTGCGCCGTCTTGTAGACGACCTGCGTCAAGCATCGGCTTGTGGGTGGCAAGAAGTGCCTCGCCCTGGCCGACCTCAACCAATTCCGAGGCCTTCGCCGGAACGAATTCTTCACGCTGACCGTTCCACTTCATGAGCGGATTCACCTGGTCGTACAGACCCACGAGGTCGTGCAGACCAAGATCCACGCCAAACTCACTGGCGAGCGCATCGAAGACCAGTCGATCGGTCTGTGAACGCGAGGCGATGGCCTGGCCGAAGGGACGCAGGCGGCCTTCCCAGTTGATGAAGGTTCCGTTCTTTTCCAGCGGAGGTGCGACCGGCAAGATCACATCTGCACGATCGGTCACCTCACTGCGACGAACCTCAAGGCTCACCAAGAAATCAACCTGATCAAGCGCCTTTCGCGCGGCAGATGGATCATCGAAGTCACGAAGGTCAACGCCACCGACAACCAGTGCCTTAACGCGACCATCAGCTGCAGCTTCCAACATCTGCGTGGCATCAAGACCGCGCTGAGCGGGAATCTCTCCCCATGCCAAAGACTCGCGAGCCTCTTGAGAGGCAAGCGCACGGCCGAAAGGCAGAAGACCGGGAAGAAGACCGGCTTCCACTCCACCGCGCTCACCGGCGCGGCGAGGGACCCACTGAATACGGCAGTGAGTGCGCTCTGCCAGTCGGACAATTTCGCTGAGCAGACCTGGCGTTCGGCTTGCGCGCTCGCCAACCAGGATTACTCCCCCGTCAAGACGCGAGGCGAGATCAGCGAACTCACCGCCCTCGCGGATCTCAGCGGCAACCTCGACCTCGGTTCCGGGAGCGCAACGGAGCAGCTCTCCAGAAAGCTTGGCGAGGCCTCGGGAAGTCATCGGAGCCAAAGAAGCAACGCGGAGCTTGCCCTTGCGAGTGGCCTTGCGCATCCGCAGGAAGATCGCACCACACTCATCCTCGGGTTCGAGTCCAACCAGGAGGACCTGGCCGGCGTTCTCAAGCTGCGAGTAGGTGACGCCCAATCCGCTACCTGCGACGTGGGCAGCAAGGAATGAACGTTCCTCTTCACTGTGGCTGCGCGAACGCATATCGATGGAATCGGATCCAACAACGGAACGCGCAAACTTCGACCATGCCCAAGCATCTTCGAAGCTCAGGCGGCCACCGGGAAGGAAACCAACCTGGTCACCGGAAAGGCCGGCAAGCGCACGATGGACACGGTCCAAGGCATCCGACCACGAGGTCGGAACAAGCTGGCCGTTCTCGCGAACGAAAGGAGTATTGAGACGCTGGACACCCGACCACTTAAATGCGAAGCGATCCTTGTCAGTGATCCACTCTTCGTTGACCTCGGGATCATTTCCAGCCAGACGGCGCAGAACTTCGCCGCGGCGAATATCCACGCGGATCGCACTACCGGAAGCATCGTGCTCGGTTACCGAAGCGGTAGATACCAAGTCGAAGGGGCGTGCACGGAAGCGGTAATCATTCGAGGTCAGAGCACCAACCGGGCAGATCTGAATGATGTTGCCCGAGAAGTACGAGGCGAATGCGCGTCCCGAAACATCACGATCATTGGGGGCAAGATCGCCTTCATTGAGAGAGCCGATAATGCCTTCTTGACCGTAAGGTCCCGAAATACCCGCCTTGACATTGTCCTTTTCCTGCGGGTTGAAGTAATCCAAGACCGCGGTATCAAAGGAGCCAACCTGCTCACCCATGAAGTGATGGTGCTCGGTCGGCGCGGTGCCACCGCCTCGTCCCTGAAGATCAAGGAAGGGGTCGCCCGCAATTTCCTTACCGAAGCGCACGCAGCGCTGGCACAGGATGCAACGCTCGCGGTCCAGAAGAATCTGCGAGGTGAGCTTCAAAGGCTTGCGATACGTGCGCTTTGCATCGATGAAGCGCGAGCTCTCGCGGCCTTCGCTCATCGCTTGGTTCTGCAGGGGGCATTCGCCGCCCTTGTCGCAGATTGGGCAATCCAGCGGGTGGTTGATCAGCAGGAATTCCATCACGCCTTCCTGCGCGCGACGGGCAACCTCAGAGGTGTGCTGAGTCTTGACGACCATGCCTGGGGTGACCGTCTGAGCACATGAAGGCTGAGGCTTGGGCATGAAACGCAGCTCGCCGGTGTTGCGATCGGGCATTCCGACCTCAACAAGACACTGGCGGCACGCGGCGACGGGCTCAAGCAGCGGGTGATCACAGAAACGCGGGATACGAATTCCGGCCTGTTCGGCCGCACGGATCACCAGGGTGCCTGCGGGAACGTCCAATTCGACGTCGTCGATTGTGACCTTCACTAGGTTCTCGCTCATCGAACTCCTCCCTTGGCAAAGTTGCTCGAGGCCTCGTAGGGGAACAATTCGCGCGCGGGCGTGGTCAGCCCGGCCTCGAATTCTTCGCGGAACTTCTTAATTCCCGACATGATCGGGGTTGCTGCCGCATCGCCCAGAGCACAGAAGCTTCGGCCAAAAATGTTGTGTGCGATCTCGTCCAGAAGATCGATATCGCCTTCCTGGCCCTTACCTGCTTCCAGGCGGAGCATGATCTGCTTGAGCCAGTAGGTTCCTTCACGACAGGGCGTGCACTTGCCGCAGGATTCATGCTGGTAGAACTCGATCCAGCGGGTAATCACGCGAACCACAGAGGTCGTTTCATCGAAGACCTGCAGGGCTCGGGTACCCAGCATCGAACCGGCAGCGCCAACGGATTCGTAATCAAGCGGCGTATCCAGCTCGGCTTCGGTGAAGATCGGAGTCGAAGAGCCACCGGGAGTCCAGAACTTCAGCTGGTGTCCTTCGCGAATACCGCCGGCAAGCTCAATGAGCTCACGCATGGTGATTCCGAAGGGAGCTTCGAATTGGCCCGGGTTCTTCACGTGACCTGAAATTGAGAACAGACCGTGTCCCTTGGATTTTTCCGTTCCCATCGAGGCGTACCACTGTGCGGAGTGCTGGAAGATTCCCGTCACCTGGCTGATCGACTCGACGTTATTAATAACAGTCGGACGCGCATACAAACCTGCGACAGCGGGGAACGGAGGCTTCAGACGCGGGTGGCCTCGGTAGCCTTCCAAAGAATCCAGAAGAGCAGTTTCTTCACCACAGATGTAGGCACCTGCGCCAGCGTGAGCGGTGATGCGAAGATCGCCCAGCAGGCCGGCGTCGGTTGCTTCTTTAACCGCAGCCATTAGACGGCGGTAGACGTGAACAACTTCGCCGCGCAGGTAGACAAATGCGTGGTGGCAATTGATGGCGCGCGAGGTGATCGCGATACCTTCAATCAGCACGTGGGGGTTTGCCATAATCGTCGGGATGTCCTTACAGGTTCCCGGTTCCGATTCATCGGCGTTGACCACCAGGTAACGAGGAAGACCGTCATCGGGCGGAAGGAAGGACCACTTGAGGCCCGTGGGGAATCCAGCACCACCACGGCCTCGCAAGCCGGAGGCCTTAACGGTCTCAACGATCTCGGCGGGTTCCATGGTGTTGGCCTTCTTCAGACCTTCGTAACCGCCACGTGCCAGGTAGGACTCCAAGGTCCACGAGCGATCGCTCCCCCATCCGCGGGTCAGAATCGGGGTCAGGGCCACGGTTGTTTCACTCACTGTCCTTCTCCTTTCCTTCTTCCGCGGGAACGTCAGCCGGAGCACTCCAGCCGCGTTCTTCGGCGATCCTCAGTCCCAGTGTCGAGGCCTCGCCAGCGCTGGGGCCTTCGTGTTCGTGTCCGTCAAGGAAGCCGGCAAGGACGTGCTCGGTTTCCTTGAAGGTCGGCAGCACTGCACTTCCGCGGGTGGGGTGCAAGGGCTTACCGGCCTCGATGTCATCAATGAGGGCGCATGCGGACTCAGGGGTCTGGTTGTCAAAGAACTCCCAGTTCACCATGACAACGGGAGCGTAATCGCAGGCCGCATTGCATTCGAGGCGCTCAAGGGTGATGGTTCCGGCCTCGTTGGTTTCGTCGGTTCCGACTCCAACCTTTTCGCTGACGGCCTCCCAGATCTCGTCGCCGCCCATAACAGCGCACAGAGCATTGGTGCACACACCCACGAGGTATTCACCCGTGGGGTGACGCTTGTACTGGGTGTAGAAGGTCGCAACGGCAGAAACTTCTGCGCGAGTGATACCCAGAAGTTCAGCGCACAGTGCGATTCCGTTTGCACTCACGTAGCCGTCTTCAGACTGGACTAGGTGAAGCATGGGAAGCAGTGCGGAACGAGCATGGCCCTGGGGGTAGCGCGCGATGATTTCGCGTGCCTCACCTGCAAGGCGCTCATAGGTTTCCACGGGATAGCTCATCGATCAACGCCTCCCAGAACGGGGTCGAGAGTGGCCAGCGAGACAACGACATCGGCCAGCTGGCCGCCTTCCGTCATCATGGCCAGAGACTGCAGATTTGCGAATGAAGGGTCGCGGAAGTGCGCGCGGAAGGGGCGAGTTCCACCGTCAGAAACCAGGTGGACACCCAAGATACCCTTCGCGTGCTCAACGGTCTGGTAGACCTGACCGGCGGGGACCCTAAATCCTTCGGTGACCAGCTTGAAGTGGTGGATCAGGGACTCCATTGAAGTTCCCATGACCTTCGCAATGTGTTCGGCGGAGTTACCCTGGCCGTCCGTTGCAACCGAAAGCTGTGCGGGCCACTTAATATGCGGATCAGCGACCATGACGGGCTGACCTTCAGTTGCCTCCAAGCGACGAAGGACCTGCTCGATAATACGCAGCGACTGGTAGCACTCATCGAAACGCACGCGAACACGGTTGTAAGCGTCGTTCGAGTCGTAGGTGGGAACGTCGAATTCGAAATTCTCGTAGCCGCAGTAAGGCTGATCCTTACGAAGGTCTTGGGGCAAGCCGGCTGCTCGCAGGGAGGGACCGGTCAAGCCCAGGGCCATCATTGCTGACAGCGGCATGTAGCCAACGCCAATGAAGCGCTGCTTGAAGATCGGGTTCGCCAGAACCAGGTCCTGGAGCTCACCGATATCGTTTCGCACCTTCGGAAGCTTCTCGCGGATGTAAGGAACCATACCGCTGGGCAGGTCCTGAACCACACCGCCGGGACGGATGTATGCGTGGTTCATACGCAGACCGGTAATGCGCTCGAAGATTCGCAGAATCTCTTCGCGTCCCCTGAAGGCGATGGTCATCATGGTCGTCGCGCCAAGTTCGTTACCGCCGGTACCAATGGCAACGATGTGCGAGGCGATGCGGTTGAGCTCCATCATCAGGATACGAATGAGGTTTGCGCGCTCCGGCACATCATTCGTAATACCCAAGAGCTTCTCAACGGCCAGGCAGTACCCCACTTCTTGGAAGAAGGGAGCCACGTAGTCCATACGCGTGCACAGCGTGACGCCCTGGGTCCACGTGCGGTATTCCATGGTCTTTTCGATACCGGTGTGAAGGTAGCCCGTGTCAACGCGAGTTTCGCGAACGGTTTCACCATCCAGCTCAAGGATCAGACGAAGAACGCCGTGGGTTGAGGGGTGGACAGGACCCATGTTGAGCACAACGCGCTCATGGTTGATGCGCTCAATCTCAGCGATGACGTCGTTCCAGTCTCCGCCCTGGGCAAGAACCTCGGGAACCTCGTCAATGTCCAGGCCTGCACTTGATGCTGCAGCGTGAAGTGAAGGAGTAGTCATTAGTTGTACGACCTCCGAGTGTCGGCAGGTGCGTTGACTGCACCCTTGAATTCCACGGGAATACCACCCAGGGGGTAGTCCTTACGCTGCGGGTGACCTACCCAGTCATCAGGCATAGCGGTTCGTGTCAGCGAGGGATGTCCATCAAAAACAATTCCCATGAGGTCCCACGTTTCGCGCTCTTGCCAGTCGTTCGCCGGGTAAATATCGACGATCGAGGGAATGTGCGGATCCGAATCCGGGCAGGTCACTTCCAGGCGGATCATGCGATTGTGGGTGATCGACATGAAGGGGTAGATCGCGTGGAGCTCACGACCTTGGTCTTCGGGGTAGTTCACGCCGTTAGTTCCCAGGCACATCTCAAAACGCAGATCCTGATCATCACGCAGGTAACGCACGACGCGACGGATGTGCTCACGAGAGATGAAGATGCTGAGTTCGCCGTGTTCAACGACGACCTTTTCAATGACATCCGCAACTGCCAAACCATCGGCGACAATCAGTTCCTCGAGGATGTCAACGATCTGATCGAAGTAGGAACCATAGGGGCGCTGCGCTGCAGGCGCAGTACGCGCAACGGTGACTTGCTGCGAGAAGCCCGTGGTATCACCTTGATCCGGAGCTCCGAACAGACCCTGACGGGTTTTGATGACCGCGGGCTGCTCGGCACCGAAACGATTAATTTCTTCGCTCATGCCAGCAATCCCTTCAGATCGTGAGTCGGGGTCGCAGCAAGTGCTGCTGCTTCAGCCTTGCGAGCAATTTCGCGACGGTGTGCGCCCAGCGGTTCACTTCCGATCTGCTCACGCAGTGTAAGGATCGCGTGAATCAGGGCCTCGGGACGAGGCGGGCAGCCGGGAAGGTACACATCGACGGGAACAATGTGGTCGCATCCCTGGACGACGGCGTAGTTGTTGAACATGCCACCCGAAGATGCGCAGGCACCCATGGAGATGACCCACTTGGGGTCCGCCATTGAGTCGTAGACGCGGCGCACGATGGGAGCCATCTTGTGGGAAACACGTCCGGAGACAATCATGAGGTCGGAGTGACGCGGCGATGCGCGGAAGACTTCCAAACCGAAACGCGACATGTCGAAACGGGGAGTTCCGGCTGCCATCATTTCAATTGCGCAGCACGCCAGGCCCATGGTGACTGGCCACTGACTGTGCTTTCGAGCAAGACCGAGGATCTTCTCCATGCTTGCCAGGGCAATGCCTGCAGGCAGGCTCTCTTCAATTCCCATTGTTTTCCTCTTACCTCAGTAGTCCAGTCCGCCGCGGCGCCATTCGTAGATATAGGGGACGGTGATCACCGCGATGAAGGTCAGCATGGCGACCAGTCCGAAAAGTCCCAGCTGGTTGAAGCTCACGGCCCACGGGTACATGAACACGACTTCAATGTCGAAGACAATGAAGGTCATAGCCACCAGGTAGTAGCGCACAGGGAAGCGCCCACGCTCCAGGTGCTGCTCCGTGGGGTCGATTCCGCATTCGTAGTTATCGGCCTTCGTGCGGTTCTTGCGCGTTGGCCCCAGAATTGCGGATGCGCCCAGCCCGCCCAGCGCCAAGACCATGGCGGCTGCAGCCATGATCAGCAGCGGAACATAGGGATTTGTCATCGTTCCTCCCACATCGGGTGTACCTTCGTGGCCATCATGCTGATGGCACCATCTTGGATAGGGTCGTAATCAGTCGGTCATCGAAATCGCCGCCTTGGCGTTCGAATCCATCCGACAGAAGCTTGTGAACCAGTGTCATCAGGCGCGGGATGGGCAGACCGTAGGTCGTGCACAGACGCATGATCTTGGGGTTTTCAATGAGTCGAACAAAGATGCGCCCAAGCTGGTAGTAGCCGCCGTATTCGTCGCGAACTCGCTGCGGATAGGCGC
>ERZ1674149.541-NODE-543-length-9675-cov-16.531497_pt1 | contig 9675 bp, 5 predicted proteins | sample MGYA00581311_ERZ1674149 | MGnify/ENA primary metagenome ERZ1674149 (study PRJEB41354, sample SAMEA4873312) | human saliva metagenome | biome: human-associated habitat [ENVO:00009003]; feature: mouth environment [ENVO:08000002]; material: saliva material...
CGCGCAGGAACGCGGTCCCGTACAGGGGGCCGGCGGCACCGCCGACCGTGGACATCAGGGTCTTAGCGACCAACTTGAGTACCTCGGCGACGGTACCCGGCTGGGCTTCGCGCAGGGCCGCAACGGCGGCGGTGAAGCCCCGGTCCATGTTTTCTCCGTGGTCGCCGTCCCCGATGGCCCGGTCCAGGTCCACCAGGTAGTCCCGGTTCTGAGCGACCGTGGCCGCCGAGGCCTCGATCCATCGCAGGGCCCACGCTGCGTCAACGCTCATCGTCTCGTTCCTTCCGCTCGGGCGTTTACTTCCAGGCCACCGTAGCCACGGGCGCGTCGAAGAGCTCGAGGAGCTCGTCGTCGGCGCGCATGAGGGTCACGGACACGCCGGGCATCTCCAGGCTGGTGACGTAGTTGCCGACCATCTGGCGGGCGATCTCGATGCCGTCCTTCTTCAGGAGGGCAGCGAGGGCGCGGAAGCAGATGTAGAGCTCGGAGATGGGGGTGCCGCCCATGCCGTTGACGAGGGCGACGACGCGCTCGCCTTCGGCCAGGCCCAGGTCGGCGCGCACGCGCTCGTAGAGCTCCGCGACCAGCGCGTCGGCGCTCTCCATGGAGCCGCGGCGGTATCCGGGTTCGCCGTGGATGCCGATGCCCAGCTCAATTTCGTCCTCGCCCAGGTCGAAGGAGGGCTTGCCGGCGTGGGGCACGGTGCAGGGGCCCAGGGCCAGGCCCATGGAGCGGGTCTGGTCGTTGACCTTGGTGGCGATGCGGGTGACTTCCTCGAGGGAGTCGCCGCGCTCGGCGGCAGCGCCCGCGATCTTCTCGACGAAGATCGTTCCGGCGACGCCGCGTCGTCCCGCCGTGTACAGGGAGTCCTCGACGGCCACATCATCGTTGACGACGACGGTAGCGACCGGGATGTCCTCCATGTCGGCCAGCTCGGCGGCGGTCTCGAAGTTGAGGACGTCGCCCGTGTAGTTCTTGACGATGTGCAGGACGCCCGCGCCGCGGTCGGCGGCCTTCGTGGCCTCCAGGATCGGGTCGGGGGTGGGCGAGGTGAAGACTGCGCCCGGCACGGCCGCGTCCAGCATTCCCTCACCCACGAAACCGGCGTGCAGGGGCTCGTGTCCGGATCCGCCGCCTGAGACCAGGCCGACCTTGCCTTCGGCCTTGGGGGCGCGCCGGGTGACGTAGTCCGGCGAGTAGTGGACATCGACGAGGTCGGGGTGGGCCAGGGCGAAACCTTCCAGGGTTTCGCGCACGACGGCGTGGACGTCATTGACGAGCTTCTTCATAATGCCTCCTTGCACGGTGCTCATCTGTTCTTGTAGTCGAGATAATCGTGCCACGTTCCACAGAAAAACCCAACTGAGGCGGCCGCCACACGGCGACCGCCTCAATCGATAATCAGCTCATCGCGGGCTGTGGCCCGCCAGCTTGAGCATTTCCCCGGCCAGCATGACCGAGCCAAACACCAGGACTCCGCTACGATCCGCGGGCTCGGCCCCTGCCTCGGCGATCTCTGCTGCACGATCGACCGCGTCCGCCAGCGATTCGCGCACATCTACCCGGTCGGGCCCGAAGACCTCCCCGGCTATCTCCTCCAGGCGCGCCAGGTCGGCGGCGCGCTCGCCCGGCATCTGGGTGACGACGAGGTGGTCGACGAAGGGCTCGACCTCGGACAGGACGCCTTCGACGTCTTTGTCGCCCATCGCCGAATACACGCCCGCGATGCGCGCGAAGGCGAAGGAGGACTCCACGGCCTCGCGCAGGGTGGCCGCGCCCGCGGGATTGTGGGCGGCGTCCACGATGATCGTGGGCGAATGCCGCACCACCTGCATGCGCCCCGGGCTGGAGGCGTTCATGAGGCCCTGCTCGACGATGCGCCCGTCCAGGCCGCGTCCGCCCATGAAGGCCTCGACGGCGACCAGGGCAGCGGCCGCGTTGTGCGCCTGATACTGCCCGAACAGGGGGACGAAGACGTCCTCGTAGATCGCGGAGGGCGTGCGGATCGTGACCATCTGGCCGCCGACCCCCATCTGGCGGCCCATGACCTCGAAGTCGCGCCCCTCAACGCGGGCGATGGCGTCCACGGAGCGCGCCTGATCGAGGAGGATGTTGAGGACGGCCTCTTCCTGAGCCATGATGACGACGATCTGGCCGGGCTTGATGATGCCGGCTTTTTCGCGCGCGATCTCCTCGATCGTGGAGCCCAGCCACTTCGTGTGGTCCAGGGCGATAGGCGTGATGACGGAGACGCCCGCATCGATGACGTTCGTGGCGTCCCAGCGCCCGCCCATGCCGACCTCGACGACGGCGGCGTCCACAGGGTAATCCGCGAAGGCCGCATAGGCCATGATCGTGAAGACCTCGAAGAAGGACAGGTGCGGTCCGCCTTCTTCCTGGCTACGCTCATCGACCATGGCGATGTACGGGGCGACGTCTTCCCATGCGCGCACGAATCCCTCGCGCGTGATCGGGTGGCCCTCGAGCGAGATGCGTTCGCGCACGTCGAGCAGGTGCGGGCTCGTGAAGCGGCCCGTCTTCATGCCGAAAGCGGTGAGCAGCGAGTCGATCATGCGCGACGTGGAGGTCTTGCCGTTGGTGCCCGTGATGTGGATCGACGGGTAGGAGCGCTGCGGGTCGCCCAGGATGTCAAGGGCGAGCTTCACACGGTCGAGCGTGGGGTCGATGTCGTGTTCGGGGGCGCGCGCGACGATGGAGCGGTAGATCTCCTGCACGCGTTCGTCGAGGGCCATGTCTTCCTCGGCGCGGGCGAGGGCGGCCTCATGGGAAGCGCGCTCGTCGCGTGCCTCGGCGGCGTCGTCGGCGAAGTCCTCGTCCACCTCGCCCTCGATCTCTGCGAGCACGGAGGGGTCGGGGCCCAGCAACAGGGAGTTCTCCACGAGGGCGCGCAGGGCGGCCTCGCGTTCGTTCTCCTCGGCCTGCGGGTCGCTCGTCTCCCCAGCCTGGGTGTCCTCGGCCTCGTCGGCCGCTTCCAGGTACGGGATCAGGTCGGCCGGGATGCCGCCGCGCTGGTCGTCGTGGGCGGGGTCTTGCCCGAAGAACGATTCGCCTGCCATGTGTCCTCCACTTCTCGCAGTGTCCCGGCCATTTTACCGGCCCGCGCGGCGCGGGCGGCCTGTTCTGCCGGTCACGGCGCGTTGCCGCGTGTTTGTCGTGCGTCGGTCGAGCGTCGCCATCGACGAGGCCGGGGCGTGGCGCCCCGCTCCCCTTTCCGCGCGCGGCAAGTAACATAGTAGGTAACAACAAGCAAAAGTGAGGTGTGGAGGGTATTCATGGGTAAGTGGTTTGGTCAGGCAAGCGAGATCGAGGAGCTGCGCGCCGAAAACTCTCGGCTCAAGGAGCAGGTCGCGACCCTTGAGGCGCGCCTGCGCGCAGCCTACGCCGACGCCGGCATCACAGCCCTGGCCGGGCCCTCGCCTACCCCCGAGGCCGCAGCTCCCACCGCACCCCCTTCTACCGCCGCCGCGCCTTCCCCTGCCACGGCCTCGTTCCCGGAGCTGAGCGCCGCCGAACTCGACATGGTGGCCGCGGGTCGCAAGATCGCGGCGATCCAGTCCTACAAGGGGCGCACCGGCGTCAACCTGAAGACCGCGAAAGCGGCGATCGACGCGGTGCCCAAGGCCCCGTCCGCTGGCCTGGAGCTGACGAGTGCGGAGCTCGACCTGGTGGCGGCCGGCGAGCTCTTCAGCGCGGTCAAGGCCTACAAGGACCGCACGGGCGTCGACCTGAGGACCGCCAAGGCGACGATCGACGCGGTCCGTTAAGCACCCGCACTCCTGTAGTAGGATGCCGCACACAGCGCGGCATCGCGCAATGTGACAACGCTAAGGAATCAACATGCTACTCGTTGGTGAACACGAGGAAGACGGCTGGATCCAATCCACCTTTACCCTGACCTACCGCGTCGCGTGGGAGCAGCTGCTCCTCGCCGTGTATGGGGCCTACCGCTACTTTTCCGATCCCGAGGTCCTGGTGGACGGCAAGCCCGTCGAGATCGGCACCCCCGAGGAAATCCTCACCATCGCCGAGGACCGCAACATCATGCTGCGTGGCATCTCGACGGTCATTACCGCGCCCCTGATGATCAGCTTCTACAATCAGGTGCAATTCGTCAACGTGTCCGTGGCTGCCGTCAACGACGAGTTCCGCGACACCGACTACGAGAAGTACAACAAGTCGATGGGTCAGCTCATGGACTCCATGGAGATCATGATGCACCTGCCCGCGCCCACCGCCGAGGAAGAGCCTGCCGTCAGCGACACCTCGGCCGCCCAGGAAGCCGCGCCGGACACCGACGAGGTCCGCGCGCAAGCGCCCGCTGGCAACGAGCCGTCGGCCGACGATGCACAGCCCACCGCCCAGGAGACTGCACCGGATACCGACGAGGTCCGCGCGCAAGCGCCCGCTGGCAACGAGCCGTCGGCCGACGAGGCACAGCCCGCCGCCGAGCAGGTTTCTCCCCTCTCGCGCCTATCGATGGAGCTCGGCATCCCCCAGCCGCCCGCCTGATCTTCAGGAGCTCGCACTATTCCTGTGGTGCCCGCCCTGTCGCCCTCGCGCGACAGGGCGGGCGCTGTGTCGGGGTTGCAGGACATAACGTGTTGGTCATGTCGGTACTTTTCGGTGTGCTGGCGCGGAAAAATCCACATTGAAGGGGATTGTTTCATCGTGGGGCGTGAATGCCCCCACGTGCCTGATGTGTGGGCGAACGCGTGGCCTGGCAGGGGCACTCGGGTTCAGGGGGCAGTTCGCCAGCGCCGACGGTGCCCACCATGCCAGGCCTCTGGTAGGCCACCGTCTGCGCCATTGGCGGCGCCACCGTCTGCGCCGTCGGCGGCAGCGCATGACTTCCGTTGGGTGTGCTTTCCTAGAATTTCGCATGCAATTCCCCCGACCCTGTGTCGCGCCGCATATTCGCATCGTTGGAATTGCAACGTTTGTAGACGCTGTTGAACATTCACTTAATCGAATTGCATGCGAAACTGCTCCGAGCGAGCGCTAGCAAGCGCGCGTGGGCCCTCTGATTCGCACATGGGCCCGCTAATGTGAGCGTGGGCAGCCTCGCCCAGACGCGAAATAGCAGGTTTACGTGCGATATAGCGGGTGAGCGCACCCAATAGCGGGTTCGCGTGCGAGCGACACACCAGGCCAGGCGCCGTTGTGCCCACATCGCCCCGAATCGCGACCTCACCGCCAGCAAACGGGGGGAATTGCACCAATAGAGGCGCGACACGCCGGCGACACGCCGGCAGGATGCTTCTAATGGTGCAAAACCCCCACCATTACCCCTGGCGTCACGCTCCCTCACTGGCGTCACGCTCCCTCACTGGTGCAGGGCTGCCCGGCGGGGCACCGATAAACGCCGGGAGGGTGACGCCGACAGAAACGGGGCAGGGACACGGTCGAACCATGTACGAGCAGACACGGGCGCGACGAACACGATGTCGTTGTCTCTTCCGAGCGGGGCTTCTGTTGCTTCTTGCAGCGCTGCCAACGCATGGAATACTTGCCAACTGTCAACCGTGAGTATACTGAGACAATCACCGACGGAGAGCGCCGCTCACGTCCCTTTCGATCGACAACCAGGAGTCGCCCGTGCCCGCAACGCTCTCGCTTAACGCCATCCGCGACAGATGCGTGAAGTTCGCTTACGACTGGAGCGATTGCGTGGGGGATGAGAAGCAGGACGGACACGAGTTCATGCGCGAACTCATGAAGTGTTTCGGCATCACCAAGCGCAAAGCGATTTCCTACGAGAGGCGCTCAAACCGTGCATCGACGGGGCGCCAGGGATACATCGACGCTCTCATCCCCGGCAAAGCACTCATCGAGATGAAGTCCGCGGGTAAGAACCTGGACGAAGCCGAAGACCAGGCTCTCGATTACATCCACGACCTCGCAGACGTCGAGACTCCACGCCTCCTCATCATCAGCGACTTCCGCCGCATTCGGATCGTCGATCTCGGCAACGACATGATGACCGCTGACGGCATCGATTCAGGGCACACGGAGTTTGAACTCTCCAAACTGCCCGATCACGTCGACGACCTGAAGTTCCTCGCCGGATACGGAATGGTTCAGGTCGGTTCACGCGAGCAGGAGGAAGCCTCGATTCGGGCCGCCCGCGTCATGGCCGACCTCTACGAGGCCCTGGACGGGTCGGGCTACAGCGATCACGAGGCCTCCATCTTCCTCATCCGCACGCTCTTTTGCCTCTACGGAGACGACGCCGGCCTATGGGAACGCGACCTGTTCGCCGAGTTCCTGGACACCCGGACCCGCGAGGACGGCAGCGACCTCGGCGCACAGCTCGCACTTCTCTATCAGACCCTGAACACACCCGCCGAGCAGCGTCAGTCGACCCTCGATGAGCTGATGGCCCGTTTCCCCTACGTCAACGGCGGGATCTTCGCGGAGCACCTCAACATCCCCAGCTTCTCCTCAGCGATGCGCGACGAGCTCGTGCGCGCGTGTGCCTTCGACTGGTCCGGCATCAGCCCCGCCGTCTTCGGTTCCCTCTTCCAGGCCGTCAAGTCTCCCGAGGCTCGCCGCGAGCTCGGCGAACACTACACAAGCGAGACGAACATCCTGAAGACCCTGGGCCCGCTCTTCCTCGACGACCTGCAGGAACGCTTCGCAGAACACACACACGATCTCACCAAGCTCAAGGAGCTCCGTCAGGAGCTCCGAGACCTACAGATCATGGATCCCGCCTGCGGCTGCGGCAACTTCCTGGTCGTCGCCTACCGGGAACTGCGACGCCTCGATACGGAGATCCTCAAACGTATCCGCGAACTGGAGCTCGCCCGCAAGAATAACGACGAGTTCCAGGCAACGATGTTCTTCGACGACCGGGGAGAACACGCTGAGATCATGGTCCGACTGGACCACTTCTTCGGCATCGAGATCGAGGAGTGGCCGGCCCGCATCGCACAGACTGCCCTGCACCTGGCCCATCATCAGGCAAACCGCGAGATGGAGCGGCTTCTCGGCCAGGCCCCCTCGATCCTTCCCCTCAAAGCATCCGCCCACATCACGATCGGCAACGCGCTGCGCACGGACTGGACACGGGTGTGTCCTCCCTCCCCATCCGTCAGGATCGTTGGTAATCCCCCTTTCATCGGCCAGTACATGCGTTCCACGGAGCAGACCGATGATCTCCGCAGCGTGTGGGGCGATGGCTACGACGGCTACCTCGACTACGTGACCGGATGGTTCATCAAGGCGTCCCACTACTTCCAATCCGTCCCGAACGGCGGCCGCTTCGCCTTCGTCTCGACAAACTCGATCGCACAAGGAGCGCCCGTTGCGGCACTCTTCCGTCCCCTCCTTGAGGGCGGCTGGAGGATCCGCTTCGCCCACCAGACCTTCGCGTGGACGTCCGAGGCGCCAGGCGCTGCCGCCGTTCACTGCGTCATCACGGGTTTCGACCGGGGAGCCCCGCACGAGAAGGCACGCCCCGTGCTTTTCACGTACTCGACCCTCAAGGCACAGCCCGAAGCGCTGCCCGTCGACCACATCAACCCCTACCTGGTCGAGGGGCCCGACATTTTCATCGAGAAGCGTACGTCCCCCCGTTCTCCGAGCCTTCCAGCAGTCCACTACGGCTCGAAACCGGCAGACGGCGGGCACCTCATCGTTGAAGCGAAGGACTATCCCCGCTTCGCGGCGGATCCGATTGCGGCGAAGTATCTGCGCCCCTTCCGCATGGGCCGTGAAGTGGTGCAGGGCTTAGATCGCTGGTGCCTGTGGATGGATACAGAGGACTTCGATCCTCGTGACATCGAAAGAAGCCGACTCTTGAAGGAGCGCGTGCAAGCATGTCAGACTTGGCGCGAGAAGCAATCACACACGGGAGATGCCTGGAAGCTGCGCGACATTCCATACTTGATGAGGCCCAACAAAAATCGTCCGCTACACCCCTATGCGGCGATCCCCGCCGTTGTCTCTGGATCACGTCAATTCTTCACCTGTGCCCACTATAGCGAATCAGTAATTGCCGGCAATAAGGTTTTTACTGCGATTGATATAGACGGTTTCCTCTTCGCCATTATCAGCTCGTCGATGTTTATTACGTGGCAAAAAGCCGTAGGCGGAAGACTTAAATCTGATCTCAACTTCTCCAACAAGATCGTGTGGAACACCCTCCCACTGCCCGAGGTATCCGACAAGCAGCGCGCCGCGATCATCGCGGCCGGCCAGGGGGTCCTGGACGTTCGCGCCGAACAACCGGGAGCGAGCCTGGCCGACATGTACAACCCGTTGGCAATGGCACCGAACCTGCTCAAGGCTCACCGCGTCCTCGATCGCGCGGTCGACCGGGCCTTCGGCGCGAAGAAGACGCTGGAGACCAACGAGGAGCGCCTTGCTCTCCTCTTCAAGCGCTACCAGGAGATGACGGCGACAGAAAACTGATCGCACGTTTTCGACCGAGGTACCCACGGATAGAGAGGTGGGCGGGCCGCGCGTTCGCGCGGCCCGCCCACTCTAGTAGCGACAGCACTCAGTGCTTGGCGACGCTCACGGCAAGCTTGTCGCCGGCCTCGACCGTCGCAGACAGCGCGAGGGTCTCGGCGGCGATCATGTCGCGCCAGGCCTCCACATCAGCCACGTGATCGGAGGGTACCGTCAGCGACAGGTCGATGCGGTCCGCGATGTGCAGGCCGGCGTTCTTACGCTCATCCTGAACGGCGCGCACGACGTCGCGGGCGTAACCCTCTGCCTCGAGCTCGGGGGTCAGCTCCGTATCGAGCACCACGAAAGTACCCGACGCCAGCACGTCCGCGACCTGGCCCTCGGCGGCGTCCACCGAGGTGGACACCGAGAACATGTCGCCCGTGAGCACCAGCGGCGCCCCATCCAGCTCGACGGAAGCGAAACGGCACGCACCATCGTCCACGAGCTCCCACTCGCCTGCCTTCTGCGCCTTGAACAGCTGGCTCGTCAGCTTACGAACCGCAGGCTCGAAGGCGCGCGGGTTCAGCGCCAGCTCGGTGCGGACGCTCAAGCCCGAGTCCTGCGGCGCAGAGAAGACCACGGACTTCACGTTCACCTCGGAGGCGATCAGGTCCGCGAAGGGCTCCAGCGCAGCGAAGTTCTCCGACACGACCAGCAGCGAGGCCAGCGGCTGGCGCACGCGCAGCTGATGCGTCTTGCGCAGCGCGTGCGCGGCCGACACAACCGAACGAACCTCATCCATGGCGGCGACCAGCTCGGGGGCGTCCACGGCCTCGTCGATGACCGGGAAGTCCGTCAAGTGCACGGACTCCCCGCCCGTCAGGCCACGCCAGATCTCCTCGCTCAGCAGCGGCAGCAGGGGCGCTGCCAACTCCATGAGCGTCACGAGAGCCGTGTACAGCGCGTCGAACGCCGCACTGTCCTCATCCCAGAAACGCTGGCGCTGAGTACGCACGTACCAGTTCGTCAGGATATCTAGGTAGTCGCGAACCGCCTCGCACGCGCCGGCCACGTCATACGCGTCCAAAGCGCCGCGCACATCCTCGGCGAGGGTGCGGGTGTGGGCCAGCAGGTAGCGGTCCATCTGCGCCAGCGCGGCCACGGCCTCGGGCGAGGACAGATCGATGCGCTTCGCCTCGTACCCCTCACCCTTGTTGCAGGCGCCCGCGTACAGCGTGAAGAAGTAGTACGTGTTCC
>ERZ1674149.548-NODE-550-length-9634-cov-7.247938_pt1 | contig 9634 bp, 8 predicted proteins | sample MGYA00581311_ERZ1674149 | MGnify/ENA primary metagenome ERZ1674149 (study PRJEB41354, sample SAMEA4873312) | human saliva metagenome | biome: human-associated habitat [ENVO:00009003]; feature: mouth environment [ENVO:08000002]; material: saliva material...
ATAGAAACCGTAGGCCTCAGAAATGATGCGGTACACACCATTCTTTCCCTGCACAGGTTCGAACACGAAACGCTGGTTGGGGTTGTTCTTGTTGGAATCCCATTGCAAAGGTTTGCGGGGCCCGTTGAGAGCCAAGTCCATGGCTTTCTTGTAATTGCTGTTGTAGATCAAGAAAGCTCCGTCGCCTGCGTCGAGGAGTTGGAACACTTGCGAGGGCGCCGTGGGATCCGGTTTCGCACCTTCGTAGTTGCTGTTGTTGGAGGGCGAATCTCCATTGCTCAAATTGAGATTGTGCGCCACAGCCGTGATGGTATAATGCTTATTGACCACCGGTTGTGCGAGTGCAAGGACAGCACTCATACACCAGAGCAACAAGACAGACCAAAGCCGCCTGTGTCGAGAGTTGGTGAACTGTTTCATGATAGGAAAGTGAGAGATAAACTAAAAAATAGAGAGATGAAAATTCAGATCATTCGAAGTAGAAGGTGAGCACCACCATGTTGGGTGTGGCGCTCTGCAGACTCTGGGTGAAAACCAGTTGTGTGGGATCGGTCAGGTCGGGGCGATTGCGCTGTAGCGTGTTGTTCAATCCGAAACAGAACTTGAGTTCGGGTATCAACTTGAAGAAAGGCAGGTAAAAGTCGCAACCGAAGCCCACTTCCACGAAGGTTTGCAGCGGCCGCGTGCGGATGTAGCTTCCTTTGGACGAGGTGAGATCATACATCATGTCGACTCCCCCGACCACGTAGGGACGAAAATTATTATAGCGCGGAGCCGCCGCCTTGAGGAGGACGGGCAATGCAATATAAGTGGTTTTCATGTCCTGCGTCAGCTCCTGTTTGGTCGCCATGTTGCGGAACGTGAGGTGTTTCGACCCGAAATGCAGCGTGGGAGTGGCGCGTAGCGCGAAATTTCTCGTGAGTCGCCACTCGCCCAACACGCCTACGGAGAAGCCAAAGTTCTGTCTGTCGTTCTCGCCCACCCATTGTGCGCCGTCGGCCGTGTTGATGTAGCCGTTGTTGAGGAGCTTCAACCCCTGATCGTGCAGCCCAATTTGGAAACCATAGTGCCACGCGCGCTCATCGATGTAGGGTTTGTATTGCACAACGCGCTGTTGCGCGCCGCCCCGAAGGGTGGCGAAGCAAAGCAGGAGAAAGAACAGCAAGCGAATGTGCATGTGGATAAAAATGAGAGGAGTTTCGCCGCCGCGGAGGCCACTTTCGGACGAAAGCGCCCACGCGCAGCGAGGATTCCGAGGAGAGTTTAGGGAAGGCGCAGTCCCACCGACTCAATCCCCGTGAGGTTTTCGCGTTGCATCATGTGCCGCACGGTGATGCGTCCCTTCGCGCCTTTCGGCAATCGGAGGGTGACGAGCGGAAACGTGTAAGGGTGCAGCGAAATGCCGTGTGCGCGAAGTTCTCCGTCGTCGGCCGACAAATCGGCCACGAGGGTGTCGTTGCGCACCATGAGTAGACTGTCGCGCATGCAGCGGGGCGGTCGCGGTTGTCCGATCGCCGTGAAATGACGTCGGGCGTCGGCGCGCGCTTGAGCCGCAGCATCGGGCACGGGAAGGGTCCATCGTTGGTGCACGACGAGCGTGATCGATCGAAAGGGATAAGCCTTGTCAGAAGATTTGCGCAGCATGACCGACAGCGGGTAGTCTTGTGTGGCCGGAAGACTGTCCACGGTGAAGACGTAGCCCGTTTCGCGTGTCCACCCGTTGGGATCCACCTGTGCGAATTGCAGAAAAGCTTCCGCCTCTCTGCAGGCCATGAGGAGCAGTCCCGCGAGCAGCAACAAGCAGAGTCGCCGTGCAGGTCGGCCCAGTCGTGTGCAAGCAGCAATCATCTGTTTCATTTCGTCGGGTTGTTGTCGGAGGTGTCAGAAGCCGGCCGGGTGTTGTCACGACGCGCACCTCCTTTGGCGTTGTCGTTGCGTGTCTCCGTCTCTCGGCCGTTTCTTCCGCGTTCGTTTCGGGCCCCGTTTCGTTCGCGGTTCCGGTCCTCGCCGCGGCGTGCCGGACGTTCGCGCCGATTGTTTGCCGCGCGCGCTGCAGTGGGGGCCGCATCGCGGTTCTCGTCTTTGGCATTGGCGGCCGCCCCCTCGGGGCGAGGACGGCGTTTCTTCCGCTTTTTGGCCTTGTCGAAGCGCGTCAAATCGTCTTGTTCAGCCAGATCCACCACTTTTTTCTGTGCCGGTTGTTGACCGTCGTCGAGCAGTTCGGGTTTGTTACCCTCGCGGTTCATTTCGATCACTTCCAAGGCCCGTTCGGCACTGATGGTGACAAGATTGGCCGCCATGCGTTTGTCAGTCGAATAAGTGATCTGTCCGCTGAGAATATCGGCCTTGAAATGGTAATACGTGCCGTCTGCCGTTTCGAGTTGCACGTTGCGTTCAGGCAAACTCTTGTGCGCCTCATTATATACATCGAGTTCGTAGTTCAGGCAGCATTTGAGTTTACCGCATTGCCCGGCCAGTTTCTGTGGATTGGGCGAAATGTCTTGTTGTCTGGCCGCTCCGGTCGACACCGTCTGGAAGTTTTTCATCCAGGTGGAGCAACAGAGTTCGCGTCCGCAAGGGCCGATTCCGCCGATGCGTCCCGCTTCCTGTCTCGCCCCGATCTGCCGCATCTCGACGCGTACGTGAAAGGTGTCGGCCAGCACGCGAATCAGTTTGCGAAAGTCCACACGCGAATCGGCAATATAGTAGAATATCGCCTTGTTGCAGTCGCCTTGATACTCGACGTCGCCGATTTTCATGTCCAGCTCGAGCGATTTGGCAATTTGTCGGCTTTGGATCATCGTGTCGTTCTCTCTGCTGCGGGCTTCTTGCCACTTTTCGAGGTCAGTGGTGCGCGCTTTTCGGTAGATGCGTTTGATCTCGCCGGAGTTTTTGGGTTGTGCCTTTTTCATTTGCAGCGGCACGAGCGATCCGGTGAGGGTAACGGTACCGATGTCGTGTCCGGGCGAAGCTTCCACGGCCACCACGTCTCCTTTTTGGAGGTCGAGATGATTGTCGTTGCGGAAATAGCCTTTGCGCGTATTCTTAAATTGCACTTCCACCAGGTCGGAAAACTCGTCGTTGCCGGGGATGTCGCTGTTGTAGTCGAAGGTGTTGAGTTGATGTTTCGAGCACCCGCATCCGCAGGCCGAGAATCCGCGGAGTGCAGGGTCGGGAATGGTCGTTTGTGACATGTGGAAAAATATAGTGACGGCTTTTTTCTCGACAGCGCGCAGCTGTCGTCAGCCGGGAATGGAGTGGGGTGCATCGTGCCGTAAGGATACAATTCACCCTCATACGCAAAAGTATATTTTTCTGTCGGAAGTACCAAACGAATGGAGGGTTTTAGCAGTCTGCACCCTTGTTTTGTCTCCGTCCTCGAAACTTGCGCCGCCGCCTTCTCGCCTTTGAGACAAAAGTTGGGGACACTGCGCAGAAAATCCCCTACAATCGATGAAAAATCGGGCATTTTCGTTCTGCGGCCCGCACGGATGACTGACAAAGGAGCGTGCCCCAACGTGAATCGGGAATGACTCGACGTGAATCGGGAAAGTCACGATGCGAATCGGGAGGGCACCGCCGCGAATTGGGAATGCAATGCAGCCACTCCGCGCACCGCCGAAACGCAAACCGCCCCTCGTCGGGTAGACGAGGAGCGGTCTGAGCAAGCGGGGGACGAAAGCCGTCGGTCGGCAGCCCGGTTTAGTGCTGTCCCGCCTTCGGTGTTTCGAGTAGCGGGAGGAGCGCACCGTAGCCCTCGCGTTCCATGTCCGCTTTGGGGACGAAACGCAACGAGGCACTGTTGATGCAATAGCGCAGTCCGCCGGTGGCTTTCGGCCCGTCGTTGAAGACATGGCCGAGGTGGGCACCGCCGAGTTTGCTGCGCACCTCTGTGCGGTGCATGCCGTGACTATTGTCGGTGAGGTTGTCGAGCAGATGCGGATCGATGGGCTTCGAGAAGGCCGGCCATCCGCATCCCGATTCAAATTTGTCGGTCGAAAGGAAAAGCGGTTCGCCGGTGGTGATGTCAACATAGATGCCCGGTCGGAATTCCTTGTCGTAGGCATTTTGATGCGGGGCTTCGGTGGCCGCCTTTTGCGTCACGGCATATTGCACGTCGGTGAGTCGGCGCCGCAGCTCTTCGTCCGTGGGTTTTCGGTAGGTGTTTTTTTGGAGCGCATCGGCATTGGCGCGTCGGGTCTCTTCGAAAAGCGCACTCGGCACATGGCAATAGCCGCCGGGATGCACGTCGAGATAGTCTTGGTGGTAGTCCTCGGCCGCATAGAAATTGTGCAGCGGTTCGACCTCTACGGCCACCGGTCGCCCGATGGCGGCGGCCAATTTTGCTTTCTCGGCCACGAGCAGTGGGCGGAGTGCAGGATCGGTATAGTAGATGCCGGTGCGGTATTGCGGTCCCACGTCTCCGCCTTGGCGGTTCACGCTGGTCGGGTCGATCGTTCGGAAAAAGAGTTGGACCAAGAGCGTGAGGGGGAGTCGTTGCGGGTCATATTTCACCTCGACCGTTTCGGCAAAGCCGGTTTGGTGTCCGCACACCTGTTCGTAGGTGGGATTTTCTACATGGCCGTTGGCATAACCCACGCGGGTGTCCAGTACGCCGTTGATTTGTTTGAAGAAATGCTCGGTGCCCCAGAAGCATCCTCCGGCAAAATAGAGGGTGGCAGTATCATTCATTGTGTTGGTTGTTTTGAGATGTTGTTGTGTGCGTGCGCAAGCCGTGAGCGTCAGCCCGAAGGCCAGCCCCAGTGTAGCGATGGCAACTAGGAGTCGGAAGGGAGTACGCATTGTTTGTAGATTAGAGGGTTTGATTGAGCTGATGTTGAGTCGGAGCAGATGGCAAAACTCCCCGTGCGCCTTGTGGAAGAGGTGCATCGGGGAGTTCTGTGAGTGTTTGCGCAGTCGAAACCGCGCTGCCTACCTTAGTCGGTTGGGCTCATTGTGGTCGGAGGTCGGTTTCGTCGAGTGGTGCATCAGGCAACCGGCGTTTCTTGTTCGTCGGTGGTCTCGCCGGCCGTGCGCCATTGGCGCCATGCCGCGAAGAGGAAACCGACAATCAGCAGCACGATGGCCGCATAAGCGATGTATTCGGTCGTTGTCACCGAGGTGGGACGGAACGTAAGGACGATCTCATGGTGTCCGGCGGGAACGCGGAGGGCGCGCAACACATAGTTCACGCGGGCCACTTCCACCGGTTTGCCGTCGATGGTGGCCGTCCAGCCCGGATAGTAGATTTCGGAGAACACCGCCACGCCGTCTTTGCTGTTGTCGCTCGTGTAGCGCAGTTCATTTGGTGCATAGTGCTTGAGCTCGATGTGGCCCTGTCCGTCGGTGGCGCCTTTGAGCAGCGATTCGAACCGCGCATCGGCCACCGCTTGGTGTTTCAGATCGAGTTTTCCGAGTGCTTGGATCTCGGCATCGGCATTGGGCACGAACTTCACCTCGTTGACAAACCAAGCATTGCCGTTGGCGTGAGCATTTTGCAGGGCGATGTTGCCATTGTCGAGAATTACCCACTTCATGTTGAGCATGTTGAGCACCGGCGTCACCGAATCGGTGTTGAGGGTCAAAGCCACGTAGTCATTCAGCAGCTCGTGGGGGCGAATGCAGCTCGCCACGCCTTGCGCGCTGTCGGCCGCCGCTTGGTCCGCTTGCGCCGCTTGGCCGAGGTGTTGGCATTCGTCGTCGAGGTAGAAGTTGATCAGCTCTTGATAGCGACGGAGTTTCGCGGCGTGATAGCCGCCGATCGACTTGTGCCAGTAGGCCGTTTGGTTCGAGGTTTCGTTGAACGGATTGCCGCCCGAAAGATTGAGCACACGGAAGTTGGGATCCTTGTCCTGCAAAATGAGCTTATCGGCAGGCGATTTGGCGAAGTTGCCCTGCATCGCTTCGGGTTCTTTGAAACTATCGGTGTTCAAGTAGCGGCGATCGATGTTCCAGAGGTCGCCGAGCGTGAGCAAGAGGAGCACACCCACCACAGCCGCCGAGGGAATGGCTTTCGGCCATTTGGCATAAGCGGCCACCAGCGCAAGAGCAATGAGCGAAAGGAAGAAAGCACGCCAAGCCGTGGCCGAAAGGATGGCCGCGTGGAGTTGCAGGATGGCCCCTTTGTAGCCATTGACGAAATCGGCGGGCAGACCGAGTTGCTGCAATTGAGCGAAAGCTTGGCTGTCGGCCGTCGAGAGGAGGTTCGAGGCATCGGGCACGAGGGCATAGAACAGACTCACGCCGACGGTGAGCACCGCTGCCACACCGAGGGAGATTTTGCCGCGGCGCGTTCCGAAAATCTTTTCCGGGTGGCGAATCACCTCGGCCAAGGCGAGCATGGCCAAGACAGGCATGGTGAATTCGGCGATCACCAGCGCCGACGACACGGTGCGGAACTTCGCATACATCGGCAGCACATCGATGAAGAAGTCGGTGGCTCCCATGAAGTTATGACCCCATGCGAAGAGGAATGAGAGTAGGGTGGCTGCGGCGAGCGCCCACTTGAGCGGTCCGCGCACCAAGCCGAGGCCGAGCAAGAAGAGGAAGCAAATGATGGCTCCCACATAAACGGGACCTACCGTGAACGGCTGGTCACCCCAATACTGGTTGATGCCCGGGATATTGCCCGAGCCGGTGGCCTGTTGCAACTGCGAGGCATATTGATAGAAGTCGTCGTAGCCTTTGAGCCCATCCACGCCGTCGCGTTCGAGAATGCTGCTCGATCCGCCGCCTTTGAAGTCCGGCATCAAAAGCGTGAGTGTCTCGTCGATGCCGTAGCTCCACTGGGTGATGTAGTCACGCGCCAATCCGTCGGTGCCCTCCGCTTCGGGGGCCTCCTTCTGCTCGGCCGTTTTCGGCGCCGCGACAGTCAGTTCCGTCTTTCCGCGCATCGACTCTTTCGAGTATTGCCACGTGTGGTAGAGGTTAGGCAGGTTGACCGCTGCCGCCAGGAGTCCTCCCACCAGGAGTGCGCCGGTAGCTTTCGCCCAGCGCCCGAAGGTTTTGCTGCGCAAGGCTTCGATGCCGTAGGCCACCGCCACGAAGAGCATGACAAACAGAAAATAGTAAGTCATCTGCAAGTGGTTGGCGGCAATTTGCAAGGCGGCAAAGAGCGCCGTGACGGTAGCTCCCCACAAGTATTTGCCGCGATAGGCCAGCACCAGTCCCGCGATGGTCGGCGGAATGAATCCGAGAGTATTCACCTTCCAGAGGTGTCCGGCGGCGATGATGATGAGGAAATAGCTCGAGAAGGCCCATGCCGTCGCGCCGAATGCCGAGAGCAGCGGTTTGAAACGGAGCGCTCGCATCAGCAGGTAGAACCCGAAGAGATAAAGGAAGAGGAACCCGAGCGGGCCGGAGGTGCAAAGCCGCACCACCGTCTCGACCACGCCCATCACCTTCGTCGAACCGTAGGTCGGCGAAATCTGATAAGTGGGCATTCCCGAGAAAATACTGTTGGTCCAACGGGAGCGTTCGCCCGTGGCCTCATGATAAGCGGTTTGTTCCTGTCCCTGTCCCATGCCGGCCACGGTGTCGTGACCGCCCAACACGAGACCTTCGCTGATGGGCGTGGCAAAATAGGCGAAACTCACCAGCAGGAAACACAGCACAACCACGAGGTCGGGCCATGAGCGGCGAAGAAATTGTTTCATCTGATTAGTTACATGATTATTAATGGGCAAAGTTACACAATGTCGGGCGAAAAGCCGTATTTTTGTAGGCAAATCTCAATAAAATCTCCTCATGAAAATCGGAATCATCACGGCCATGCAAGTGGAGCATGACCAAATCGCGGCGTTGCTCACCGACAGCACTGCGATGGAGGCCGCCACGCCCGGTGCTCCCGCTGTGTTGTGCGGAAGCTTGGGTGTGCACACCATCGTGCTGGCCATGAGCGGCATCGGGAAAGTCAATGCAGCGCTCACTGCCGCCGCACTCATCGCGACGCATCGCCCCGATGCGCTCATCAGCACAGGCTGTGCCGGTGGGCTCGCCCCCGAACCCGGTGTGATGGGTGTCGTGGCCGCCGCCTCCACCGTCTACCACGACGTGTGGTGCGGCGAGGGCAATGCCTACGGTCAGGTGCAAGGGCTGCCGGCTCGCTTCGAGGCCGACGCGCGTTTGCTGGAAGTGGCGCGCGCCTTGGCTGCCGATCCCACCGTGGACACCCCGGTGTGCTGCGGCCTGACCTGCACCGGCGACAAGTTCATCACCGATCCCGACGAACTCTCGGCCGTGTGCCGTGCCTTCCCCGAGGCGCTGGCCGTCGACATGGAGAGCGCCGCCATCGCCCACACCTGCTATTTGCACCGCGTGCCCTTCTTGAGTTTTCGAGTCATCAGCGACACGCCGGGAGCCGAATCGCATTGGGAACAATATCAAGATTTTTGGGGCACGATGGCCGACCGCTCGTTTGGCATCACGCGCACTTTTCTCTCGCGCATCCCCGCCACTTTTTGAAACAGCCACAACATGAAGAAAATACCCTCCTTCACCGTCAACCACCTCACGCTGCGCCGCGGGGTGTATGTGAGTCGCCAAGACCGTGTGGGCGACGAGATCGTCACCACCTTCGATGTGCGCATGAAGGCGCCCAACCGTGAACCGGCCTTGCACGTCAATGCCATTCACACCATGGAACATCTCGCCGCGACCTTCCTGCGCAATCATCCCGTTTGGGCCGACCGCGTGATCTATTGGGGTCCCATGGGTTGCCTGACGGGAAATTACTTGATTTTGAAGGGCGATCTCACGTCGAGCGAAATCGTGCCGCTGCTCATCGAAACCTTCGAATTCATTGTTGCGTTCGAGGGTGAGGTGCCCGGTGCCACGGCACGCGATTGCGGCAACTTCCGGTTGATGGATCTGCCCATGGCACAGTGGGAATCGCGCAAATATCTCGACGAAGTTTTGCGCTGCATCACCCCCGACCGCTTGCGCTATCCGGATTGAACGTTTTTGCCTTCGCCTCGCGCGCGATCGCGCGTGCGCGCATCCATCGGTTTTCGAAAAAAGCCTTCACTCCTTCACCCACCTCCCGGAATTTATTCACGCAGAGTGCGTTAGGGGTGAAGGCTTTTGTTTTTTCCTTCACCGTCTCCTTCACCTTCTTTCGCTCCATCGTCATTGTGCACTATCTCCTTTTCGCAGCATGCGGGGCAGTACCCGTGAAGCTCGGTGCCGAAGGTGAACCTTTTCGGCAATAAAGCCTTCACCCGTAACGGTTTGTGGGTGAGTGAGATAGAAGGGATGGTGAAGGGGTGAAGGCGAAAAACAAAAACGAGCTGATGCGCGCGCGTAACGCGTGCGCGAGATTTCGCATGAGTTCACTCTCTCTTCGCAAGTGCGTTTCGGCGCGTTGCGATGCTCGCGTTCGTCGTCGCGTCACCCGACAAAAAAGCGAGACGCTCGTCGTGATGTCCCGCGTTTCGATGGAAAGGTCTCCTTGTTTTTCCCGTTTGCTCCCTCATCTTTCATCCCCCTATTCTTTCTCTTCCATGCAAATTCTTCTTTCACCGGCCAAACAGATGCAGTCCGTCGACGCAGTGACTTCGCCGTCGCAGAGCATCCCGCGCTTCCAAAGCGAGGCGCTCGACATCGCCACCCAATTGAGCCGGCGCAGCGGCGAAGA
>ERZ1674149.550-NODE-552-length-9603-cov-8.491098_pt1 | contig 9603 bp, 4 predicted proteins | sample MGYA00581311_ERZ1674149 | MGnify/ENA primary metagenome ERZ1674149 (study PRJEB41354, sample SAMEA4873312) | human saliva metagenome | biome: human-associated habitat [ENVO:00009003]; feature: mouth environment [ENVO:08000002]; material: saliva material...
ACACAGGGTTTCACAGAGACATTAAGTCAACCGATAACACAGAACCTTACAGCCATCTTTAGCTGAAACGTTCTGTGATATCTGTATGCCGGAGGCGTTCTGTGGGCTCGAAACAGTGCGCAAATGGGGTCTGTTAAATCTGTGAGTTCTGTGAGAAAAAAGAAATACCCTCCGTGAGAGAAAGAAATATCCTCCTTGAGAAAAAAGAATATCCTCTGCGAGAGAAAGAACTCCCTAAGGAATCGTGATGTAAAGAAATAAAAAGTCCAAAGGCATACTTAAAAAATCAGCCCGCCCCTCCCTCGATTCAAGAACATGCCCTTCTCGATTTGAGAACATGCCCTTCAAGACCCAAGAACACGCCCTTCTTGATGCTTGACAAGGCTCTTCTTCAACGCTGTTTGTAACCGTTTGATACTGTGATAGATATAAACACGATTTCTTAATATAAACTGTCCTGGTATTTACTAAACTAAATTCGGAACTTTGTCATACTTTTTCAATACTATAAAAACGCACTAATACTTACAAGACTACGAATTTTACTAATTGCACCAATGGTGAACACATACAGAGACGATACACTCGATAGGGGTGGAGGGGACCTCCCCCGACCCCTCCGAAGGAGGGGAGTGTATTTGAAAGACTACGAATTTCACTAATTGCACCAATGGTGAACACATATAGAAACGATACACTCGATAGGGGTGGACGGGACTGATTATTTGACAAGGAGGAGGGGACTATATATGAAAAACTACGAATGTCACTAATTGCACCAATGGTGGATAGAGATGAAGGCGATGCAGCTGAAAAAAGGAGATGGGACCATTTTTTTCATCATTGAGCAGGGAATTATAACAGAAAAGGGATGATTTTTCATTAAAAAAGCTTAACTTTGTGGGTAGTATAACTAAGCAAAGTAAAAGTTACTCTACCAATAATTATCATTGCAATGCCAGTAAACAAGAATGCCTATTTGCGCTATCAAATCTTGGATCAGTGTTTCAGTAATAAGCATCGGAGGTTTAATATAGATGATTTAGTCGACTTTGTCAGCGAGAAGTTGGGCTATAACATCAGTCTGCGACAGATACGGGAGGATATTGCCAACCTGCGTTTAAGTCCTTATCATGCACCGATCCGCGCACGGCAATACGATGGAAAGAAGTGTTATTACCATTATTCTGACCCTGACTACTCTATCTTTAATAACGAGCTGACCACAGAGGAGGTGGCTAACCTCCGTTCAACGATCGATATGCTCAGCCGTTATCGTGGCATACCAACCAACGCTTGGCTGGAAGAGGTTATCTCTAACTTGGAATATCGCTTCGGTGTTAAAGCCAATTCCGAGAACCTTATCGCCTTTGAACAGAATGATATGCTCAAAGGGTTAGAGCATCTGGCAGGAATCATCGACGCTACGATTAATCATCAGACGCTCGAGATAGCTTATCAATCCTACTGGGGTGAGAAACGGAACATCGTGGTCTATCCCTATTATGTCAAGCAATACAATGGTCGTTGGTTCCTCTTTGGGCTGAATGATGAGAAGGGGAGGATAGAAAGCTACGCCTTAGACCGTATCGAAAGCTACGCCAGTGGCGCTAAACCCTTCGTTGAGAACGTCACTACCGATTTCACATCTTACTTCGATGACGTCATCGGTGTGTCGGTTCCATACGGTGATGTAGCCACCGAAGAGGTCGTCTTGCGGTTCTCGCCCCAGCGTTTCCCATACGTCCTTTCGAAGCCCATTCACTCCTCACAGCGTGTGTTGCACGAGCCCAACACAGTCAGTATCCATGTGAAACCCAACCGTGAACTGTCCCAACAAATCCTCTCCTTCATCCCCGATGTTGAGGTGCTCTCTCCCGAATGGTTACGCAACGAGATAAGAGACAAGCTAAAAGATAATCTGCAGAAATATCTATCAATGCACGAAGACTGCACAGATAATCATTAACTTTGCAGCAAATAAGAAATAAAAGAACAAATATATATGACAGAACAAGAATTAGCTAATGTGATATGGGACATCAAAGAGGTTATTCGTAACTACTATGATGATTCTGAGGTGGAGGATGTTATCTTACCTTTCACCCTGCTCCGAAGACTTGATTGTGTGCTTGAGGATAAGTATGAGACGATACTCAACACGCTAAACGACACCCCAGAGGAGATGAGAAAGTATAAGTTACAGTCGTTGATGAGGCAGAATGGACTTACTTTCTTTAATATGTCAGGCCTTTCACTGAAGAAGTTACTTAACTCTCCCGACCAGATTGGCGATGCCTTTAAGACCTATATAGAGGGTTTTACATCCAATGTGAAGGACATCCTTGCTAACTTTGTACACGAAGATGGCGACAGTGGCATTGTCGACCTATCGAAGATATACGCCCGTCTTGAGCGTGGCAATAAGCTCTTTGCCGTTGTCCTTCAGTTTGTTGAGAAAGCCGACTTGCATCCGGACAGGGTGAGTAATGCCATGATGGGAACAATCTTCGAGATTGTTATCCGTCGTTCGAAGGAGTCGACGAACACGAAGGCTGGACAGTTCTATACGCCACGTGAGATTGTTAAACTCTTGGTGGCACTAACCATGTCGGGGAAGGAAGAAGAGCTGTTTGTCCCTGGTAGGGCATTCACCATTTATGATCCCTGTTGTGGTACGGGTGGTATGCTCACCGTAGGGCGCGAGCATCTGCAAGAGATGGCACAGAACAAGCACCTACAAGTGTTCCTTTATGGACAGGAACTTAGCCAGAAGACATACGCTATCTGTAAGGCCGACCTACTCATGAAAGGCGACGACCAGAACCTTGATCAGCAACTCTATCAGGGCGACACCTTGGCTGATGACAAGCTCTTTGGTAAGCATTTTAACTTTATGTTGGCTAACCCTCCCTTTGGTGTAGACTGGGGTAAGGACACAAAGGTAAAGAGTATCGTGATGCAAGACAACCGTCCTGGCGGACGTTTCGAGGCGGGACTGCCTTCTACGTCGGATGGTTCACTGCTCTTCCTGCAGCACATGATCGCTAAGATGGATAGTGAAGCAGGGTCGCGCATAGGCATTGTTCTCAATGGATCGCCCCTCTTCAATGGTGATGCAGGGACAGGATGGAGCAATATCCGTAAGATGTTGCTCGACCGTAACTTGCTCGATGCTATCATAGCCCTGCCTAAGAATCTCTTCTATGGAACTGATATTACCACCTATCTGTGGATACTTGATAATAAACGACCAGCAGAACGCTATCGCAAAGTGCTCTTTGTTGATGCTGCCCATAGCGAGTTTACCACCTTACTTCAGAAGAACTTAGGTAAGAAACGATTTGAGATAAGCGAGGAGGGAACGCACGACATCATTAGCATCTATAAGGCTTACGAGCCTTGCTGTCGTGACATTGTCTACGACAAGACAGGCGAGACGGAACACTTAGAGATTGCGAAGCTCATGGACTACGATGACTTCCTTTATACCAACGTGGCAGTACGACGTCCGTTGCGCCTGTGGTTTAGTAATATCCGTGCTACGTATGAGGCTTTATGCAGTAACGATGACTTTAAGGCAGACGACAAGAAGAACCTCATCTTGCAAGAGGTGGCAGCGATAGACGGTGTGGACGAGCAGCGTAGCGACCACGAGTTCTTTGTGTTCTTGAAAGAGAATCACGTGAAGACTATCAAGGCACAGAAGAAACAGTTGCGTGATGTGTTCGGCAGAGTAGCAGAGGATGCCCCCGAAGTGTTCGACGACCCTATTAAGAACAGTGGTGAGCGGGTTGCTGATACCAATCTGAACGATACCGAGAAGATACCAATGAAGGAAGATATCGACGACTACTTCCGTCGTGAGGTGCTACCTTTTGCGCCCGATGCGTGGATGGAGCGTGATAAAGACAAGGTAGGTTGTGAGTTCCCTTTCACCCGACTTTTCTATAAGTATCGTCCTTTGCGCAGTAGCGAAGAAATCCTTTCCGAATTAGCAGCATTAGACAGTGCACTCAACAACGAACTCTCACAGCTAAAGGAGGACTAAGACGTATGAAGAAATACGATGAGTATAAGGATAGTGGAGTGGCATGGATAGGGGAAGTGCCGAAGCATTGGGAGGTGATAAAACTAAAGTATAAATATCATTTTCAAACTGGTGCAACTCCAAATACAGGTAAGAAGGAGAACTTTGAAGGTGATTTGAGATGGGCAAATATATCTGATTTAAATGGTTCTGTAGTCTATGATACGACAAAGCATATAAATAAAGAGGCTGCTTCAAAATGTAGTATGAATATTTCTCCAAAAGGAAGTTTAATGTATTCTTTCAAATTGTCTGTAGGAACAGTTGCTTTTTGTGGAGAAGACATGTATACAAATGAGGCTATTGCAAGTTTTATCCCTCAAAAGAATGACTTGAAATATCTTTTCTATTGTGCACCAATATTTATCATTCATAACGCAAATAGAAATATTTATAATGCACCTTTACTTAATCAAGAACTTATAAAGAATGCATTGATTTGTCTGCCTTCATTGAATGAGCAAACAGTCATTGCAGCCTACCTTGATACACACTGTGCAAAGATAGATAATCTCATTTCTATTCAACAGAAGCGTATTGCGCTACTCCAAGAACTGAAACAGAGTGTTATCACTCATGCTGTAACGAAAGGACTGAACCCTAATGTCGAAATGAAACAGTCGGGAGTTGAGTGGATAGGAGATGTGCCTAAGCATTGGGAGGTGATGCCTTTAAAGTTTACAGGTACGTTTGGTAATGGCTTGACATATTCTCCTAAGGATGTTGTAGATAATGGTATCTTGGTATTACGTTCATCTAATATTCAGAATTCCTCCTTATCCTTTGAGGATAATGTCTATGTTAGTAAAGTTTCAAGAGATTTATTGGTGAAAAAGGGTGATATAATAATCTGTTCGAGGAATGGTAGTGCAGCATTAGTAGGCAAGTCTGCTTTTGTTGATAAAGAACTTAATGCGACATTTGGAGCTTTTATGATGAGATATATTCCTAATATTGAAAAGAAGTATGGATTCTATCTCTTTCAAACAGCAATAGGTCAATACAAGGGCTATTTCTCTACAACAACCATCAATCAGTTAACAAAAACTACTATTGATGAGATTAAAGTTCCTTTAGCAATGGCAGAAGAGCAAGCCGTTATCGCCTCTTACCTCGACCACAAATGTGCTACCATAGATACCTCTATCTCCAACGCCCAACACCAAATAGAGCTTCTACAAGAGTATAAGCAGAGCTTGATTACGGAGGTGGTTACGGGCAAAAGGAAGGTAACTGATAACTGACAACAGGCTGAGTATGAACCAAACAGGGGCTTACCACGTAATGTGCAAAGCCCTTGGAAAGGGTTTAAGGACAGTTCTATGGGCTGAAACTTGAGTTTCACTTGACTGAAACTCTAATATCAGTAGACTGAAACTTGAGTTTCATAAGTATGAAACTGTCAGAAGGGTGGACCTTTGCCTAATGACAGTAGAACTGTAGCAGACGTTATATACACAAGAAAGAGAAACGGAACATTGACAATAAACAACAACAAAATATGCTAAATCCTTTAAGCGAAACAACCTTTGAGGCGCATATTGCAAACTATCTTGCAAATAGCGACCTATACAATCAGCGCAGTAGTGCACAGTTTGACATCGAACGCTTGTGCGATGCCGAGATGTTAGAACAGTTCTTACGAGCACAACCTATAGTATGGCAGAAGCTGTCGCAACATTTTGCGGGGCGAGAGACAGAGACGGTTATCCGTGAGTATAACAAACGATTAGACCGTGGAGAGAGTATCTTGAACATCATGCGCAAGGGCTTCACGGTGAGTGGGGCTAAGGTGAAGTTCTGCCAGTTTAAGCCTACGTTGGAAGGCGAAGGAACAGAGAACTATAGACTCTATCGTGCCAATCGGTTTAGTGTGGTGCGCCAGATGCGCTACTCCATGGGAGCTGACAGTGGTAACGAACTGGACTTGTGTATTCTGTTGAATGGTATACCCCTCTTCACCTTCGAACTAAAGAATGAAGGAACGGGGCAGAACTACACGCACGGTATAGCCCAGTATCGCACGCAACGCAATGCCGAGAACCGAATGTTAAGAAACTGTCTGGTGCACTTCGTAATGGATAACCAGTATGTCTTCATGACTACCAAGCTGAACGGAGAGGGAACAACCTTCCTGCCTTTCAACCGTGAGACAGTGAATCCGACGATAGAAGGCGACTATCCAACAGCTTATATGTGGAGAGACATTCTGCAAGCCGACTCCCTGCTCGACCTACTGTTACACTTCATCAAACGCTATGATGAAAGTTATGAAGACCGCAACACAAAGGAGATGAAGAGGCGCACGGTGGTAATCTTCCCACGTTATCATCAACTAAGAGCTGTACACAAACTGCGTCGGTTGGTTGAAGAAGAGGGAGTAGGACATAACTACCTCATACAACACTCGGCAGGAAGTGGAAAGACGAAGACCATGGCATGGCTGGCACATCAGTTTACGAACATGATAGATGCAAATGGTGCGGCAGTCTTTGATAGTATCATCATGGTGACCGACCGCATTGTGCTAAACCGTAATATGGCAGAAGACGTTGTCAACTTCGAGACAACGCTTGGTACGGTGATGGATATTCGTAAGCGTTCTAAAACCTTGGCTGATGCACTGAATGGTAAGAACAGAATCATTATCTCTACAGTGCAAAAGTTTGCATACGCCTTAGACTATCTGAAGCATGAACAGCAGAAGCGGTATGCCGTCATCATTGACGAGGCTCACACGGCAGTAGGCAATGAGGCAGCAAAGGACTTAGTAAATGCACTCTCGACGCAGGAAGACTTAGCCCAGATAGAAGACTATAATCCAGACGACTATGAAAGTCCGTTGGATGCGTTGATGGCACAGCAGCAGAACTACCGTAAGATGATGAAGCACATCTCTTATTTTGCTTTCACCGCAACGCCAAAGGATAAGACCTACGCCCTATATGGTAAGGATGGGAAGGAAGCTCACGACCTTTACTCTATGAAACAAGCCATCGACGAAAAGTTTATTCTTGACGTCACACAGAACTACATCAGCTATAAAACGATGTTTGAGTTGATAGAGAAAGACCCCGACAAGGATGCTGAAGTACAGTTTGAGAAGAAGAAGGCATTGAAGGTGATAGCTGCGATGTTGGGGAAAGATATGTATATCAAGTCGCGCAAGGCAAGTATGATGGTCGACCAGTTCATGAAGTTCACCATCAATAAGATAAACCATCAGGCAAAGGCAATGGTGGTGTGCGATTCACGACAGTCAGCTGCCGACTACAAACAGATTATCGATAGGATTATCGCAGAGGAATACAAAGGAGAGATAAAAACCCTTGTGGCTTTCTCGGGAGAGGTGACCGACAGCAGCGGTAAGAAATGTACAGAAGCCAACATGAATGATGATGGTGTGACAGACAATGCCATTGCAGAGAAGTTCAAGGAAGACGATTATAAGATATTGATAGTGGCAGAGAAGTTCCAGACAGGCTTCGATCAGAAGTTACTGCACACAATGTTTGTTGATCGCTCGTTGGGTGGCATACAATGTATACAGACGCTCTCACGCCTTAATCGTACTTATTGGCCTTATAAAGAAGACACGCTGGTAGTAGATTTCCGTAATGATACAGAGTCGGTTCGTAAGGCATTCAATCAGTATTATACCGTTACAACACTGAGCGGAGAAGTCGACCCACAACGTGTCTACACGATGAAAGAAGATGTAGAGCAATGGAATCTGTTCAGTGAAGAGGAGGTAAATGAGGTATGCGAACGACTGATAGACCCAAAGAAGGTGTCAAGTGTGCCGTCAATTCTGTTAGACATTGTGAGAGAGAGGGTAGCCCCTTTAACTGATGAAGAGAAAGACAGGTATCGTAAGTTGGTTAATCGGTTTGTAAGACAATATGGCTTCTTAGCACAAGTTATCGACTTCACCGACCCCGACTTGGAGAAATTCTATGTGTTCTGTAAGGTGTTCTATAAGTATTTGCCTTATACGAAAGAGACGCTACCAATGGAGTTAGCGAGCATGATAGACCTTGACAAACTACGCATACAGCTCTCCTACGAAGGAAGCATAAAGTTAGAGGATGAGCCAACAGAACTAAAATCAAGCCGTATTGGTGAAGTGGGATTGAAGCAAGAGGACGAGAAGAAGACCATTGCAGAGATACTCAATATGGTGAATAGTCCGTTTGTGGGTATTCTGAATGAGAATGATAAAATCATCAAACAGATATTGGAAGAGCTGATGAGAAACCCAGAGCTTGCCGATGCTATCCGTGCCAATAACTCTCGAGATGTGTTGGTGAATATCTGTAGACAGAAGTTTGATGATACCATCGTAGACCAGATAGAGAAGTATTTCCACCTTAAGGAATTACTTGAGAAGGAGAAAGGTCTTGAACAGATGTTGATTAATAAGATTCTGGATAATCTGGGTTTACAGATATCAGCATCAAGAAACCTTATCTATGATGAGGCTGTGCTGAAGGATAAGATAATAGCAATGATGCAACCAGAGTTTGTGGGTGTCTGCAAGAAGATGAGAGCATTACCAGAGATTGTGGATTGTTTCTTCTTTGTACTGAACACGGTAAGTCTACCTAAGTTAGACGGTATCAACGACCTACTAAAGGAAGGACTAAACAATATCTTTACTGACCCTCATCCAAATGCAGTCATGAGGTATTCTCTCTTTAACTCGTTAGTTCAGAAGTATGAATCTTACTTAAAGAAACTATACTATCTGATAAATGATGATGAGATAGAAGGACAAGGTGGAAGAGACGCCATGTTGGCAGATGCTGTACATGCCTTTAGGTGTCTATGGAAACTGAAATACGCTACAGATGAAGATGGGAAGAAGTTCTCTTCTTATTTGCAGATGTTGAGAGATTGGCGTAACAATGAAGCGCATAATGCACCTGTCAATACAGCAGCAGATGTCGATGCTGCAATAAAAGTTGTTGTGGCACTGTATCTCTATGTGACAGCATTCTCCATCACCGACCTTGAGAGTGCTGGTCATGACATGGAAGCAAGAAGAGATTGTCCGCTTTATGAGTTGCCAGAGAACGACGCTGTTAGCTATAGTCGGGTTGCAGAAGACGGCCCAGATGATAAGTAGGCATTGACGCTGATATGATGTCTTCTTTCTGAACTGTTGCAAAGAGCGCAACAGTTCAGGAAGAAGATGATTGACAGTAGGCTGCAGAAGGACGAAGAATAATCTTTCTGTCATACTTATTATTCCTTCTGAATGATTAAGTTGTTAGTTCGTAGTGGATTGGAAGACAAAGTTAAAATGACAGCAAACGAAGGGAGAAATAAAGTTGGAGGATGGAGAGTTGTTGTGATGTAAGTTTAGAGCAAAGGCTTTCCCTCTATTTTATAGATATATAAAGGAAAGAGCCTGCAATCTAACACCTATGGAACTTAATTCTCTTGTGTTAATTTTACGACCTTCTGAATGGTTATTAAAAAATAAAATCTTATATTTGCAATAGTAAAAG
>ERZ1674149.564-NODE-566-length-9449-cov-11.725676_pt1 | contig 9449 bp, 8 predicted proteins | sample MGYA00581311_ERZ1674149 | MGnify/ENA primary metagenome ERZ1674149 (study PRJEB41354, sample SAMEA4873312) | human saliva metagenome | biome: human-associated habitat [ENVO:00009003]; feature: mouth environment [ENVO:08000002]; material: saliva material...
CGCGAAAAATAGATGTTTAACCTTGTAGATTCTACCAAAAATGGGGCTTGTACCAGGGATTGACAGAGCCGGAGGGTTACTTCACAAACTGTGAAATTGCAACGAAAAAGTGACTGTGACCAGTCGCATTGCGACCGTGTTTCTGACGGGGACGACACAGGGCCGCACTCCCACCCTGGAGTGCGGCCCCTCGTCTGATTGTCGGTAACGCAACGCTACTGACGCCTGTCGTATTTGCCTGTCCCTCGTCCGCCGTCGCGAACGAAGGGCGCCGTCCTATCAGCGCGGATACCAGACGTAATCGGGGATGTCGTTTCTTGGATCATCGAAGTCCATGCCGCTCAGAGTTACGGGATCATTCTCATTGTTAAGAGTGAACGCAGTCACGACTGTCTTCGTATCACCGGGTTCCACGACGGAGTAGATCGACCAGAAGTCATATCCCCTCGGCGCGTTGCCGTAGCGGTAATCAGCACTGGACAGGATGTCTCCGTTTTGTTTCGCATCGGGCAGGGCAAGTGGAATCGTGACGTCCCTCGACCCATTGTTGGAAATCGAGTAGGTGATGACGACAGTGGGTTTACCGTCTTCGTCGAGTGGACCTATTTCGATGTTGGTGCTTTCGACGCGGACGGTACCGTGGTTGAGGTCAGCCTTGTAGCCGTTTCCGCCAAAAAGAGATCCGGAGTCCACAAGCTTCCAGATGACCACGCCTGCGACTAGGAGGAGGACGACCGCGATGGCACCAACGATGAGGGGAATAGACTTGGCTCCCTGCCGGGAAGCGCGCATCGGGAGCACGCCGCCCTGGTTGTACCCCTGGCCATACACCGGCTGGGCGCCGTACCCACCGTAGCCCTGCTGGGGAGCACCATAGGTACCCTGCGTGCCCTGGGGGTTCGTCTGGGGCGCAGCGCCCTGGTAATAGCCCTGGCTGTATGCCTGCTGCGACTGGGCATCATACCCACCGTAGCCCTGCTGTCCTTGGGGGTATGAGCCCCAGCCGTTTGCACTCTGCGGAACGTTCGGATTCGTCATCATGACTCCCTTGCGAGACTCGCGCTCGTCGCGCGACATTTACTCTGTAGCCTAGCAAATTCCGGGTGCGCCAGGATGTCGTTTCCAGCAATCAATGGTTCGCAATTTTGCCATATGGTCGCACGGGTGTGCGTAGAACCAGCGGGACCAGTCATGATCCGTAGGTCTCGTCGTCACTGTGGTTTGTCTTCGTGAAGGTGATGGGCGCGGTAGTATCGCCGTTCCAAAGAACTTGGGGCCGCTCTCCAGGAGGAGAGCAGCCCCAAGTGTGGTCACGCTGCGATGGCCGAAAGTATGTCCGCTACATGGTGGGTACCTTCGCGCTCATCCCAGGGGACGATCAGACGAATCACGGCTGCCACGTCCAGTCGGGGATGCTGGCACGGAAATCGTCGAAGTCGAGCGTCGTGAAGACAACCGGATCACTGTCGTTGGGGAACTTGTAGGCCCAGGTGAAGGTCTTTGTCTGACCGGCCGGAACAGTCACGAATGAGTACCTTTCGACACCAGCCGGCTCCTTGCCGCGTTCGAAGTACGTCTTCTGCATATCGATGCCCTTCTGCTTGGGGTCGGGCGTGTAGAAAGTGGCAGACACTTCATCGCTGGAGTTGTTCGTCATCTGGTACGTCACGAGGATGGTGTTGGCACCATCTTCGTCGACGGGTCCTTTTTCGATCTTGGTGATCTCAGTGTGCACACCAATCTTGAAGTCGACGGAGTAGCTGCCGTTCGCGTGGTAGCTACCAGTGTTTGAGGTTCCGGTCGGAGCACCCGAAGATGTGGGGGTCGGGCCGTTCGACGCAGAATTCGAAGCCGTAGGGGTCGGGCCGTTCGACGCAGAATTCGAAGCCGTAGGGGTCGGGTCCTTCGTCGGATCCGGCTTTGGTTCATCCTTGTCACCCAGGAAGATCACGGCGGCGACAGCGATGAGAGCCAGAACGACGACGCCGGCGATGGCAGCGACGATGATCGGGAGTTTCGACTTCTTCTCAGGGGGCTGAGGAGCGCCACTACCGTATTCACCGGGGAACTGCTGGGTCTGATCCCCATAACCAGCCGGAAACTGCTGGGTCTGATCCCCATAACCAGCCGAGAACTGCTGGGTCTGATCCCCATAACCAGCCGAGAACTGCTGGGTCTGCGCGTTGGCAGCGTTAGGGTCACCCTGGCCGTAGGGCTGCGTTGGATCGGGTTGGCCGCCCTGGTCATTTCCCGGGTTCCAGGAATCCTGGCCCTCGGGAGCGTAAGGGTTACTCATTATGACTCCTCATAGAAAACGCACTGTTGTGCGGGATGGTATCTGGAAGCGTAGCAAAACAAGATCGAAATGTGGAGTGGTTGTGACATTATTTGACCGGTCAAGAAGATGATGAGCCTTCACCCGTTCCTCTGTCTCGCCTCGCGTCGAGCGTCGCTCGTTGGTCATGAGAAGGCAACGAAGACGCGTTCGTGAAGGTCAGAGGGAAGGCGCGCGATCAGGACGGTTGGACGACGATGTTCGGGAAGTCGTAGTAGTGTTCGCCTTCGGAAAGTTCCGTGGCGAAAACAACTGGCTCGCCGACCTTTAGGTACTTGTAGCCGACCACGATCGTCGTGGTGTCGCCAGGCCTGATCATGTCATCGTTCATTTCCGAGACGATGTCGGGGTGCTCGTTGGGGTCGAGGTTAGCTAGATCGAGGTCGATTCCGTTTTGGAACAGTCGTGGAATATGGAGCATGACAAATTCAGGGTCGTCGGTATTGTTGGTCATTGTCAGGGTGACCAACAGGGTGTCCGCCCCGTCTTGATCGACGGGTCCACGTGTGAGTGAGGTCGACTCAATATGGAACTTACCATCCAGTACGTCAGCTGAGTAGTGGTCCGCCTGAATTGTCTTCTCTTCCCATGGCTCGCTTGACGACCCTAAATTACCGCCAGGTCGATTCATCAGGACCCCAACACCAATTCCCACGGCAAGGGCGAGCACGAGGGGGATGATCAAGACGACGGCCAGGATGGAGTTTTTTCGTCCCTGCCGAGGAGCACTCGGATTGGTGACTGGATAGCTCACGTTGTTTCCTTCGTTGTTGCACTGGATTGCCGGATCAGTACGGGTGCCAGACCCACGTTTCGTTGTCTGCTTCCTCATTCTCGTCGTCGGGCGAGGCCTGCCACAGTGGTGCGTTCGGGTCCTCCTTCATGGTGTACCACCGCTCGAAGGTGACTGGTTCGCCAGGGTATGCGTATCTGTATGCATACGTCAAGGTCATCGTTTCACCGGACTCGATCTCGTATTTCCAATCGTTCACTCCCTCGGGTTCCTGATCCGATTCGAACTCTGCATCGGGAAGCTCCGTCCCCTTCTGGATTAATTTGGGAAGAGCGAGTCGGACACGCTGCGTGATCGCGGTGTTGTTGACGAGAGTGTAGGTCACGAGGAGGGTTTCTGAGCCTTTTTTATCGACTGGTCCCTGCTTGATTGTCGTCGTCGTGATAGTGAACTTTCCGTCGAGGTACTGAGTCGAGTATTGATCGCCGTTGCCGGTTGCCAGGGGTGTCGGCGTGGTCGAGGACGGGTGAGTGCCGTCGGCAAGGAGTCCTCCGGGACCGAACGTCGCGAAACCGCAGGAGACGAGCAAGGCGACGACTACAACGGCGACGATGGCACTGACTGCGCGCTTCAGTTGAGTCGTCTCAGAGTCATTGGACGAGGCCGGGGCGATCCACCCGGACCCGGACTGTTCGGGTTTAAAAGCCGCCGCCTGGCGGCCGCGACCGCGTCCTTGGGGCATGCTATCGGCCTGCGTCGGCTTACTGGTGTCGTCACCCACGCGTGCCCCGCTCGTGCGCTGCACTGGCGGACCGTAGGGATTCGTCATCGTTACTCCTCGTCCTCGGACTACAGATTGAAGACTAACAAAACCTGACCAATATGGCTAAATACGTTGAGGACACTGCCCCTGGGTGCCTAACCGTAGTCCTCGCGAGGACCTCGTCCCCTCACGACGTAGGGTCCCTTCTTCCACGAGGGCGCGACAGGACCGAGGATGATGACCTGTTCGACGACGCCGGCGCCGACTTCCTCGGCGATACGCCGCTCGATGGTGGGAAGCAGTAGCTGGAGCTGTTTGGCCCAACCGGTTGTTTCAGCGCGCACGACGAGCTTGTGGCCTTCGAAGGTTTCGACATGCGTATGATCGGCGTTATAGGGTCCCACGATGTCTCGCCATTTCGCCATGACGGAACCCATTTTGGTGGGTGTATCCCACGATCGAGCGCTGATGGTACGCGCGAGGATCGCTCCCAGCGAGTTGGCCCGCTGGTAGCGTGGGCGCATGGCGGCCATGCCGGGGGAGCGGCTCCATGAGGTACCGGTGTCCTCGAGGGCTTGGCGCAGCGCCGTGAGGTCCCCGTCGGGGTCCTCGTCAGTGGATGAGGCCGGGGTCGGTCCTGCGTAGCGACGATAGGCAGTGGATCGCGTGGCTGCGCGCTCCTGAGCGTCGTGTGAGTCTCCTGCGAGGCGACCGAGTCCGTCGATTTCGATGGCCGTATATTCGCTGGATCCGTCGAGGCTGCGCCTGGGGCGCGTCTCGTCGAGACCCCACGAGGGTAGGGTAGAGCGAATGAAACCGTGGTTGCGGGCGACGCGTTGGGCGCGTTCGAGGGCACGGACAGCGAACTCGTCGGCGTCGGCGTCCTCGCCTGGTGGTCGAGAATAGACGTCCTCATTGTCGGGGCGCCCGGCGCCGGCGGGTGTTAGCGACGCGACGGGCGTATTGTTGCGTTCACTCATGGTCCGCCTCGTCAATGAAAGTGCCGCGTTTCGGGTCGAGGCGCACGTGGAGGACATGGTGGTCGAGGGAAGGCGGCAGGTCTTCGGCGACCGCGCAGGTGACGATGATCTGTTCGGCCTTGGAGGTCAGGGCGGCCAGTCCCGCCCGGCGCGAGGAGTCTAGCTCGGCGAAGACGTCGTCGAGGATGAGGATTGGGGTGTCGCCGTCCTCGCCGAGGAGTTCGAAGGCCCCGAGGCGCAAGGCGAGGGCCACGGACCAGGATTCACCATGGGAGGCGTATCCCTTGACGGGCATCGCACCGAGGCCGAGGGTGAGATCGTCTCGATGGGCACCCACCAGGTTGATGCCACGCTCGGTTTCCTTTTCGCGTACGGCCCTCAACGCGGCGTGCATGCGCTGCGTCTGTGCATCCACGTCGGTGAGGTCGGAGCTGGCGGGGCGCTCGGGATCGGTGCCGATGACGCGGTCGACAGAAGCATCGAAAGCGAGGCGCAAACGACGAGGCGAGTCGGCGACGTCGTCATAGGAGCGCGCTGCCGGCTCCATCAGTGATTGAGCGATGGTCGCGCGCGTGGCCGTGATGCGGGCGGAGAGCGCGGCAAATTGCTGGTCCCACACCTCCAGCGTTGACAGGTCGGGGGAGAGGCCGCGCCGGATCGAGGCCTGGGCGGCCTTCATGAGGGCCGCGCGCTGTCGGGCGACGCGGTCGAAATCCGCTCGAGTGGACGCGTGAATGGGAAACAGCTGCGTGGCCAGATCGTCCAGGAAAGAACGGCGCACCGACGGGTCGCCGCGCACGAGGGAGAGGTCCTCGGGGGCGAACACGACGGTGCGCACGATGCCCAGGATCTCGCGGGGCCTCACCTGCGCGCGGTTGATGCGCGCCCGGTTTGCTTTGCCGCGCACGATCTCCAGCTCGATGACCTGCTCGCGGCCCGAGGTCACGACCCGCGCGCGGATGACGGCGCCGCCCGGGGCGGCCTCGGCCTCGTCGAGGGGGATACGCACGAGAGCGCCCTCCGCGCCGATCCTATGCGACGAAAACGTAGACAGGTAGGCGAGCGCCTCGACGAGGTTCGTCTTGCCCTGGCCGTTCGCGCCCACCAGGACCGTGGGTCCCGCGGGCAGCTCGACGACCCCGTGCTTCCAGGAGCGGAAGTCGTCGAGGGCCAGGTGGGAGACGCGCACGTCAGATGCCGAAGCGGATGGGCATCAGCAGGTAGCGGAACTGCGTGACCTCGCCCTCGTCGGCCTTCTTCTGGCCGGTGATGACGGCCGGCTTCGTGGGGTGCGTGAAGCCGAAGCGCACGTAGTCGGTGTCCAGGACCTGCAGGCCGTCGATGAGGAACTGCGGGTTGAACGCGGTGGAGATGTCGTCGCCGTGCAGGGTCGCCTCGATGGCTTCGGAGGCCTGGGCGTTGTCGCCCTGGCCGGCCTCGAGGACCAGCTGGCCGTCGGTGAAGGCCAGGCGCACGGAGGTCTTGCGCTCGGCGACCAGCGACATACGCTTGACGGCCTCGAGCAGTGCGTGGCGATCGACGACGGCCTGGATCGGCGTCGTTTCGGGGAAGAGGCGACGCACGGCGGGGTAGTCGCCGTCCATGAGGGTCGAGGTGGTGCGCCGTCCCTGGGCAGTGAAGCCGATGAGGGACGAGGCGCCGGGCTGAGATTCGCTGGACAGGCCGACCTCGACCTTGGCACCCGAGGTCATGGACTTGGCGACGTCCTGAAGGATGCGGGCCTTGACAAGGGCGACCTCTTCGATAGCAGTATCGGCGGGTTCCCAGTCAAGTTCGCGCATGGCCAGACGGTAGCGGTCGGTTGCCAGCAACGTAATGGCAGGGCCGTTGATTTCGATGCGGACACCTGTCAGCAGGGGCAGGGTGTCGTCGCGCGACGCGGCAATCGACACCTGAGAGACCGCCTGTGAGAGCGTGGAGGAATCGATCGCGCCGATGCCCGTCGGCTGAGCGGGCAGCAGTGGATATTCGTCGAGCGGCATGACGGCGAGCGTGAAATGTGAGGAGCCACACACCAGGGTGACTTTCTGCCCGTCAAGCTCGACGGACACAGGCTTGGAGGGCAGCGACTTAGAAATATCTGCCAGGAGGCGACCGGAGACCAGGACCTCGCCGGCTTCGTCAACGGTGGCGGGGATTTGTGAATTAGCGGAGACCTCGTAGTCGAAAGAGGACAGGGTCAGCTCGTCGCCCTCAGCCTTGATGCGTACGCCAGCCAGAATCGGTGACGCCGGGCGCACGGGGAGCGCTCGTGCGGTCCACGACACGGCTTCGGCCAGAACATCGCGGGCGACGGTGAACTTCATTGCTGCCTCCAAAACACATAACGGAACGAACACTACTTTACCCACAAGTGTGCCCATGTGGGGTACGACTTAGGCGCGGAACTCGTCTTCGCCGTGGCGCTAACGCGGCGTTGTTGTGCGGAGGTTTGTGAAAAAAATTTTGTTATTCGTTCCTCCCTCCATCATAAGGGCTGTGAATTCTGTGAATAACTTGATTTTTCGTTGCTACTTCAAGGAAATTACTGTGCTGTAATTCTGGGACGAAACTGTGGATCGCCCACGTGGACATGTGGACGAATCGAAGGACAAGTTTTCAACATCCACAGATGGCCTCGTTTTCTCCACAGCGATGGACGCGTCGTACACGTGTTGTGCACAGTTCCTGTGGATCCCGCGCGGGCGTCAACTTTTGCCAGCAATCACGCGTATTTTATGACTCTCGCGCCTTCTGTTTGATACGGTTTGTAAGCTCCGACACGTGGTTGAAGGTCTCGCGTTTTTCTTTCATGAGCTTGGAGATCTTCTTGTTCGCGTGCATGACCGTCGTGTGGTCACGTCCGAATGCCTGACCAATCTTGGGTAGTGACAGGTCGGTGAGTTCGCGACACAGGTACATAGCGATCTGGCGTGCTTCGACCACGTTGTGGCTACGCTCGGAGGAACCCATCTGTTCGATGGTCACGCCGAAGTAGACGGCACATTGGCTCATGATGAGGCTGACGGTGATCTCGTTGTCGTCGGGGTTAGATACGAAGTCCTTGAGCATCATCTGCGCGAGATTTAAGTCGATACGTTCCTTATAGAGGGAGGCCCATGCGCCGATGCGCACGAGCGCGCCCTCCAGCTCACGGATGTTGGAGGAAATGCGTGAGGCGACGTACTCGAAGACCTCGGGGGTTACTTCGAGGCCCTCGGCGTCAGCTTTCTTGTGCAGGATCGCGATGCGTGTTTCCAGATCCGGCGGCTGAACGTCCACGAGCAGGCCGGAGGAGAAGCGTGAACGCATGCGGTCCTCGAAACCTGTGAGCTGGGCGGGAGGCAGGTCTGAGGTTAAAACGATCTGCTTGTTGGCGCTGTGCAGCGCGTTGAAGGTGTGGAAGAAACCTTCAACCGTCTGTTCCTTGTTGCCGATGAATTGGATGTCATCGATGAGGAGTATGTCGAGTTCGCGGTAGCGGCGATGGAAGGCTTCGACCTGCGAATTATCTGTCTTGTTCAGGCGAATCGCGTTGATGAACTCGTTGGTGAACTCCTCAGAGTTGACGTAGCGGACCTTCAGGTGAGGCATCATCGACAGTGCGTTATGTCCGATTGCCTGGAGAAGGTGGGTCTTGCCAAGTCCGGAGTCCCCGTAGATAAAGAGGGGATTGAACGCCGTTCCCGGGCTTTCCGATGCCGCTAGTGCAGCGGCGTGCGCGAAACGGTTCGAGGGGCCGATAACGAATGTGTCGAAGGTAAACTTCGGGTTCAAGTGCGTGGGTCCCACGTCCACTGTGGACGCCACGGGGGCGGGTGAGCTGGCCTCTTTTTTCTTTGGGGACGAGGCCGGGGCGTGCGCGGCGGCTGTGGGAGCGGTCGGCTCTTCTTGTTCCTCTTGTGCGGTGACGAGTTCGAGGGAGGGGTCGACCGTGATGGCAATCCTCACGGTGCGCCCCAGGTTAACTGAGAGCGCAGCGGTGAGTTTGGACTGAGCCTTATCTTCGATCCACTGCTTCGTGAAGCCGTTGGGAACGGCCAGGAGAATCGTTCCCTCAATGTCGCCGAGGGGGCGCGCCGAGCGCAGCATCGATGTGGCGACGGGACCCAGCTCGTCTGTGGGGACTGCTTCGAGGGCGGCAGCCCACGCACGTGTGAGGGAATCCGACTCCACGGTAACCTCCGGACAATATAACGGTGAGTTTGGTCACGACATGCTGGTGATGTGCGTGACGCTCGTACATCCCAGCAGTGTAGCCCGCACACATGCTTATGCACAGACTGGGGATGAACCTGTGGAGAACTATCACAGAATCACACCTTTGTAGTTACAAGTGTGGGTCGGCGGCAGGCCGCGGAAAGAAAAATGACACACAGCCTGTGGATAACCGTCGTCGTCCACAACGGTGGACGACATTCTTCAACAGCGATTTGCACAGCTGTGGATACTGTGTGTGACGCGGTGAGTAACCCTCCGCGTTGACTAGCAGCGCCCATCCGCTTAGTCTTGGAACTTGTTTGCGCCCATTTCGGGCGCGTGTCCCCGCTACCGCGCCCAGGTGGGCCGATAGCCCAACCGAAAACGAGTGGGAAACCACTCCCCGCCGAGGAGAATTGCCGTGACCACCAAGCGGAC
>ERZ1674149.565-NODE-567-length-9431-cov-27.710644_pt1 | contig 9431 bp, 7 predicted proteins | sample MGYA00581311_ERZ1674149 | MGnify/ENA primary metagenome ERZ1674149 (study PRJEB41354, sample SAMEA4873312) | human saliva metagenome | biome: human-associated habitat [ENVO:00009003]; feature: mouth environment [ENVO:08000002]; material: saliva material...
CCGCGACCCCCTGCGTGACAGGCAGGTATTCTAACCAGCTGAACTACCACACCGTACTTGGCCGTTTGCCTTTTGATGGTGCAAAGATACATATTTCTCATCACACTACCAAGAGGCTTGTTGTCTCGCAAGGATTCGAACCTTGACAAACAGAACCAAAACCTGTTGTGCTACCATTACACCACGAGACAGCCTAATCACTCGCCCACCCCAGCACCAGCAGGGGCGGAGAATGCGGTGCAAAGATAAGACATTGCCCCCAACTAAGCAAGCAGGCAGCGAAGAAGGCTCTGCCGACTCCCCCACCCCAAAGGGGCACTCCCCCACGGATCGACATAAAAGAACCCGCCCTCGGTGACGCTGTGGTCAGCCGAGGGCGGGCGTTGGATGGTGAGCTTCGCAGGCTCACCTTAGGGAGCTATGAGCGAGGATTACTCAGCGCTCATGAGGACGATACGGTTCCAAACGTTTTCGTTGTAAGGCTGTACCGTGTCACCCTTCCAGTCGATCTTCAGACGATCGCGAGAGATGCCGTACTTCTTGACGAGGATGTCAGCGACAGCTTCTGCACGACGCTTAGAGAGAGCGAGGTTGTAAGCAGGGTTACCAGTCTGGCGGTCAGCATAACCAACGAGCGTGATCGTCTCGGTGTTGCTCTTAGCGTATTCGGCGATGTTGTAGACGTTGACCATCTGGTTCTTGTCGACGACAGCGCTGTTGATACGGAAGTAGATCACGTTACCGATGACCTTAGAGTCAGCTACGGGGACAGCTACGTCAGGGCAGTTGACAGGGCGCTTAGCGAGCTCAGCGTTCTCAGCACGGAGAGCGTTGATCTGGCCGTTGAGGTCAGCGATGAGAGCGGGATCGTTAGGCGTGATAGCTTCGAATTCCTTGCGACCGAGGTGGAAGGTGAGCGAAGCACCAGCCTGAGCGATGAAGCTGGCGTTGCTGAAGTTTTCGCTTGCCGTACCAGCTACACGAGCTTCACCCGCAGAGGGGAGACGCAGGTCGGTAGCCGTGACCTTACCTTCGAGGTTGAAGTCTACGAAGCGAGCGAGGCGGAACTTCAGCTGAAGACCAGCGTCAGCCTGAGGACCGAAGCGGTGGCTGTCATCCTTGACACCAAGGACTTCCGCCTGATGCTTGTAGCCCACGCCAACCCCTACGAAGGGAATGAGGTGGAAGAAGCGATCTTCCTTGTAAGGAGCGAAGTAGTTGATGACGTCAAGCATGAAGTCATACTGAGCGGAGCCGTAGATGACGTCCGTACGGAGGTATGGTGATGTCCCCGTAGCGAGAGGATTCGAGATGTAGTCGTAGAGCTTACCACCCTGGAGCTGGAGGCGCATCCCGAAGGCGGGAGTTACCCAGCGACCGATAGCGAGGTTAGGGTTGATGAAGCTAACGCGATCGCCGAACTTGACGTCGTAGTTGTAACCGCCGAGGCTGAGGGTAGCAGCGTCCCCGAGTTCGAGGAACCAATGTGCCGCACCATCCTTGACGAAGGCAGTCTTGTGCGAAGGCTGCTGAGCGGGCTCCTGAGCCTGCAGGGCACTCGTGGCTGCAAGAGCGCAGAGTGCAAGCGTCATTATTTTCGTCTTCATTAGAATTGAATGTCTTGACTTGAGGTGATTACTTAGAGCGAATGATCACAACGCGGTTCCAGCCCTGCTGGTCAGCGCTATAAGGAGCTTCACCAGCTTCCTTCCATTCGACGGTGATCTTATCAGCTGATACGCCGTACTTCTCCGTCAGGAGGGTAGCGACAGCCTTAGCACGCTTTTCGGCGAGGCCTGCGAAGCGGCTTTCGTTCTTAGCTACATAACCCGTGACGACGAGTTCACCTTCGCCCTTGTTGACGAATTCAGCAGCGTCGAAGACGGTGATGAGCTGGTCGTTGCTGACAGCAGACTTACCCTGTGCGAAGAGGATAGACTTATCAGCTACGAAGCGGTCGTTAGCGGCAGGAGCTGCGACTTCCAGGTCGGGGCACTTTTCGGGGCGCTTAGCGAGCTCAGCGTTCTCAGCACGCAGGGCGTTGATCTGAGACTGCAGGCCATCGATGTAAGCCTGATCGAGGGGCTCAACAGGAGCGAAGCCCTGACGACCGACGTTGAAGGTCAGACCTGCGATAGCAGATACGCGGAATGCGTTGGAGAAGTCAGGAGCGTAAGACTTACGGATGTGGAAGCCGTTGTACGTAGCTTCACCCTCGACAAAGATGTTGACGCGGGGAGCGACGTGGAAGGACAGCTGGAGACCACCGTTAGCCGTAGCAGCGTGCGTGTTGGGCAGACCTGCTACCGTGTGGTTGAACTTGTACTCATACCCTACCCCTACGTAAGGAATGATGTGGAATACGCGGTTGGGGTTGTAGGTAGAGAAGAAGTTCACTACATCGAACATGAAGTCGTAGTGACCACCGACGAAGTAGTTGTCGTTGCGAAGCGCAGAGTTAAGCTTGCTGTAGGTGTAAGCTTCACCTCCGACGACCTTCAGACGAGTAGCGTAGTAAGGGCTGTGCCACTTACCGAGAGAGAGGGCTGCCGTCCAAGAGAGACGGTCGGTGAGCTTGGGCGTGTTGTTTCCTTCGAGGAACATGGCGCCTACACCACCGGCGAGCGAGATGAAGTGGTTAGCTCCGGGCTCGTGAGCGAAAGCTACACGGTGAGCGGGAGCTTCGATCGTTGTGGGCTGCGAGGTCTGAGCCTGTGCGGCCAGGGAAGAGATCCCTGCTAAGACCAGCAGCGAGTACTTGAGATTCATAATTTAACTATACTATTAAGCGAGTTAGCATATATAGGGACGATGCAAAGTTAACCGATTTTCTCTATCGTGGCACTCCCGCTGGTCACGCGCTCTTCTTTTTTACAATTCACACTATCGCCCACTATATGCAATTCCCTTATAATCAAGCGTTAGAAGAGTAGTCCATCGGGTATCCGCTTGCGCTGCCCTATCTTTGTGACCACTGACAATATATAATAGTAAACCACAGATGAAGCGATTCACCACTCTTTTACTCCTCGCCTTCGGGGCGATTCTCGGGCTCTCGGCTTGCTCCTCAGAGCCCGAAACGGATGCCCTCACCAGCACGGTCTGGACCATCCCCAACCTCACGACCACCTCGGGTGGCACCACGACGACGATCGACGTCACCATCTCCTTCATCCGCAAGGGTCAGGCCTCCATCGAGGTCGGCTATGGGGAGTTCACCCAGAACCTCCAGGATGGGGGCTCTCAGACCAAGAAGCGCGAGCTCTCGGCTACGATGTCTACGAGCTACGTCTACCGCAATGGTGTCGTCCACCTCAACCGCCCTACCTACTCCTCTCACGTAGGGCAGAGCATCAAGGGCACCGAGGTCGAGACCATCATCAACCGCCTCGAGGCCGACGCTGCCGTCGATATCCAGGCTGGCACGATGACCTTCAACCCCACGGACAACACTAAGCGCTTCACCGCTCACCTCAAGTCGAAGAAGTAAGCGTCGCCCACTCCACCCTATCACAGCGCCCGCACCGAGCCATCGACTCGGTGCGGGCGCTGTCCATTTCACTACAAGCATTTGCTCGAAGAGCTGGCACAAAAGCTCTCGATCCGTAGTGCTATCCTGCCGAAACGTGCGATCTATTTCTTTGTCTACGTACGTGGATCTAAGGTCTACGCACGATAACCCTATAGACTACGTACGTAGATGATAAGACCAGGTACGTGGATCAAACTATTTCCAATGATTTGACACGTTTTTCTCGGCTCAGACAGCCTTTTTTCTTGCGCTAACGAAGGATATTTCTTGTGGAGGGAAGTGCAAACGCTTCGCGAGGTGTCGCCCGCATAGAGCAGGGAGTGAAGAGCGAGCGGTCGCAGAGCGCCCAGCACCGAGCTTTGGGGCCCAGCGATGTAACGCTGGGCGAACTCCTTATATATTATCGTATTTTTGTAGAGTATGAGAGAGTTTATCATCACTGAAGCCAAGAGCGAGGAAGCGGTCCTCGTCGGGCTCATCACTAAGAACCAAAACGAGGAGCAGGCCCGCGAATATCTCGACGAGCTGGACTTCCTCTCCTCCACAGCTGGTGTGCGAGCCGTACGTCGCTTCACCCAGCGCCTCGATCAGCCCCACTCCGTCACCTTCGTCGGTAAGGGTAAGCTGGAGGAAATCCGCCTCTTCGTCGAGGAGAATGAGATCGGTATCGTGATCTTCGACGACGAGCTCAGCCCCAAGCAGCTTCGCAACATTGAGCAGGCTCTGAAGGTCAAGATCCTTGACCGCACGAGCCTCATCCTCGATATCTTCGCCTCCCGAGCTACCACGGCCTACGCCAAGACGCAGGTCGAGCTGGCTCAGTATCGCTATATGCTCCCCCGACTGACCCGCCTCTGGACGCACCTGGAGCGCCAGCGTGGGGGTGTGGGAATGCGTGGCCCTGGGGAGACGCAGCTCGAGACCGACCGCCGTATCATCCAGGACCGTATCGCCCACCTCAAGGCCGAGCTGAAGGTCATCGACCGCCAGATGTCGATGCAGCGCAAGAACCGTGGTAAGCTCGTACGCGTCGCCCTCGTCGGCTATACCAACGTAGGGAAGTCCACGCTGATGAACGTGCTGTCGAAGAGCGAGGTCTTCGCTGAGAATAAGCTCTTCGCTACGCTCGACACGACCGTCCGCAAGGTCATCGTCCACAACCTCCCCTTCCTCCTCTCCGACACCGTGGGATTCATCCGCAAGCTCCCCACGGAGCTCATCGAGTCCTTCAAGAGTACACTCGACGAGGTGCGTGAGGCGGACCTCCTCCTACACGTGGTGGACATCGCCCACCCCAACTTCGAAGAGCATATCGAGGTCGTCTCCTCGACGCTGCGTGAGATCAACGCAGGCATCGATCAGCCGACGATCCTCGTCTTCAATAAGATCGACGCCTTCACCTTCGAGGAGCGTGATGCCGACGACCTCGGCGAGCGCACCCGTCGCAATATCAGCCGCGAAGAGCTCCAGCAGACGTGGATGGCGAAGCTCGGTGAGCAGGGCTGCTGCTTCATCTCCGCTCGCACAGGCGAGGGGATCGATGAGCTGAAGCAGCTCCTCTACGACCGTGCCCGTGAGATCCACGTGCAGCGCTTCCCCTACAATGACTTCCTCTTCCAGGACTACACCCTGGCCGAAGGCGATGAAGCATAGTACGTCTTTCCCCTCAGCCCCCAAGAGATGAGGACGACACGCCCCTGCCTCTTCGGAGCGGAGTTCCCCGCTGGGCGCGCCACGCTCCTCCTGAACTTAGGCTCCCCCGACTCCCCGTCCGTCCCTGACGTGCGCGACTACCTGCGCACCTTCCTCATGGACCGCCGCATCATCGGGATCAGCTATCCGCTGCGCTACTTCCTCGTCCATCACCTCGTCGTGCCCCGTCGTGCGCCGAAGTCCGCTGCGCACTACCGCACGATATGGGATGCCGACGCGCAGAACTTCCCGCTTATCTCCCACTCCGCCTCGATAGCCCAGCAGCTCGCCGAGCTACGCCGTGAGCCCGTGGCGGTAGGGATGCGCTATGGCCACCCAGGCACGGGCGAAGCCTTAGAGGCCTTGGCCGCCCTCCCCGACATCGAGGAGATCGTCATCGTCCCACTCTACCCCCACTATGCACGCAGCAGCTATGAGACCGCCGTGGCCTTTGCCCTCGAGGAGATCCGTCGCCTCGGCCTGCGCCCCATGCGCCTGCGTCTGCAAGCCCCCTTCTACGGGGAGACGGCCTACCGCACGGCCTTAGCCGATAGCGTCCGCGAGTATCTCACGGAGCCCTTCGACCGCCTCGTCATCTCGATGCACGGCATACCGCTCTCTCACATCCCGAAGGCGTGTCGTGAGCACAACGGCCACTCCACCCACTGCGCTGACCGCCGCACTTGGCATGAGCGCCACAGCGAGGAGGACTGCTACCGCCTGCAGTGCGAGGAGACCAGACGCTACCTCGCTGAGGACCTCGGCCTCGAGCCAGAGCGCGTCGAGCTGGTCTATCAGTCCCGCTTGGGCTTCCACGACTGGCTCCAGCCGTATATGGCACGCCGCGTGAAGGAGTTCGCCCGCGAAGGTGCCGAGCGCATCGTCGTCGTCTGCCCCGGCTTCGTCTGCGACTGCCTGGAGACGATCCAGGAGATCAACGATCAGGGCCGTGCGGACTTCCTTGAGGCAGGAGGCAAGAGCTTCACCTACATCCCCTGCCTCAATAGCAGTACAGCCTTCGTCACTGCCCTCAGCACCCTACTTGACAAAACGATAGCTGAGCCCTCGGCACTCCTCAGTGCAGAGAATCAGCGCAAATACAAATACTAATCCACCCATCCTACCCTTTATGAAGAAGCTAACCGCTGGGATCGCATCGCTACTCCTCGCCCTCAGCCTCCCCATTGGGGGCACGGCACAGAGCAAAGCACCCGCCCCAGTCTACCCCATCCCTACACCCGCACAGATCGAGTGGCAGGAGCTGGAGACTTACGCCTTCGTGCACTTCGGCCTCAACACCTTCAACGACCTCGAGTGGGGCTATGGCAACACCCCCGCTAAGACCTTCGCCCCCGAGCGCCTCGACACCGAGCAGTGGGTACGCACGCTCAAGCGCGCCGGTATGAAGGGCGTCATCCTCACCGCCAAGCACCACGACGGCTTCTGCCTCTGGCCCACGAAGACCACCGAGTACTCGGTGAAGAACAGCCCTTGGAAGGATGGGCAGGGCGACCTCGTCCGCGAGCTCAGCGAGTCGTGCCGCAAGCACGGCCTGCTCTTCGGCCTCTACCTCTCCCCATGGGACCGCAATAGCCAGTACTACGGTCAGCCCGAGTATCAGAAGATCTTCCACGAGCAGATCAAGGAGCTCACCACGCAGTATGGCAAGCTCTTCGAATACTGGTTCGACGGCGCCAACGGCGGTAACGGCTGGTACGGCGGCGCAGACTCCACGCGTCAGATCGACCCCAAGAGCTACTACCGCTATGAGGACGCCTCGAAGATGCTCCGCAAGAACAATAAGGATATCATGATCTTCGGCGGTACCGTGCCCACGATCCGCTGGATCGGCAACGAGCAGGGCTGGGCTGGCGAGACCAACTGGGCCATGTACGACGAGGACAAGGCGAAGCACTACTCCGAAGCTCAGTGGGGTATGGAGGACGCTAAGCAGTGGCTCCCTGGCGAAGTCGACGTGAGCATCCGCCCAGGATGGTTCTACCACCCCCGCGAAGACCATCAGGTCCGCTCCGTGGCGAACCTCGTCCGCCTCTACTACCAGAGCGTTGGCCGCAATGCCAACCTCCTCCTGAACTGCCCCATCGACCTACACGGCCGCATCCCTGCTGAGGACTCTACGCGCCTCATCGCTTGGCACGACCACCTGAAGGAGGCCTTCCGTGACAACAAGCTCCGTAGCGTCGCTGTCACCGCATCGAACCTCCGCAGCGGGGATAAGAAGTTCGCCCCCAACCTCTCCAACGACGGCAAGACGAAGACCTACTGGGCTATGGCTGACGGCGTGACGAGCGGCTACCTCTTCTACCGCTTCTCTCGCCCCACGCGCCTCAATACCCTCGTCCTGCAGGAGTACATCGCCCTCGGGCAGCGTGTCAAGCGCTTCCGCATCGAGACGGAGACGAGCCCCGGTGTCTTCGAGCCCGTAGCTACCTCCGATAGCCTGACGACCATCGGCTACAAGCGTATCATCCGCTTCGCTCCCGTAGAGACGAAGAGCCTGCGCGTCACCTTCGAGGAGGCACGTGGCCCCGTCTGTATCGCTGAGATCGCAGCTTACCTCACCCCTGAGGTGCTTGAGGCTCCCACGATCCGCCGTGACGAGAGCGACCAGGTGCACATCACCTCCGTCACCCCCGACGTCGTCATCGAGTACGCTATCGAGGATGCTAAGACCAAGCACCCCAAGGGCTGGCAGCGCTATAAGGGTCCCTTCGCCCTCAGCGATGACCACGCTACCATCCGCGCCCGCGTCTCCACGTCGACCAATAAGGACCGCCCTGAGACGACCAAGCGCCTCGGCTTCGCTGCCTCGCAGATCCAGACGCCTTCGCTGGGCGCCGATGACCGCAAGGCGCTGCTTGACGGCAACGGCTACACGACGGTCACGCTCGAAGCTGGACAGACTTCACTCGAGCTGCTCTTCGAGGACGCACGCCCCATCCAGAAGCTCATCTACACGCCTTCGCAGCAGCGCGATGCCTCGGGCCACGTCCGCTCCTACAGCATCTACGTCGACGGGCAGAAGGTCGCTTCGGGCAACTTCGACAACATCCAGAATAACCCCATCCCCCAGGAAGTCCTGCTCCCCGCAGGTACCTCGGGCTCACGCATCCGCTTCGTCGCTGAGGCGATCGTCGGCCAGGGTGGGCGCGTCACTCTCGGCGACCTAAGCATCGAGTAGTATGCCCCACGTGAGTCCACAGCCCTCCCGCCCTGTACGTGTCCTCTTCGTCTGCCTCGGCAACATCTGCCGTAGCCCATCAGCCGAAGGACTCTTCCGCCACTACGTAGCGAGTCAGGGCGCCGAAGGCGACTACGAGATCGACTCCGCAGGCCTCATCGCTCACCACGAAGGCGAGCTCCCCGACCCCTACTACGGTGGGGCGGAAGGCTTCGAGCACGTCCTCGACCTCTTGGAGATCTGCCTGCCCGACCTATACGAAAAGACCCGCCCCACCGCATAGGTGGAGCGGGCCTACAAAGCGAAAAGCGCCGTACTACCTCGTGGTAGTACGGCGCTTCTTCTTGTGGTGACCCCGACAGGATTCAAACCTGTAACCTTCTGATCCGTAGTCAGATGCTCTATTCAGTTGAGCTACGGAGCCATTCCGTTCTTTAGCAGTATCGTCTCATCTCTCCGTGGTGACCCCGACAGGATTCAAACCTGTAACCTTCTGATCCGTAGTCAGATGCTCTATTCAGTTGAGCTACGGAGCCATTCACTTCTCGAGAGGACTCTCTAAAGATTTCGCTTGCAAAGATACACCTAATTTCCGTTTCCACCAAACGAATCCATAGAAACCGGCAAGACAACTGCATCAGAAGCCGAGGGTAGATCAAGGAAGTGGCTACCAGCCGTAAGAGATTCCTATGGCAAGATGCCCCACTCTGGAGAGCACCTTTGCCCTCCTGCTTGATGTGCCCATAGCGATAGGCGAGACGGGTATTTATAGCCCCTCGCAGATGAAGGACTATAAGGAGGCGCCCGAAACCAGTAGTCGTTCACGAGCCAACCACTATTGGTTCGTAGTAGTAACCTATAGTGGTCTGCACGTCGACCAATACGGATCGCCCCGCAGACCTATATTAGATTGTTGCTCCGCTTAGGGATAAAAGTAGCGGACGAGTGGCAGATAAGCTTGGGCTACGTACGTGGTCCTAATATCTACGTACGTGGATATTTGGA
>ERZ1674149.567-NODE-569-length-9423-cov-8.014731_pt1 | contig 9423 bp, 9 predicted proteins | sample MGYA00581311_ERZ1674149 | MGnify/ENA primary metagenome ERZ1674149 (study PRJEB41354, sample SAMEA4873312) | human saliva metagenome | biome: human-associated habitat [ENVO:00009003]; feature: mouth environment [ENVO:08000002]; material: saliva material...
ATTTCATCTTTTTGGCAAGTTTGGCATCGGACACCTGTTATCTCGCCTTTCATTGGAGAAACAGGATGGGGTCTGCGCTTCGGAGTTGATCCTTTCTCTTTGCCTCTTCCGCATTGTGGGTGAAAGAATTCACAGTATATGCAAACATAAGATATATGAGCTTTCAAATCATGGTAAGAACTGTTTCTATCGGATGATGATTCGCCCGCAGATGGATTTGGAGACACTTGATGAAACACCTTACCCTGCGTTATGATACTCAACATGGAATAGCTGAAGCATTGGAAAAATGGAATAAAGTATGTGGACAGACTACTTAACTTCTATTATACATGTGTTAAAACTCAATGGATATGGAGGACAACAAGCAAAGGTGTATGAGAGAAAACAGTGTTTCAAGGGGTGGGAAAGTTTAGTAAAATAATGCTTCCCCGCGCGTGCTCTGCAAGTAATGTCTCGTGAAAACGACTTATCTCAAAATTCAGACCCACGTATCACTTTTGCTTGCCCTCTCTCTTAAGAACAAGCATAGCTCCGTGTCATCACCACGGTCAAAGCCACACGGTCGAAGCCCCAGACCAAACACGACTGATAGCAATAGTCAACCACCGTACGAGATTGATTACACCTACCACTTCAAGACTCAACGGAAGCTCACTCCTCCTCCCTCGGACATATCAACAATGGGCGGTAGCCAACCACAGGGCGACAGGGTGTCCGCCATAGCAAAGCGACAACCGATAAAAAGAAAGCAAGCCTTGGTACCGCACTGGGCGGATCCAAAGTCTGCTTGTATAGTGAACTATGCACAAGAAAAAACATTTATTTGTGCATATAGTGAAGATTTACTCCTCATCATCATCTTCTGTCTGCCATTTTCCTGTGCGGAATGCATCCCATTCATCAGAATGGAAATACTTTGAATGGAACTGATCCATAGCGGACAAAGATTGGGATAGTATTAAAACTGCATCGCTGTTTGTCGGCAAATCATCTTCATCCAGTTTTTGAAGGAATTCGATTGTAAGTTCGTCCTTCAGCAGAATCAAAACTTTGTCTAACAATTTATTGATAATCTTGACTTTGTTGAGGTTGAGCTGTTCCAATTGCTTTTTACCAGACATAACTTTTACTTCGGAATATGCTGAATGTAGGAGAGGACGAACGACCTCATATAGTTCAACTTTTTCTTTAGATACCTTATTCATCATTTTTGATATTTAAGAGGCATGTATGTCCTGATGTCATTCTTTTCTTTATTACCATCGACATTCCAATACCAACGTCCTGAAAACATATGAACATTATCTTTTCTCAGTTCTTCCATGCAATTGATATATTGGCTGATAATCATTGCAACATCTCCATTGTTAGGCAAAGCTTCTATATCAAACACTTCAAAACCGTCAAAAGGTTTCATATCTCCAAGGATGTCATTTGCTGTTACAAGTACCTTGTTGATAAGTTTAAGTTTGAACTCATTAACTTCTGCCTTAGGGTCTTTTTTGACCAGTACGGTAACTTCGTCATGTAAGGCTTGCAACTGAGTTGCAGTCTTATCGAACTTCAAAATTTCTTCTTTTGTCATTCTAATACTATTTTAATTCGGACACAATCTTGTAAATTCAACATATTTCTTTTTAATAACTTCAATTGGCTTCCTTTGCTCATTGGAGTTGATATTCTGCATTAACTTCAAATCATCGTCTGTCATTATCAAAATACAGCGCCGTTGTCCTGACCAAAGGTCTATTGTGTTTTGAAGCATTTGCTTTGAAGGTTTGTTCCTTGTAAAAAGAATGCCAAAACGTCCAAAATTTCCAGACATGTAACGATTGAGCTGATTGATATGTTCTCGTTCTATCGAGTGAACATTTTTCAATTCCACAACAATTTGTCGGCAATCATACACATCATACAGTTCTTTGAGGAAGTCAGTGTCGATGTTGTTGTAGAAGATTAAATCACGGATTTGGGTTCCTGACTCAATTCTACTCTGTTCTTGTGCAAAATCCAAATGAGGATATAGTAAAGAAGTCAAGACCTGCCCCATCAATTCCTCATATTTTTTATCTGCATTGTCTTTCTTGCCTGTATATAGTTTTGTAATAGAACAGACTTTCCTTCTTGCAGATTCTTTGCTTATTTTTGAGAACAGAGGGTCGTTCTTGCAATCATCTTTTGCAAGTTCCTTAATGGAAATGTATTTTTCTACTTGATCGAAATGATGCCTATTATACTCCAGCATTTGAATGCGATTTTTAATGCCGTCATATTCCTTATTTATATCAGCAATAATATAGTCCTTATAGTAGCTGTCATAGTTTAGCCACGGTGAAAACCTCAGCCAACGCTTGGGTACAAACAGAATGCTTTGTTCCGTTTTTTTGTTGATTGGCAAATTTGTTGTTTCTTCAACTATGTTCTTCTTTTTCGTGTCATAATACGATATTTTAGACAAACTGAGAGGTATGCCATACTTTTTACACTCTTGTATTGTGTAGTCAATGAGGAAGGATTTCATCAGAGAACATGCAATATCACTAATCCTATCTTTAGAAATGTCCTGTACCAGTAACTGTATCTGCACAATATGCTTAAATCCCAACTGCGACACTTGGGTAATTGCCTGAAACAAGTCAAGAACTTCTTTTGCTTTTGCCGTTGAGATAGGCCGCCCCATACGCTTGTTCGATGTGCCTAATCCAACCTCAGTGCATTCACTAAGATAAATTAAGGTCTCAATAGCTTTATCTTGCTTATCGTCCAAATACATTCGCCCCAATTCATTGAATGCGGTAATCACCGATAAATGTTGTCCGTTATCCATTTGTGATGGTGACTTCCACAAGAGAAATGGGTCAACATATAGAGGTATATCTTCGTCCATATATGGGATAGCGAAGTCTACCTTGCTTTGTAACAAGGGAATTCCATAATGATCAGATAATCGAGGTCGAATAAAATCTGTTGTATCAACCATAATATTTATATTAACGGTTAGATGTAAACTTGCACCTTGGATAGTTAGAACACCCAAAGAAACATCCGTATCTACCTTGCCTTTCTACAAGTCGTCCTCCGCACCTTGGGCATACACCGTGTTGGATTTTATTTTGGCTATCGTATTGCTTGCGAAGTGCATTGTACTTGTGTTCGCATGTAGCACCTTTTTCCAAAGTCTTGCTATTGCTCTCAATGATACTAATAATTTTCTCTTTAATCTCTTGGCTAATTGCAGGAATTTTATATTGCAAAATTGCATCTTTTAAGTAGCAACGATTCACCACAATATGGGTGTTAACATTTACCTTCAGTTCTGCCTCGTTGTTGAAGCACACAATCGGAATAAATGGAATATTGCCTAAATCCTTCAGCATGAACTTCAAGAAACGCACATGGCCATCATTTTGCAGAAGTGGGCTGTAAAAGGTTGACTTGTGTCCGTATATGCTTTGCGTCCAATATTCAGTGCTCTCCCCACCGAAAATCCAACCTTTGTAGCCTTTGGTCTCAATTACAAACACGGCATAGGGTGATACCACAATATGATCAATTTGTGTTGACCTACCATTGCTCATGAAGAGAACATTGTCTATGACATGATACTCTTCAGGTAGTTGCATTAGCTTATGATGCACCATTTTCTCAGCAATCTTACCTTTGTTGAAACGAAGGTAAAGGATTGCAGAGAAAACCAGAATTACTATGAGTGCAGGTAGGAACATGAATCGTTATTGTTATTCTCCAGGAAATTTATAAACTTTCATCAACTCGTCTACCAAGGTTGCGGTGCGGGTCTTGATATCATCGACTGTCCATTTATCCATTGTAGCTATTTCACGGTTGATGTCAAGACCATTCTTGTAACCGATGAAACGCTGACCATCTTTGCTTTTACGGTCACGTTTTTCCTCGAATGACTTGTTTCCCAGTGTACTATTATAGCCTGTAATGGTAAGGTTTCCGATTTTATGAGTGTACTCTTCGAGATACTGTTTTGCCAGTTCCTTATCGCCATCTGCAATCATATTGACCCAACTTTCAGAGATATTCTGCCCCTCTGGGAAGATATGCTCAATAGTCCATACAAACACTTTTTTATCGGTGCGACGCCAAAGGTCGGTCCAAGTCTCTTGCGTCATAGCAGCCTCTGCAAGTTTACAAAGAATGTAGCGTGTTGCGCCAACATTATCTTTGTAAACATCGCCCTCCAAACTGCGACGGAACTGCTCGTCAGATGCGCAGTTGGTTGGTGTGCTTAATATGTCAATAATAATCGATGCCACTTTGCCACCAGTTGCTTGTGCTTCTTCCAACTTACTGATTATATCCATAAAGATGCGTGTAAGGTCGCGAGTGTTAGGATAGTCAGTAATATTACGGCGAACAAAGTACTTGGCAAGCAAGCGGATTATCAAGTTGATTTGTTCCTCTGAAACTGCAAGTTCCTCCTTGTTGCGCATTAAGTACATAAGCAACAAATAGGATGGTGCGCCTTGAATGTGATCAAGGTCTTCCAACGCTTTGCGATATGGATTCTCAATGGTATCTTGTAAGATAAGCCATGAGTATATTTGACCACATTGTAAAATGTCGTCAAGGAACGAGGGAAGGTCTTTGTTGATTAGGCTTTCGAATATATTAAGTAAGTTCGAGCGTGTAGCCACAACGCCCAATGGGTCTTTCTTGCGGTCAGCGTCACTTTGGAAAGGCTCGTTCAAACGGTGTTTGAAGGCATTATAGTACTGGCGGAAGAAGCGTTCCTGTATGCTATAATCTTCAGAAAGGTTTCCGAGCAGCGTTTGCCAGCGATTAAAGCAATCATCAATCGTAAGGTTATTCCCCTCTGCCTTTGCCATGATAAGGTTTTTCATCAAGTCAATAGCTGTGAGTGGTGTTCCTCGATTGTTTAGCGATTCAAACAGCACATAAGCATCAGAGTGTGAAGAAACCTCAATCTTCACTAACATGGCTTGTTTCACCTTGTTGTACTTTCCCAACAGAAAGTCTACAACACTTTCATCATTCAATGACTCAATCTCTTTGTCAATGCTTTTCAAAAAGTAATTATAGCAACGTGCAATCTTGCGTTGTGCATAATAAGGATGCTTGGAAGCAGATGCTTTGCGTAGCGCAACGCCATTCATCAGATGATTGAAATCGTCTAAGTTATAGTTCTGCACCTGAGGTATAAGTTTCATCTCATTGGGAGAGTTCTTGCTCTTCAATGATTTTCTCAACGACGGTAAAACATCTTCGTCATCCTCGCTCATTTCATCCTTGTGTTCCTTCAGGCGCGTATATATGGCTGTAAGGAACAAACTGATGGTGGTTAGTCGTTGCTGTCCGTCAATCACCTCTAAATATGGATTGATTGCATCACCCAGTGGGATGCAGATAATAGATCCGATGAAATATTCATCGTTATTCTCACTGATGTCGTCGTAGAGTGCTTCCCACTCACGATAACTCCATGTGTATTCACGCTGATACTTGGGGATGGTGTAATAGAAATTTCCATCCGCAGAAAGTATCTCGTAGATATGATATTTGTTTACGCTCTGAATCATACAAAGATAATATGTTTGTACAGAAGAATATTATAATTAAAGATTTAACTTGCTGATTATTTCATTCCATGCTGCCTGCTGAGGATATTTTACATTTTCATCAGTCTTCATCAAATTAACGTAGTGTTCGATGAAATCTGAAGAATCACTCAGTAACCGCAAGTAGTACTTTAGTGATGTGTACACACCGTTTACTATCACCTGACATCCGTGTTTCCTCGCTATTGATTTAATCTCTTCCTCAATAGGACTCCAATCTGCTTTACTCATATCTGCGGTGGTCAGGAGATAATACCTATTGGTATGCTGTGACATGAATTTGGTGTAGGCATGTTCAACCAAATCCTTGGTTATTTCGATATTGTGTTTGATTTCTACTCCTTCAAATGCCTCTCCATTGATGTCATTTATCTGTATGTCGCCAATTTGACCTGATTGAGAATCCGCAGAAGTGTGAGATTCAAGAGGACACAATTGCTTATCATGAAAACGCGACACCTCTTTCATCATACATTCGTATGCCGCATATATGGCAAGTGTCGGAAGGCGAGATGCACCGTGTCCTTGATATGGATAATCAAAGTGTTGGTGTAGTACCTCAATGATGTTTGAGATAGAAAGACTATGTGGCTTTGCTAAGTCAATGTTATGGCTATCTCTCTGCCTTATCAACAAGACAAAGAAATAAGTAAGAATAGATTTTGCATCTACTCCGTTTACCTGTACCTCATTTATGAGTTGCAGGAAAGCCTTTTTCAGTGAGGTCGGCTTTATAGCCCCAGGATAATTCAAGTCATAAGGAACTTTCTGTTCGAGACTTCTTGTTAACCATCCAGACTCAGCCATGGCAGGAAAGTTTTTCTCCTTAATAAAAGGAGTAATAAACTTCGAGTCAATAGTTCTTCCCGAAAAATTGCCAATATCTTTTTGATGATATCGGATGTCATCTTCAGGAACAACTATTTTGTGTGCCATCAGAGTTATAATTACTGCTAAAACAGCTTTACTGTTTTCTGCTTTATCAACAATGGTTTCTATGTAGCCCTTTACTTCATTGCTGAATGTAAATGTCTCGTCGGCATTCTGTATCTGCTCGGCAGAAGAATATGCGTCGTCGAGTATTTGTCTATAATTTATCATCTTATAACAATTGTCTTTTTATTTCATTTCCTATTGCTTCAATCATGCTTACACACACAGAGTTCCCTAATTGCTTGTATTGAGCTCCAACAGCACTAACGCGAACAAAATTATCAGGGAAACCCATTATGCGCCAGCACTCATTAATGGTAAGTTTCCTGACACGATTGTCCTTTGTCAGAACAAAGAATCTACCAGATGATTCCTGTGACGGGAGTGTCGGATGTGTACCATAAATAGAGTAAATCCTATTTGGTTGCTTGTGAACTCTTGATAGATGTTCTGTACCAGGGCGAACGCCAGCCTTTCTGATAGCTTTGTTTCTATAACCTGCAAATATCAATCCTGCTTGAGTCTGATGGGTTTCTTCGAGCAAAGTGTATTCAGAGGGAGCTAAATACTCGAAATCACCTGATTCGTCCAAGAAATCAACTAATGGTTTTCTTGGTTGTTTAACCAATCTTGAAAAATCAAATGGCTGCTTCAAAGACCCAATGATGATTATTCTTTCTCTGTTCTGTGGAACTCCGAAATCAGCAGCATTTAGAATTTTCCACTCAGTATGATATCCAAGTTCCTTTAATTTCTCCAAAATAACTTCAAGTGTACGTCCCCCGTCGTGATACTGTAAATGTTTCACGTTCTCTAAGAAAACAACTGAGGGACGTTTCCTTTCTAATATTTGACAAACGTCAAAGAAAAGAGTGCCTCGTGTGTCTGCAAATCCTTTTTGCTTGCCAGAAATGCTAAAAGGCTGGCATGGGAAACCTGCGCACAAGACATCAAAATTATCAGGGATATAACTTTTTGTAGATTCTTTTGTAATATCGCCAAAAGGCATCTCACCATAGTTTGCCAAATATGTTTGTTGAGCATTTGGTTCAAATTCTGAAGAGTAGACACATCTGCCTCCTATTCTCTGCAAGGCAAGTCTGAATCCGCCTACACCGGCAAATAAATCTATAAATTTGAAAACTGTTTGCTTGGGTGCAGAAAAAGGAATATTAAAAAAATCTTGGAAGAGGCTATACTGAAGAGGATTCTCAGCAACCATGTTGAGATATTCTTCTGTAATCTCAATATTCCCTTTTTTGTATTCTAAAAATTCTTTGAGCAATAGTAATATCTCATTTCTATCCTCATCTTCATATTTGCCAGTTGCCTTAATGGAATGTAATTTATGGCTTATGACAGCCATAGCATTCTCATACGAGGTTTCATCATAAATCTTAACTCCACCATCTATGGTGGAGGGAAAATTTTCTATATTGATTTTACTTGTCATCACAGGTTATTCAGAGTCAACGCTTGTATCAATAAATTTCTCCATCTCGGTATCTAACAACTTGCTCATTTGGACAAGTTGTGAAATTGAAGGCTGTGTCCGATTTGTACACCATCTCGAAACCGTCATGTCTGTCACGCCCATTTCCGTTGCAAGCCAATGATTTGTAACATTCTTCTCAGCCAAAATTTCCCTTAACCTATTTGGGTATATTTTTTTTGCCATAAGTTATATATCTATGTTGTGTGCAAATATACACAAAAAAGGATAATAATCGGTGCGATAGCCCAGGTGTTTTTTCTTTAGATACGAGAAAAACGGCAAGAAGCATAACTTTCTTGCCGAAATGAAAACAATAACGTCGTAACGTTTGAAAGGAAACGAAGCGACGTCTGGAGCGAAACAAAACTTCGTTTTGGGAGGGTTGATTGTTAGGCTGTTAAAAAATGCCACTCACTGGCACGCTCATGGTATCTCAGACTGGAAAATTCTCGCAACCTATATAGAGGGTGTCGAAAGTGTCGGTGCGGTGTTCGAGGAGGTCTTCATCGGATTCGGCGAGCTTCTCGCCTGGCTTGTCCTTACGGAAGCTGTTGCGATCTCAGCTGCCTCCTGCCGATCGGATGGCAAGGATAAGGTCGGGGTTGTTGGAGCGATTGAAGAACGGCATGAGTCACTCTGTATGACTTTCCATTTTTAGCAATTTTGCCACCACTTATTCCTGTTTTAACAACAAGATATGTGAAATATTGAAAGTGGCAGCAAACTGAAATAAAACCATTCTTGTGCTTTATATTATAATATCTTCCTTACTTGGCAATACTTATCATTCAAAATTTTAAAGGGCTTTTTATATTTAGCTTTTTTGCTACTGAGGTCACCCCACTCTTCTGTCCCTTATGTTTTTATGTCATTCTGTCTTTATCATTCGTATAATTAGCGTCATTCGTAGTTCGGTACATTAAACAGCTGCACATTCTGTCTCCTTCGATCCTACCCTGTCTCCGTAGCTTATGTATATCATGCCCCCCATGACATTAAACCTTACCGTTATGTAAAGTATTTTTACGAACTTACTAATTTGTCGAGAAATAGTAAACAGAAGATTGGGCAATATCTTCCCTTTTTGTCTCGAACGTTTAGAGAATAATTCATAACTATCAAAAAAACAATAGTTTATAAGATAAAACAAAGAAGACAAAATTCTGAAAATCACAAGTTTGTTTATGGAAGAAGCACAGGAAAAGAAGTGAAAGAAAGGAAGATTCGTTATAAAAAGGGAGGATTTGTTTATATTTTTCATAGAAAAGGCAGATTCTTTCCCTATTCGTCGCACCTAACCTCCTAAGTTGTCGACTACCCCACCCTATTAGCTACTAAAGTGTCGCACCATAGTTACTAATTTGTCGCAACCTACTTACTAAT
>ERZ1674149.569-NODE-572-length-9370-cov-12.449919_pt1 | contig 9370 bp, 4 predicted proteins | sample MGYA00581311_ERZ1674149 | MGnify/ENA primary metagenome ERZ1674149 (study PRJEB41354, sample SAMEA4873312) | human saliva metagenome | biome: human-associated habitat [ENVO:00009003]; feature: mouth environment [ENVO:08000002]; material: saliva material...
CCGTCGTTCAGGGCGATCGTCACCATGGGGGTGACGTCCTGGAAGGAGCCGTCCGCGTGGCGCAGGACCGTGCCGTTGGCGCTGCCCAGGTCCATGAGTGCCCACGAGCCTGGCGTCGTCATCATGACCGCGCAGTGGGAACGCGAGATCTCGGTGGCCGGGCTGGGGACGCGCAGCACGGTGGCAACGGGACGGCCGGTGAGAGCGCGCGCGTCGGGGTCGCGGCCGATGACGACGTCGCGGGACACCTCGACGGGCACGGTGCCGCCGTGGATGAGGAAAGCGACGGGCGCGGCGGGCCCGGAGTTGACGGGGGCGAGGCGCAGGATCGTGGCCTCAGTGTCCGTCTCGGCGCCCAGGCCGGCCAGGCCCTCGGCGCTCATCGCCTCGGGGGCGGCGGGCGGCTCGGGTGCCATCTCGGGTTCGGGCTCGGCCGCGGGCTGTTCCTCAGCCTCGGACGAGGCCGGGGCGCCGGACTCGCCGAAGCCACCCGCGCGCTCGGCGGACTCGGCGGTGTCAACCGGCGGCTCTTCCGCGTCGGCGACAACGTAGAGTTCGCCCGAGGGCTGCTCGGCGTCCCGCTCGCTGGTCTCCTCAGCCGGCTCGGGCGCCTCGTCCTCGGGGGTCTGCGTCTCCTCCTCGGGCGCCTCGTCCCCGGCGGGGGTCGCGGTGCGAGTGGAGGGGGTCAGGGACACGGGGCCGTTGCTGGTGGCCGCGAGGAACTGGGCCTCGACGGCCGCCAGGTCGACGGAGGAGGTGTGCAGCGACGGCTCGGGCAGCTCCTCGCGGGCCTCGCGGCGGGCGCGGCGCTCGTGGTCCGGGATGTCGGGGTTGATGAGGAAGCCCATCGTGTCGACGGGCATGGAGGCCAGGGCCTCGACCTCGTCCAGGGCACGACCGATGCGAATCTCGGCGGCCTCGACGCGGTCGGCGGCGGGAACCATCCATGTGACCTCGTCACCTTCGATGATGGTCGCCTCGAAGGTCTGCCACTCGCCGGGGTTGAAGGGCCAGGCCCAGATCGGGTCGGTCCACACCTGCTCGGTGATCTGTCCTGCGGCGCGCATGCGCAGCTGGATGTTACCGAGGACTGTCAAGTAGGGCTGTTCGCCGGCGCAGTCCAGGAGCAGGACGTCGCCCTGCTCGGCCTGCACGTGGGAGAGCCACGCCTGCGTGTCGGCTCGTCCCCACACGACATCAGCCGCGGAGTCCGCAAATTCGAGCGGCACCAACGCGGCACCGAGGGGTCCGGTGACGAGCATCGCGCCCTGTCCGCGACACAAGAAGCGTCCAATCTGAAGCATCAGTCACTGCCTTCTCTACGAGGAACCCGGCGCGCTGTCTGAATCGACGCCGGACGTACTGGTTGAATCATTCGATTCATGACATTCGTTGTCAATGTTACTCGTGATTGGGTTCCTGCGTAGACTACAACCGCAGTTGAGTTGTCACGAGTGCCGGCTTCGAGGCTGGCTTTCACGAGGACATCGGCGGTTCCCTGCGGACCGTTGCCAGCGGCGACGATCGCGTGGATCTGGGAGTCTTGCAGGACCCCGTGCACGCCATCTGTACAGATGACGGCGCGATCGCCCTCTTCGAGGGGCATGATCGTGTAATCCGCCTTGACGCTGCCGGATTGTCCGGCTCCCAGGGCCTTGGTGACGACGTTGGCCGGGGGAATCACCTGCGGCGCGCCGGAGGTGGCGGCCAGGTCGCGGGCTTCCTGCAAGGCGGAGTGGTCGTGGGTGAGCTGACGGATCCCGCCGGGGCCCACGACGTAGGCGCGCGAGTCGCCGACGTTGAAGGAGAGCCAGTAGGGGCCTTCGGGGGTCCACAGGACCATGAGGCCGGACAGGGTGGTGCCGGGCGCGCCCATCGGGTTATCGACGGGCGCCAGGCCGGCGACGGCGGTGGCCGCCGCGTCGATGGCGACGGAGAGGTCGACCAGGTCGACGGGGCGGTTTCCGAGGCGCTCAGGGCTCAGGAACTGCCGCAGAGTGATGACTGCCTTCGACGAGGCCTGGGCACCGCCGAGGTGGCCACCCATTCCATCGGCGACCGCGAAGACGGGCGAAACCGCCAGCCAGGAGTCTTCATTTTCGGAGCGGACGGGACCGATGTCAGTCGACGCGCCCCACGATAGTGGGGCGCGCTCAGCATGTTCACCCTGAGCCATCTACCTTCGTCTTTCTCGCTGCGTTGGGCGCGTGGGATAACGCGTAACACCGTTATTCTACACGCGAGGCAGAAATGGTTACGCGCTATCGAACGGGATCAGACCAGGCGAGCTGAGCGCGGAAGGTGCCCGCCTCGCGCGAGACGACGATCGCTCGACCGGGCAGTGCGCGGACCGGCCTCACACGCCCGATAACCTGACCTTCGTCCGGGTTACCGGACAACATGATGCCTGTCGACCCGAGGTCAATGAGGGAACGCAGGACGCGCTCGTACACGGCCTGAGAGGCGCCACCCATCCGCCTCGCGATAACCAGGTGGAGACCAACATCACCCGCCTGGGCCAGCAGCGGCTGTAGCGCCGCGAGCGGATTACCCTCGGAGGTCACGACGAGGTCGTAGTCGTCGACGAGGACCCAGAACTCCGGTCCCTTCCACCAGCTTCTATTCGCGAGCTGTTCGGGGGTCACGTCGTCGCCGGGTAGACGTTCCTTCAGGAACGCCACGAACTCAGCCATATCTCTTGCGACAGACTCGTTCGTCGTCAGGTAGGCGGCCAGGTACTCATTCGGAATGGCGCCGAGGGAGGAGCGGCGCCGGTCGACAACGATGATTTGCGCTTCCTGGGGCGTATTCCTGGCCACGATTTCGCGTGCAAGGGAGCGCAGGAACGTTGTCTTGCCGGACTTGGAGTCGCCGAAGAGGTAGAAGTGGTGCTCGGAGTTCGGGTCGAAGCGGAACGCCCCGAGTCGCGATTCTTCGACACCGAGAATGAGCGCGGGGGCTCGGCCCTGCACCGGGGCGAGCGCGCCAGGCAGCTGTGCGATCTCCTCGGCAGTGACCTTGGTCGGCAGGAGGCGAAGCTTGGGGCCGGGGCCGGCGGGCAGCGCCGCGCGGATCTGCTCAATCGTGGTGACCACGCCTTCGCTGACGGTCGCCGGGTCCGCCTCGCCGTCCGCGCGGGGCAAGGCGATGAGGACGTGGTGCTTGGACGCGCACACTCCTCGGCCCGGCCGAGCGTCCGGGATCTGCTTCTGCACGTTGCGGTCCAGCGCGGAGTCGCGGAAGTCGCCGATCTTGAGTTCGAGCTTCGAACCGAGCATGTCAACGATCTGCATGCGGAAGTCACTCCAGCGAGGCGTTGCGGCCACGAGGTGCACACCGAATGTCAGGGCGGTGTTGAGCATGCGACCGATCCGCATGTCGAGGTCGTCGAAGTCGGCCTTGAGGGAGGCCCAGTTGTCGACAACGAGGAAGACGTCGCCGTATCCGTCGTCGTAGAGCCCCTGGGCGCGACCGCGCCGGTAGGTCTCGATCGAGTCGATCTTGTGCTGCTGGAAATAGCGCGCGCGATCCTCGATAATGCCTTGGACCTCGGCGAGGATTCGGGTGAGGACTTCACCGGTGTCGCGCGTGGCGATACCGGCGACGTGGGGGGCGTCTGCGAAGGACGCGAAGGTTCCACCGCCCAGGTCGATGATGTAGAACTGGACTTCCTGCGGCGTGTAGATGAGCGAGAGCGACATGACGAGGGAGCGCAGCGCCATCGATTTGCCGGTCAGCGGGCCGCCGACGACCGCGAAGTTACCGCCCGCGCCCGACAGGTCGAAGGTGAGCAGGTCGCGGCGCTGCTCAAGCGGGATGTCCCTGATGCCCAGCGGGAAGACGAGGGAGCCGCGCTGGCGCCACTCCATCGACACGAAGCCGACGCCGTCGACGGGTGCGAGGTCGGGCATCATCTGGTCGAAGGTGTCGGGCACGTCCAGCGGGGGCAGCCACACCTGGTGGGCGGGTACGCCCTTACCGGTCATCTTCGCCACCGCGATGTCGAGCTCGCTCATGTCTGCCCACTTGGCGTCCCCGGGCAGGCTCATGACTTCTTCGGACGAGGCCGGGGCTGCGATGGGCTCTTCGCGTGTCAGGACGGGGGCCAGGGTGAAGGGCAGGACCTTGATCGAGCGGTCCGGCGTTCCAGCCGTGGACAGCTGGGTAGAGCCGACGGTTCGCTGCGGCGGCGGGGCCGCGACGTACGAGGCACGGAAGCGGATGAGTTCGTCCGTGCCGGGCATGAGGAAGCCGGAGCCGGGCAGCGAGGGGAGCTCGTATGCGTCCGGCACGCCCAGAACCTCGCGGGACTCGCTGGCTGAGAAGGTCTTGAGGCCCACGCGGTAGGACAGGTGAGACTCAAGGCCGCGCATCCTCGAGGTTTCGAGCCTTTGCGAGGCGAGGAGCAGGTGGATCGAGAGCGAACGGCCCAGGCGGCCGATCGCGACGAACAGCTCGGCGAACTCCGGCTTGGCGGTGAGCAGCTCGGAGAACTCGTCGAGGATCAGGAAGAGGGCGGGCATCGGGGGGAAGGAATGCTTGCCCGCGATACGGTCCTCCTCATACTGGGTGACGTTGGCGTAGTTACCCGCCTCGCGCAGGACTTCCTGGCGGCGCACCATCTCGCCCTTGAGCGCGTCTTGCATGCGGTCCACCAGGGACAGCTCGGACTCGAGGTTGGAGATCATGGCGGACACGTGCGGCATCTCGGACATGCCCGCGAAGGTCGCGCCACCCTTGAAGTCAACGAGGACGAAGTTGAGCTGCTCGGGCGAGTGGGTCAGGGCCAGAGCCAAGACGAGGGTACGAAGGACCTCCGACTTACCCGAACCAGTTGCGCCGATCAGGAGGCCGTGGGGGCCCATGCCCTGCTGGGCGGACTCTTTGATGTCGAGCAGGACGGGGACGCCTTCGGGGGTGACACCGAAGGGGACGCGCAGGCGGTTCCTGCCCTCGCGACGCACCCAGGCCCGCTCGGGATCGTAGTCTCGGATGTCGCCCAATTGCAGGAGCTCCATGAGGTCCACGGAGCGCTTGACGTCCGAGCGCCCGACGGGCGTCTCGCTCTCTTTCTTCTCGGTGCCCATGGCGAAGGGAGTCAGTCGTCGGGCGATGGCCTCGGCCTGAGCGCGCCCCACCCGCTCCCATTCACCGACGATCGCCTGGTGACTGAAAAGGTTGACCTCGAGCACGCCGCGCGTCTGTCCTTTCGCCACGGGGTGGACGAGGAGGCGCACCGTCGACGGGCTCGTCAGCGCCCCCCACTTCTCGTGCAGGTTCACGACAGTCACGCCGGCAGCGCCGTCGCGAGAACCGATCTGGGTTGAGGCGGGCAGCTCAGCGCCGTCGCACACGACGAGGACGTGCGGCCAGGGCGTCAGATCACCACGTGGGGTAAAGCCCGGCCGATCCGTCACGTCGGAGCCGAGGAGGTCCAGCAGATCGATGTCCTCAGTGACCACCATGCGGGCGGGGCCCACGGCGTCCGACTCGACGGTCGAACCGGCGTGAGGGAGCCACTTGACCCACTCCCACTCCGTGAGACGATCCGGCGAGCACAGCACCGCGATACGCAAGTACGAGGGGCTGACGAAGGTCGCCAGGTGCGTCATGATCAGCCGCGCGACGCCGATCGTGTCCTCGCGGCGGCCCGCCAGCTCGACATGCGAATAATCCTCCAGGGGAACACCGAAGGCGACGCTGTCCAGGTTGCGGTGAGTCTCAACAAAGCGCGTCATCGCAGACAGGCACACAATGTCCGGGTTCGCCATGGGCGGCAAGTCGGGAGACAGCAGCTCCATCGCCAAGCTCTGCTCAGACACGCCAACTCGCGCATTGAGCATTTCGACGCCCGGCTCACGCTCCCACACGCGCTCACCCTGTTCCGCCACCGCAACCAAGGCCTCGGGCGCGGGAAGAGCCCAGTTCACGAAAGCCCGCTGGCGGTCAGCGACGTTACGGACCGTCTGCCTCGTTTCCGACAGGTACGCCAGGTACTCACCGCGCAGCGTGCGAACCTTCTGACGATGCTGGGAGACCTGCCGATAGACGTTGAACGCGACCATGGCGACCATGGCGAACACCATGCCGCCCGCCATCATCAGCATCATCGAGTTGCGACCCTGACCTGCGCCCCCGCTGGCCTGGGAGATCGCCATGAACACCATGACGCCCATCGAGCCCATCATCGGGACCACCATCGCAAGCACGTTACCGATGCCCGCGGCCTCAGCCTGGTTCGGCGGAGCCTGGATGGGAATCTTCCCTTCGGGCATCTCCGGTACGCCCTCCAAGCGATCCTCAGAGTCAGCCATCGTTCCTCCCTTGTCACCGCACCCGGGTAGCAGTAGTCCCCGCTATCCTAACGTGGACCACAGTCGAACTTTTGCCAAGCCCGCGTCTGATGACACAATACTGTCTGAGAGTGTCATCCGTGTCGGAGACGAAAGGAGGCTCGCGTGGGACAAACACAGGCATCGATTACCGTCGTTGGCAGCTCCCACCGGGAGGACTACGTCATCCCCGTCGGAATGACGATCGCGGGCCTGCTCGCACTCATCGAAGTTGATCTGACCAAGCTGTCAGCTCGCCTCACACTCGGAGGCGGACGTCCCGTCGAGCTCGGTGCTGTCATCGGACGAGACATTCCCTCCGGTTCGGTCATCACCATCGTCGGCACGCAGGAATCGGCCCAAGCCGTCGCCGACGACCAACGTTCCAGAAACAACCGGCGCTTCCGGCCGGCGCTCACAGCCACGGCCTTCGTATTCGTTGCCTCCGTCGTGTCTCTCCTCGGCGTCCTCCTGCCCGTGCTCGCCCTGTATCGCGACGGCTACGACATGCTCCCCTCGCTCGCGACTGACACGTGGGGACGCCTGGCCATGGGGATCGTGTGCGCACTCATCTGGTCGTGCCCGCTCCTGGCCCCGAGCAACGCAGCGCGCGGCTTCGCCCTCGTCACCTGTTGCACCGCCGCCGGGGTGAGCGTCGGCGTCGCAGCCACTCCCCTACCCGGCTCACCTACCCTGCTGCCCGTCATCGTCACCTGGTCCTGCCTGATCGTCGCCAGCCTCGTTCTTTTCACCAGGCCCACGCCGAGCGCGCGCGTCAACGTCCAGTGTTTCGCACTGATTGCCGTGACCGTCACGGTCGCGTCCCTCAGCGCACTGAGCAGCATCCGCTTCGCTCCGTTGATCTTCACCGCGTCGATTTTCTTCGTCTCACTGTCTCCTCACCTGGCCCTCCAGGTCCCCGACCACCAGGTGCTCGACCTGCCGCTGGTCATGAAGCGCCTCCCCTCCATTCGCCTCACCGTCCTGCAGCCACCATCGCGAATCACGCCGCTGCGCGTCAACAAGACGCTGGCGGAAGCGTACGACCGCTCCCGCACGATCCTGTGGAACGCGACCATCGTTGCGCTCATCTCCGGCCTGTTCACCGCCTACCAGATGCCGGTCGGCGAGGAGACACCCTACGCCGGCTACGCCACGCTCGCGCTGTGCCTCCTCGCGATCCTCGCCCTGGTCACCAACGCGCGTTCGAAGCGCGACCGGCTGACGCATTACGGGCCTCGTCTCGCGGCGCTCGCGATCTGGGTGATGCTTTTCTTCGCGCCCGGTTGGGACCGCTACCTCCTGCGTTCCACGGGCGAGTCGTCGGCACCGACGCTGACGTTCGCGCAGCACGTCATCCTGCCTCTCTCCCTGTGCCTGCTGGCTGTGATCGTGCCCGTCGTGGCGCTCATCCGCTCGGGCCGCGAGCCCTCCGCCCTGGTCGGCAGAATCATCGACATCATCCAGGGGCTTTCACTCACGTTGCTCCTACCAGCCGCGACCTACGGGTCAGGACTTTTCGATCTCGTTTGGCGGAAGGTACTATGACAGCCACATCACCCGACCTCGTTGCCGTCCCCGCATCCTCCGGCAAGCGCGTCGCTGCGCTCCTCATCGATATCGTCGGCGCTGCGCTGTTCGGTGCCGTCGCCTCGGCCCTGTCACACGGCAACGTTGCCATCATCGTGACGACCATCGTCGAATACGTTGCCCTCCAGGCCATCCTGATCGCACTGCATGGTCGTTCGGTGGGCGCCTTCCTGGCGCGTTGCGCGCTGGTGCGCGCTGGTTCGTCGCAATTGTCCCCCTCGCTGATGGTGTCCGCGGGGTATGTCCTCCTGACGGCTCTGTCCTCGCTGATCCCGCCCCTGCCCGTCATCTTCGTTCTTCTGGGAGGCCAACGCGGGTCGTGGATGGCGAAACTGTTCTCACTTCAGTGCGTGACCTTCGTACCGGAGGACACAATCGACGAGGCCGTGGCAGCGCCCAGCCCCTACGGCAAGGCGGGTGCAGGCATCGCCGAGGGCCATACGAGTTTCTCCTCCGTGACCGACATTCCCTCGGCACCGATCAGCCACTCCAGCGAGTCACCGGCAAGCGCCCAGCCCAGCGTCGAGCTGCCCAAGCCCAGCGTTGAACTGCCCAAGCCCAGCGCCCAGGCGAGCTCACGCGCGTGGCCTGCCCCGGCCCCGGCCTCGTCAGTGCCGTACGTGCCCGGCCCGCAGATTCCCGCCCCCGTCCAGGAGGTGCCTGCCGCGGCGCCCGTCCGGGAGGAGGCGATGCCCAAGGCACCAGCCACGGCACCGGCACCGACGCCTGCGTGGGCTCGCGAGACGCAGGCCCCGAAGGCTCCCATCGGGGCACCGATACCCACGCCGACGCCGGTTCAGGAGATGCAGGCCCCGAAGGCTCCCGTTGCACCCCCGGCACCGACCGCGCGCTTCTCCGCACCCTCGCCGCAACCCCCCGCTCGAGAGGCGAGCGCCGAGGCGCCTCCCGCCGAGGTCGAAGCCCCTCGCCCGCCGGAGCCCGCTGTCCCCGCGCCCGCTGTCCCCACGACCGCGCCCGCTGTCCCCACGACCGCACCGAAACCTACTGCCACAGCGACCAACAGCACCACGGCCTCGGCGCCGGCGAGCGCGTCCTACGCCGCACTCCTGCTCGACACGGGCCAGTCAATCCCCGTCAACCGCACGATCGTGCTCGGCCGCGCGCCCTCGCCGCAGCGCGCCACGGACTCCCCGATCCCCGTGGAGGATCAGACGCGCTCGCTTTCGCGTACGCACGTGCGCATCGCCCCCTCCGAGGGCGGCATTACGATCGAAGACCTTAACTCGGCGAACGGGACGCGCGCCCGTTCCCCCAACGGGCAGACCCACACCCTGGTTCCCGGCCAGCCCATCGAGCTTCCCATGAACAGTCAGCTGCTGCTGGGTGAACGCCTCATTTCCGTTGTGGACCTGCGCCAGCGGCGCTAGCGTGGCGCTGTGAAAGCCTCTTCTGTCATTTCCTGTCATCTGGTAGGCTCGGACCATCAC
>ERZ1674149.617-NODE-621-length-8933-cov-11.449426_pt1 | contig 8933 bp, 8 predicted proteins | sample MGYA00581311_ERZ1674149 | MGnify/ENA primary metagenome ERZ1674149 (study PRJEB41354, sample SAMEA4873312) | human saliva metagenome | biome: human-associated habitat [ENVO:00009003]; feature: mouth environment [ENVO:08000002]; material: saliva material...
TCACATTTTGCATGATCGGGAAAGGATGGAAGTCCCGTTCGGACAGGGTCTTTTCATTCAGCGGGCGCGTGTGGTACGCGCTTGGCGAGGCCGGGCTGGCCTGCGTGTCCGCGTCTCTCTCGGGTGCTGTCACGAGGCAGGGGTGGCTCTTGTGGGTGTGGCGCGCTGGGGCGGTGGCGGGGTCAGGGGAGGGAGGCGGGGGGTGCCGCAAGGCGCGAGGCGTGCGCCCACATGACAATGGCGGCGGCATGGCCGACGTTCATGGAGCGCGTGGAACCGCGTTGAGTGATGGCGACGACGACCTGGCAGGCGGCCAGCATCTCCTCGCTGAGGCCCGAGGCCTCGGACCCAAAGACCAGGCAGGCACGCTCAGGCAAGACGGCCCCTTCAAGGGCGACGGAGCCGTCTACATTGTCGACGCCGACGAGGGCCAGGCCCTCACCCTCGCAGTGCTCGACGAGTTCGCTCACCTGCGCACGGTGATCCACCGGCAGGTATCGGTCGGTCACCATGGCGCCGCGGCGGTTCCAGCGCTTGCGGCCCACGACGTGGACGCGGCGCGCGCCAAGCGCGTTGGCCGTGCGCACGATGGAACCGATGTTGAAGTCGTGGTCCAGGTTCTCCACGGCCACCTCGAAGGGAAGCGAGCGGGCGGCGACGTCCTCGCGAATCGCATCCATCGTCCAGTAGCGGTATCGGTCCTCGACGTTGCGCCGATCCCCGTGCTCCAGGAGCTCCCGGTCATAGTGCTCGCCAACCGGCCAGGCGGCCTGCCCACCCGGCCACGGACCGACCCCCACCTGCGCGCGCGAACCAGCCCCGGCCTCGTACGCCTCAGTGTCCCCAGAAACCGCGCCCTGCCGCGCGATGTCACACCCGTTTTCCAACTCGTTCACGGATCCCACCCTAGCGGGAACGTAGAATGGAGGCATGAATCCGCTGATGAACGAACCAACAGCACTCAGTGAGTTGCCGCCCGTGACCGCGTGGCTCTCCGACATGGACGGCGTCCTGGTCAAGGAGAACCGCGCACTGCCGGGCGCCAACGAATTCCTGGCGGCGCTGCGCGCCAACAACATTCCGTTCCTGGTCCTCACCAACAACTCGGTGTTCACCAACCGCGACCTCTCGGCGCGCCTGGCGAACTCGGGCCTGGACATCCCCGAAGAGAACATCTGGACCTCCGCCAACGCGACGGCCGCCTTCCTCCAGCAGCAGTCCCCCGGCTCGACCGCGTACGTCATCGGCGAGGCCGGCCTGACCACCGCGATCCACGCCGCCGGATACGTCATGACGGAGACGGACCCCGAGTACGTGGTGCTCGGCGAGGTGCGTTCCTACGACTTCCGCGCCCTCACCCAGGCGATCCGCTTCATCGAGGGCGGCGCGAAGTTCATCGCGACGAACCCCGACGTCTCGGGCCCCTCCGACGAGGGAACCCTGCCCGCGTGCGGCGCGATCGCCGCGATGATCACGGCGGCCACCGGCAAGCAGCCCTACTTCGTGGGCAAGCCGAACCCGGTCATGATCCGCGCTGGCCTGAACAAGATCGGCGCCCACTCGGAGCGCGCCGCGATGGTCGGCGACCGCATGGACACCGACGTGCGCGCCGGCGTCGAGGCGGGCCTGCGCACGCACCTGGTCCTGTCGGGCTCCACGGCCCGCGAGGACGTGAGCAACTACCCGTTCCGCCCCTTCGGTATCCACGAGGGCATCGGCGATCTCGTTGAGCTCGTCGAGGCAGCCCACTGACCCCCACACGGAAAGGCATCCCCATGACCAACGATTCCCACAAGGCGCGCCTGGCGGCGCTCGTCCAGGAACTGTCCGTCATCCACGAGAAGGTCACCCTGGCGTCGGGGCGCGAGTCCGACTTCTACGTCGACATGCGCCGCTCGACCCTGCACCACGAGGCGGCTCCCCTCATTGGCCACGTCATGCTGGATCTCCTGGAGGAGTCCGGTTTCTCGGTCGGCGAGGAGTACGTGGCCGTGGGCGGCCTGACGATGGGCGCGGACCCGGTGGCCACCGCAATGCTGCATGCGGCGGCCTCGCGCGGCCTCGACCTGGACGCCTTCGTCGTGCGCAAGGCAGCCAAGGATCACGGCATGAAGCGCCGCATCGAGGGCCCGGATGTCGTGGGCAAGAACGTCGTGGTCCTGGAGGACACCTCCACGACGGGCGGCTCCCCGCTGGAGGCCGCGCTCACGCTGCGCGAGGCAGGCGCGAACGTCGTCGCCGTCGCGGTGATCGTGGATCGCGCGACCGGCGCGAAGGAGCGCATCGAGGCCGAAGGCTTCCCGTACTTCTACGCGCTGGACCTGGAGGATATTGGCCTGGCCTGATCCTTTCCGTCCATCGACGAGGCCGGGGCCGGGTTCTGCGTGAACCTGACCCCGGCCTCGTTATCGTCTGAGCGCCCTCACATGTGGGGCACGGCGCGCATGGCGCGCGCGGTGACCCAGCGCGGGGCGAGCTTCATGATGCCCATGGCGACCTTGTAGGTGGCTGTGGGGGTGACGTGGATGCGCCCGGCGCGCACGGCGTCGAGGGCTGCCGTGACGACCTGGTCGGGGCTGGCCATGAGCCAGGAGGGGGTCGAGCGCATGTCGACGCCCGCCCGCTCGAAGAAGGGCGTATCGACGGGGCCGGGGCACACGACGGTCGCGGTGATGCCCGAACCCTTAAGTTCGGCGGCCAGGCCTTCGGTGAAGGCGACGACCCAGGCCTTGTGCGCGGAGTAGGTGCCAGCCCCCGTACGCGAGGCGACGGAGCCGACGTTGAGAATGGCGCCGCGTCCGCGCGAGCGCATGGAGATACCGGCGTGGTGGGCCAGCGTCATGACGGCGCGGACCATGACGTTCAGGCCGTTGATTTCGTTCTCGAGGCTGTTGTCGAGGAACGCGCTTCCCAGGCCGAATCCCGCGTTGTTGACGAGGAGGTCGACGGGGCGCACGTCCGGCTTCTCGGTGTCCGCGGGGCCTCCGACGTCGAGGCGGGCGGCGACGCGCGCGCAGCCCGCCTCGGTGGACAGGTCGGCGGCGATGACCTCGGCGCGCACGCCCGCGACGTTTCCGAGCGAGGCCGCGAGCGCTGCCAGGGCGTCCTCGCGGCGCGCGACGAGCACCAGGTCGTGGCCTGCGGCGGCCAGCTGCCAGCAGAATTCTTCACCAATCCCGGAGGTTGCTCCGGTCACAAGCGCGGTTCCCATGGGGGAAGTCTAGCGCGCTCGCGTGGGGGTAGCACGAAGCCGGGGCGGGCTCGCGCACGTGTCGCGAGTCCGCCCCGGCCTGCTGTTTTATCGCGTGCGGATCAGGAATCCGGCTCCGCCACCGGCGAGGGCCGCCGGGATGAGGAGGAGGAGCAGCCAGTAGGGGCTCCAGCCTCCCGATCGTCCAGCGTCGGTTGCCGCCGCGATGGGCAGCGAGGCGGCCGCGTCGCTGGTGCCCACCGAGGGGGCTCCGGCGGCGCCGGACTGGGCGCTCTCACCGCTCTGGGCGCCGCTTTGCGGGCTGGCACTCGCAGACGGGGTCGCGGCGGGTGCCGCCTTGGGGGCGGTGACCGGGGTGGCGCCACCCGAGGAGGTCGTGGCGCCCGATCCACCGCGCGAGGCGGCTCCGGAGCTCAGGACTGCCTGCGTGCCCGGGGCGCTCGCGCCGGATGCGGAGGCTGCGGGGCGGGTTGCGCTCGAGAGCACTCCCCTGGCCACGGCCTTGTTTCCGGAAGGAGCTGCGGGTGCCGCTGCCGGGGCCCCTCCCGGGCGTGAGCTCGGAGCGGGCACCGGGGCAGCGCTCGGCTCGGGAGCGGGAGTCGGCTCGGGAGCGGGAGTCGGCTCAGGCGCGGGAGCGGGCGCAGGAGTCGGATCGCCACTCGGTTCGGGAGCGGGAGCCGGCGTCGGCGCGGGAGCGGGCGCGGGAGTCGGTTCGGGCTCCGGCGTCGGCGCGGGGCCCGGCGAGGGCGTCGGGACCGGCTCGTCGCCCGGGGTGGGCGCGGGCTGGTCGTTGTGGTGGCCGGAGCGGACCACGACGGTGAAGGACTGCGGCTCGGCGAGGACGCGCTCGCCGCTGCGGGCGCCCACCTCGATGCGGTAGGTTCCGGGTGCGCTGAACACCCAGTTGCCGTGCATGTGCGTGGACTCGGTCGTGTGGACCACCCCGTCGCCCGCGGCCGAGTCGAAGTGGATGCGCGCGCCGGTTCCGAAGGTGCCGCCCTGGAAGAAGGCGACGCGAGCGCCCTGGGGGGCCTCGGCCAGGTGCAGGGTCAGGTCCGCGCCCTCGGGCAGGGCGGCGTAGTCGATGCCTTCGGTGGACAGGCCGGGCCACACGATGTCGCTGTTTTGCGTTTCGGGCAGCACGTAGGTGGCGGTGCCCACCGGGCCGAGCACGTCGTAGCTCGCGTCCGACAGGGAGGCCGGGCGCACGAAGCGCGCGTTGGGTCCGACGGACAGGGTCGTGGAGGACAGGGTGCGCAGCACGGAGGTGCGCGCGTTGGTGAGCGAGTCGTCCTTGACGGCCAGCCCGTAGGTGGTGCCGTTCTCGCCGGCCGCCTGGGTCAGGCGCACGTCCAGGTGTCCGCGGCCGATCTCGACGGGGTCGGTCAGCAGTGACGAGGCCGGGGCCGGGTTGTCTCCTCCACCGGGGTTGGGCGCGGGCTCAGGGCTGGGCGCAGGATCGGGGGTCGGGTCGGGTGCGGGCTCGGGTTCTACGGGAGCCGGGGAGCCGTCACGCATCTTGAGCGTGGCGGTCAGACCCACGTGGTCGCCAACGGTGACGTCGGAGGCATCAGCAACCGTCATGACCGCGTCGGAGAGGGGGTGGGGGCGCAGGACGACGCGCATGTACATGGGGTCGGATTGGCACACGCCCAGGTCCTGGGTCTTCGTGTCCATGCCGCCGGCCCCCAGCGTGCCTTCCATCGAGCACCAGGGGCTGAAATCCCACTTGGATTCGAGGAACTCGATCTTGTAGGTGGCGCGCAGGTTGGGGTCTGCCGCCTTGACGGTGGCCGTGTACTGGTCGGTCGTGCCGGGGATCAGGTCGTAGGAGACGTCGACGCGGCGCGAGGCCACGGGCAGGCGGTCGGGGTTCCACTCGGGAGCGGGGTCGGGGTTGGAGGGTCCCAGGATCGTGTCGGATCCGCCGACGGTGACGGGCTCAGTGTCCTTCTGGGAGTAGTACGCGGCCTGGGAGACCCAGCGGGCGGAGGCGGAATCGGAGGGGATGTAGATCGCCTGGACGGCCGCCGCGTCCGCGCCGAGCAGCTCGGAGACGGTTGCGCGACCGCCCTCAACCACGGCCTCGGTGAGGAAGTAGCCGTTGACGGTGATCCACGCGCGTCCCGTGTCGGTGGGAACGCCCGTGTCGAGCGTGATGTCGGTGAGGTAGTTGTCGCCGGGATGTTCACGCTCGGTGTGGTGGGACAGGGTGAGCGTGGGTGTGGCGGCGTTGCCGTCGGTGCGCTCTGCTCGGGCCGCGTTGTAGGCGGACACAATGTCCTTGATCGTGCCGTCGGCAGGGTTCGCACCGCCAACCTGCCAGACCAGCGGGGTGATCGGCGAGGAGTAGAGGGCGGTGCCGTCGGCGCTGCGCGCGGTCATCTTGTAGTTCGCGACGTAGCGGCCGGGCTGGGTGAAGGTCGTGTACAGGTGCGTGTGGCGGGGGTTGTAGACGGACCGGTAGGCGGTGTCATGGCTGGAGAGGAAGCGGTTGACGCTGTCACCGTTGTCGATGAACATCTCCATGCGGCCCGGGCCGTCGACGCTGATGAGGTCGAGCGTGTAGGTCTCACCCTCGAACTTGTCCATGTCTCCGATCTCGCCGGCGCCCAGGCCCGCCCAGATGGGCGTGTTGCCGGGGCCGGGGGTCTGGGGGGCGGCGTTCAGGACGCTTCCTTCGGCGCCGAGGAATGACAGGTCGGGACGCTTGGCGGGAACGACGAGCTGCGATTTGGCCTCGTCCTTCTCGCCGGTGCCGGTCCACGCCTTGGGGATCCACAGGGCGGTCTTTTCCATCGGTAGGTTGATGGTGTTGAGGCTAAAGCTGTTGGTATCGTCGTGCCAGACGGGGATGGGCGCATCCACGTGCTGTCCGGTGACGATCCAGTCCTTGTCCTGGTCGGGCCCGGCCCACGCGGTAGCGGGGGTCAGCGCCAGGAAGAGGGCCAGCGCCGCGGTGCTGGCGCGTCGCAGGTATGACATAAGGGTGCCTTTTCTAGCTATGTTGTAGATGAGAATCATTATCACTATAGACAATCGGTCCGACAACCGCACGTCACGCGCGCGTTTCACACGCGTTTCACACGCCCAGCACCCCGTCCCCCAGCTAGGCTCGACCCCATGAGATTCGCGACCTGGAACGTCAACTCCATCCGCACGCGCGTTGACCGCGTCATCGCCTTCCTCGAGCGCTCAAGCACCGACGTGCTCGCCATGCAGGAAATCAAGTGCCGCCCCGACCAGTTCCCCACCGCCCCCTTCGAGGAGGCCGGCTACCACGTCGCCATCCACGGACTCAACCAGTGGAACGGCGTCGCCGTGGCCTCGCGCTTCCCGATTCTCGACATCCAGGACCACTTCCCCACCCAGCCTGCCTTCGGCGACCCGGCGGTCGTCGAGGCCCGCGCACTCGGCGTCACCATCGACACGACCGACGCGCTCCCGCGCGAGGATGGGCAGGCCTCGTCCATGACGATCTGGAGCCTGTACGTGCCCAACGGGCGCGAGCTCACCCACGCGCACTACGCCTACAAGCTCGAGTGGCTCGCCAACCTCGCCGAGCAGGGCCGCGGCTGGCTTGCCGACCCGGAGGCGCTCATTGCGCTGGTCGGCGACTGGAACGTCGCTCCCCTGGATGAGGACGTGTGGGACATGGCCGTCTTCGAGGGCTCAACCCACGTGTCCGCCCCCGAGCGCGAGGCCTTCGCCGCCTTTGCGTCCGACGGCTGGGTTGAGGTCACGCGCGAGCGCGTCACGAACTACACCTACTGGGACTACCAGAAGCTGCGTTTCCCCAAGAACGAGGGCATGCGCATCGACTTCGCCTACTGTTCCCCTGCGCTCGCCGCGCGCGTGAGCGGCGCACTGATTGATCGGGACGAACGCAAGGGCAAGGGCGCGTCCGACCACGTGCCCGTCATCATCGACGTCGACTGAGGGACCGGACGAGGCGTGGGCGAGCCCCGCAACGCGTCGAGGCCTGGGCACGTGCCCAGGCCTCGATTCGTCGTAATTAGGCACGCTCGCGCGCGAGGCGCAGGAGCGCAGAATTAAGCGCCGACCAGTTGTCGCGGTGCCACGGCCCAAAAGGCTCGGCACCCACGAAAGCGGCGCTGGCTCCCAGGTCACGATCGGCCCACACGAAGGAGCCGGACTGGCCAAAGTGCCCGATGGTGCGCGGGGAGGCATCGGGCGCGGTCCAGTGCGGCGACTTGTCGCCGCGAATCTCCACGCCGAGGCCCCACGGGCAGGGGGTGACACGCCCGTAGCCGGGCACGACGCCGGCGAGCGTCGGAAACTGTGAGAGTCCCGCAAGGGCAGCCAGCGGCGCGCTCACCAGAGTCGGACGGGCGAGCTCCGCGCCGAAAAGGCTGACATCGAACGCGCTGGCGACCCCCGCATGAGCGGGACTACCCGGGATGTCCGCGGAGCCCATTCCAAGCGGGTCAAACACCGTCTGGCGCACCCACTGAGCGACGCCCATTCCACTCGCCTCAGCCACGACCTCGCCGAGCACGTCGAAGCCCTCGTTGGAGTAGATGCGGCGCTTCCCGGGAGCGGCGACAGGACGCCTCCCCTCGAAAGGCAGGCCCGAGGCATGGGCAAGCAGGTGGCGAACCGTTGCCCCCTCAGGACCCGCGGGATCATCGAGGGAGATCAGGCCTCGTTCAACCGCGACCAGCACCGACCACGCGACGATCGGCTTGGTAACAGACGCGAGCGGGAACACTCTGCCCGTATCGCCGTGCGAGTAGACGACGTCGCCCCCGACACGAAGGACGAGGGCGGCATCGAAGGACGGCAGCGGTCCGATCACGCGGTGGTGGCTTCCGGAGCAGCCGCGGCCGCGGCGGCTTCTGCTGCCGCCGTGGTCTTCTCGCTGATCTTACGCAGCGTGCGTGCGTAGACTTCCGCGACCTCCTCGGGCACGGACGCGCCGAGCTGGAGGACGTAGTGCGCGGGCAGGTGCAGGAGCTGCACGCACACGGCCAGGAAGTCCGCGACGAATTCGCGGGCGTCGATGGGTTCGTCGTTGTAACGAGCCGACACGACAGAGCCGTACCAGTAGCGGATGAGGATCTTCGCCAGAGTGCGAGGGGTGGTGCCGATGTCGGCGCCCTCTTCCTCGACGAAGGCGGTGATCATCGCCGTGAGCGCCTCCTCCATCTGCTGGGTCCGGTACTTGTAGTGCGCGTGTGCGGGGTGCGTCTCCGAGGAGGATTCCGCCCACAGGACACAGTCCAAGGCGATAGCGGCGTCTGCCCCGGGCTTCATGGCGAAACGCATCTCGCCAACCGCCCAGTCGACGAAGGAGCCGGCGGTGATGCCGCCCTCGTCGAAGCCGCCCTCAGCCTCGTCATTGATGGTGACGTCGAAGAGGGCATTCATCTCCTCGTGACGTTGGATCGCACTGCGCAGGATCGCTTCCTTGGACGGGAAGTGATAGACGACGGCGGGGTGTGAAATACCGACTCGACGGCCGAGGTCACGCAGGGAGAAGCCGTTGTAGCCTCGCTCTGCAATAAGAACCATCGCTGCCGAGAGGATGGATTCGCGCGTCGCCTGTCCTACGGAATAGGCGCCACGGGCCTTCCTCTGGGTTGTCATATCTTCTCCTGCCGTTGCGGACGTCACATACCGTTAGTCCGAAATACACACTGGTATTCAGTGTAGCGCGCAATCTTAGGGTTTATCAACATTCATGACAAGCCCGTCGAAC